>JAEEGL013630475.1_pt1 | contig 38146 bp, 51 predicted proteins | sample 9134231 | NCBI WGS metagenome assembly JAEEGL01 (sample SAMN16246548, study PRJNA631951) | gut metagenome | biome: gut microbiome; feature: rumen; material: fiber-attached | host: Bos | place: Iran: Karaj | collected 2018-10
AAGTGAACACTACACAATTGATGTAGATTTAATCTACGATAGAGGTGTTCCTATCACATCTAACCAAACACTTTCTACAAAGGCTGACTTTGAAAGAGTTGTTATGAAGCAAATTATCGAAAGTGCAACAATGACAGTAAATATTGTCACACTTGCTAAGCAAATTGAAGCATTCTTCCGTGATAGTTTTGCTGATATTACAAACCCAACACAAGACGAATACGATGCATCTATCTTCAACGGAGATAAGACAAAGGCATCTAACGTTGATGGCTCTTATATTGATGCTTTTGAAAGCGCAAACTCAGCACTTTCCGACGGCATCCCAGAAATTGGTGCTTTCATTGTTCCAAGAGAAGCAAGACAAGCATTTGTCACACCTCAATTCACAAGAATTACAAAGAGACAATATATGTCTAACGCAAGTGAAGCATCAGCCGAAATTCTTGCTACTGGTTGGATTAACCCATTCACACAAAGCGAAGGCAAGCGTGTTGATAGTGCTACTGGTATCGTAGGTATATATGACGGCGTATTATTAACTGAAATTAACAAGGTAACAATGAGATTTGTTTACTTAGTTTTAGGTATTGACCCAACTGATGCAAACAACACAACACTAATCGGTTTACTAAATCAAATTCAATGTATGTTAGTTTACGGCGAAGCAACAAATAGAGGTTTAGTTCTTCCAACAATTGAAGCAAATAAGCATCCATTCCAAAAAGGTGTTTATATTGTTCCACAAATGAAAATGGGTGTTGAGGTTATGACTGGTAAGTCAATCAAGTTAGTAGTAGATACTGGCTGGTCACTTGCAAACGTAACAGCAATCGGACAAGCAATTGCATTCACACCAATCGACGGTGTCCAAGTAAAGGCTAACAACATCTTTGGTAGTGGTGTATTCAATAGCGGTTTATCTTCTTAATTGATAACACTAATTGAGAATTAGAGACGGGGCTTCGGCTCCGCCTCTTTTTTATAAAAAATACTCAAATTAAACAATTTTGTGTATAATAGATATAGAGGTAAAAAATGAAGATTGCAAGAGTTACATACGGCGTGCACGAAGGCGATAGAGTAAAGCGTGAATACGCGTATTTAGTAAATGATAACGTAAAAGTAGGAGATATAGTGCAACCTACCGTTAATCACGCGGTTTCGGGGAAACTATTTGCGACAACTGGTGTTATCCAAACTACTAACAAGCCAACATCGAAGGGCGGTAAAGAGTTAATATCTCAATTAGAGCAAGTTGGCTACAATAGAAGCGTAGCACCCGAACTTCAAGGCATCGTAAAAGATGTGGGCGGTGTGAAAATGCTTATTGGCTTGAAAAAGATTGCAACTGGTGTTGGCACAATGGCTTATGTTGGCACACAACCCGAAAGCAAAGAAAGCCGAACATTTACTTATGCTTCTACAAGAGAAAGAGAAGGCGGTAAGTTCCAAAAGGACGATTATGTAGGAAAGGCAACAAAGCAAGAAAACGGAGCATACGGACTAAGCCAAGATACGCCTTATAATGCTCAAAATGCTTATGTTCAAAAGCAAAGAGAATATAATATGCAAATGGCTCAAAAGGGTAACGGAACTGAAACTTTTGAGAACTTAGGAGATTAAAATGAAATTTTATAATGCGCCAGTTTATACTGAACAAGATTTAGAACAAATCGACGAAAAAGATTTACACTTCCCATATACGGACGAAGATGCCATATATGACGGCAAGAGACATCAATACATTTTAACAAGAAGATATTTTGAAAAAAGAGGGCACAATTTAGATGTTGAGATTGACGGAAGTGACGCCAATAAGGTTGTTAAGTTTTTGAATTATCTAAGTATGAAGGTTTACAATAGAGTTTACTTGCATTCAAAGACACCACGTGAGGCACTAAACTATATTATTGCCGTAAGAGGAATAAACGGCTTTTCAAAGTATGAATATAGAGAAACATTTTTAGAGGCTATGTATCTTGAAGGATGTTACCTTTTAGACAACGGCGATATTTCAAAGATTTCGGGCGTAGATTTAGATACAATGCAAAATATGTCTATTGATGTTATTAGACGACAAGATAGAGATTTTGACAAGGAAAGCGCGGGCTTATTAGTCAAGTTAGGATTAAGTTACTATGGACGATTACGCGTCAATCCAGTTGGTAAGGGGGAGGATTGGTAATGTTCTTAAAACCAAGTAATTCGGCTGGAAATACAAGAGGCTTAGTGTTTAGAAGATATACAAACTTGCTAAACGTTGAGGCGGACGCAACAGTCTTTGTAACCTCTTATTTAGGAACTACCAAATATTGGCTATTAGATGCCCAATTAGGAGAGTTTACGGAGACCGAAAACCACGAGAAATATTCAAATTCAGTAGAAGTTGTAAACGGCACCGCTTATGTTTATAATGACGTTGTTTATACGTTTACAAACGGCGTATGGCACTCAAACACACTTACCAACGCTACACCTAACATTTCTCCTACTGAACTAAAAAGGATGCTTTCTTCTAAATATCAAAAGTTTGATTATCGCTATTTGGGCTCATTCAAGTTTTTAACAAAAGGCACAATTGTATGCACGGTTAATCAACCTTTAAGTGGGTTAGAAATGGATTTACAATCAAGAACAATCCGTGTTGATACCGATATTGATATTAGAGAGCAAGATATTGTCGTTATAGACGGCGGAGGTGCTTGCGGATGCGGATATAGATGCTATCTTGTTGAGAACGCCGAAATAACGCAAAAGAGGATGCCAAAAGCATTCAATATAATGAGAGTAACACTAAACAAGATAAAGTAAAATGGCGAACGGATATACACAAAAATTTACACTATCGGACTTGTTTAATAATTCGGCGTTAAGAAGGGTTTTGCCACAAGTCAATTATAAAGAAATCACTACTGAGGACGGCAAGGTTTCTAAAAGAACTAATATGCGTAGTGTGAATAGAATAGTGTTTGATACAAGCGAGAGCGTCGCTAATAGAATATTGAAAAATGTTATAAGCGCAAGAAGGCAAGACAACCTTGAAATTATAGGCGAAGGAGACATTGCAAGATGCTCCAACGAGATATATTTAGCGTTGATGCGCGCTAAGGGGAAAATCGAGTTCACGGCAAATGATATGGGCTTGATTAGAAGCGCGTTAAAACAAGGAATGAAGCAAAAGGCAACAACTGGCAAAGAGCCGATGCTTTATTTGAAAGCGCAAAGCATTATGCAAATTAAAACAATGACAACAAAGCAACTAAGAAACTTGTTAAATGATGTAATGGAAAACATATACTTTAACGGAGAGTTTTATGACACTCAAAAGAAGTTTGATTTACCAAGTAGATTAGGTGCGGATTATGAGCAAAGTAAACAAAAGTTTGATAATAAGGTAGGTAACGTATGACAACAACATTTGTAAATAGAGACGTAAGAAACATCTTTGAAAATATGTTTAAGAATAACGACGAAGATATTATTATTGAAGATGCTGACGAAAAGACATCTACAACCGTTAGCCTATTAGAATATTTGAACGTTAAGTTTTATTCGTGGAGAAATAGAGTTATTGACGACGAAGATACACATACACAACTTCCTTATAAGAAGTGGGTTGAAAGCATTGAAGAAGGTATGAATAGCGCGTATGGGCTCGTTGAGATTATGGACGAAACAACACAAATTTCTCCCGATTTAGATAATGGCGTTATAGATGCAAAAGTTACATTTATGATAAACGCTGACAAGATTGAGCAATTAGAATATTATATTGCCAAACTAAGAGGTGCATACAAAGGTAAACCACAAGAGTTGGTAAGTCAATATGGCACAAAATTAACAGCATTATTATATGTTGGCGCATTGATACCAAGCGACGAGCCAACCGAAACTCAAATTGGAGATACAATTATTTGTGAGTGCGGTTTCTCAATCTCTTATATGTTAGGCGCACAAACTTATACCGACGAGAAGTTGCAAATAAGTTTAGACGGCATCAACTATTACGATATTATACTAAGCAAAGATACACACCAACTTATCTTTCAAGGGCAAGCAAACCCAAAAGCAAATAGAGCGGATTGCGTAGGAGATATTAACACGTCCGCATCAAGAGTTCAAACATTAACATTCTTTATTTTGAACGATACAATTGCGAGCGATTTAGACGATATATTTATGTCTTATTGCGCCCAAGAAGTATGGGATGTGCAACAAGGCGGATACGTAGATGCCGAAGTTCAAAACCTTCAAAGATACCTTTATGTCAAGGTTGAAAAAGGAACTGGTAGCAACAAGAAGGGATATATTTATAAAGACATTATCAATAATATGGAAAAGGTAAGACAAAATACCGATTTTACAATTATGAGCGTAACGTTAAAGACAAGTAGCAAGTAGGAGGCGAAAATGGCGCTATACGAGCAAGGAACAAAGAAAATCGTAATAACTATTAGGCAAGCGGGAAACGGCGCTTCTACGGGCTCACAAGGCGCTCATACAAGCGATACATCAAACTTGACGCAAGAGCAATCAAGCCGACTAATGACTTTGTATGGCACAACAAACCAACATAGAATATCTCGTATAAGAAGAATTAACGCAACACACGCTATTGGTGTAGCGCGTCAGTTTTTGTCTTATGCAAACTCATACGTTCTAAACGGAACGGCTATGGAGAGCGGAGACCAAACGTACGCGGATGTAATGAATAGAACGGTTGAAATCCTACAAGACACAACTGGGATTGCAAGTGCATTTGCTACTGGCGCTCTATATGGGTCGGGTGGTGGATTGGTAGGAACTATCGTAGGAAGTTTGGCGAGTGGAGCAAGCGCGATAGCATCAACTACTTTTAAATATCTAAATAGAAGTAGAGACTATGATTATAAGATGTTTAAGATAAATAGCGGAATAGAATATAAAAGAACAAGAGCGAATATTAGTTTGACTAACGGGAGATTAAGATAATGACAATAACTCATTTATACCTATACGACGAAACAAAGACAATAGACAAAATGGTTGACTACGGGGATTACATCTCCGTTGCTGATAGAGACGAGCGTTTATTAAACGACACAATCGGCACATATAGTTGTAAGTTGTTAGGTATTAGCAAATCAAAAGAATTTTCGCCTTCAACAAAGTTTATATTAACTAAGGAATTAGACGGACACGTTTATATCGAAAAGCACTTAATGGTGCAAATTGACTTAGTTGAAAAACCTATTTTAAGCGTAGAAAATTATTACAATCACGATATTACATTTAACGAGGCGAGCGTTGTTGCGCAAAAGAGAATATGCGACAACATTTCAAATACATATAAACTACAAGACGTTAGCCTTGATATTTCACAACAAATAGACGTAGATAGCACGGCAAACAAAGTTAGAGCGGATGTAAACGAGAGCACTATGGGCAACTATACAAATAGAACGGCTGGTATTATTGTTGAGCATCCATATATGTTCGGAGGAACAGCAACCGAAGAAACAATTACCGCAAAGAGAAGGTTTGAAATAGAGTTTGATACGGCGCAAGAACAATCTACATTTAACGACATTAAACTATTAACAAGTTTAGGAACAAATCAAACACAAAACGTTACTATACCTATCCCCGAAATTAAATGCTATCAACAAAACGCAAATGGCGTTTATGAGTTTCAAGGATATTGTAGCGTAGATGTTATTGTTAAAGAAATTGCATACGGAGCAACAAGTTTTGCGGATGCAACTGTCACAACAACAACAATCAACCCAGCAAACAATACGTGGCAACCCGACATACTATTAAAGGCTATGCAAAGCGATTTAGCAATTAGCGATAACGATTTAAACGCATTTAGAGGATGTGTAGTAGGTACAATTGACTATAAACAATATGGCGGTGTTGTTCCTAAGACAAAACTTATTAAGTTAAAGAAAATCGCCGATAATTACGGCGTAAGTTCAACACGTAGTGTTGATGTATTGATGCGAACTGAAAAGAAGTACCAAATTACTATTTGCGTTCACGATTTTAGCAATTCGGTGCCTTCATTAAGCGAAATTAGTTATAATTCAACGGACTTCGAGTTTGCAAATTTCGACAATACTTGTCCTTATTTCTTTACAAAGAAGATTAGAACGCACATAAAAAGAGACATTAGAACGAATAAACTATTAGAAGGCGATATTAGTGGCGTTATTATGGACGAAGCGCCTATGCAAAGAATTGAATATGGAGCATATAATCCCGACAAAGGAAAGGTGCTATATTGGAGCGCGCCAAGAACAAACGCATACCAACTATTTATTAAGTCAATTTTTGCGAGCCATTTAGTTCATAAGACATACGGCATAACAAATGCTGTTCCTTATTATGAACTTGAATTGCCTTTCTATGTAAGCGACGATTGGAGAGCGATATTAGAAGCAACCGAAACAATTGAAAATCTTTATAATCAAAAGAATTTATGGGAGATGTTCTTAGAAATAGGTAAATATATTCATTGCGTGCCTATTATTAAGTTTGGCACAAATGGACGTTTCCTTGTAGATTGGAGAGAATTAGGCTCAACCACAAGAGGCTCATTTGAGAATACGAGAAAGAGCATTTACAATTCAAGGCAAATTGAAAACTATGTGGCAACTTGTCAAAGTTATGTCACAAACCTTGTTCAATTAGGTGGCGCGGTAGAAGAATATATTGTTCCAAAGAGTTCAAGTGAGGACTACCTTGTTTACAACGACGTAGCCGAATTACACACAAGTAAACCTATTCAAGAAATCCTTGATTTAAAGGTTAGATGTGTAAATTCAAACGCTGGTATTTCGGCATCTACTTCGTGGTATAGTTTAATTAGTTCTCCAAACCATAAGAATGGATTTATTTTTGAAAAGGGCATCTATCAATTGTTTGACGAGGACGACAGCGGGCTAAACAAGGGCGACGCAATTTATTACGAATTAGGCTCAAATATCATACAAGGATTAAATTATCAATTGCCTTCAAAAACAGTAGGGTCATCTACGATTGTTTATGATTATGCTATCAAGAGGATTTTGAAGAAAATATACGGACAACAAGCAATCGAGGCGAATATCCGCGTAAACGATTTTATGTTTTATATTAAGTATAGAACGGTTGAGGAAGCAAGAATTACTCAAACTCGTCCCGATTTAAGAAAATATCTATTAAATTGCCCTCTTGACGAATACCCACGTCACGACCAATTTTGCAACCAACAAGATGTATTGATTGATAGCGAAAAGTTCGGCAACTTCGTATTTGGCAAACTTGTAAGAACTGGCAACACCGAATACAAGAAGTTAGAGTGGGTTGACGATATATCACAAATTAAGCAAATCGGCGATTTATATACGCTTGACGACGGAAATTTGTATTATGTATATAAAGTATCAAACACATATTATCCCGACCACGTAGAGAGTTTAGTTGAGTTCTCTAAGGACTACAACCAACTAAGCGAAGTTATAGGTATTCCAAGCGAGCCACGTTTTTACGAAATAAGCGAAAGAAGCCTTATTCCAAGAGAGTTAAACATTAGCCATAGAATAGTAGTTTCTACGGAAAGAGGATTGGCGGTAGATAAGAAAAATAGTTTCGCAATAGACATTGTAGATTTATACGAAATTTTATTCCAAAATGCGGATTACCCAAATTACGCCATTACTATATTTAAGAACGATAAGTTTGACACAAGCGATACGACGGTTGCTGGAAATAGCAACTTTTATAGAGACGTAATTTTGCCAGTAAATGTTACGACGAATAGAGGAACAATGAGTTTTTCGTGGGAAATGGCGGACAATTTTAGCGCTGGCGATTATGTTACACCTACAAACGAAGAAAGCGGTGTTCCAAATAAAGCATACAACAAATTAACACCTTATCAATATCCCGACCCACACGGAAGGGCTCAGTTGTTTGATTTTATTTTAACAAAAATAGACTTGAGTGATAAAGATGTAAAATATGTTCAAATGATGCCCGAAAACATCTACGATTTAAGAAATGTAACGAGAGTAGGACAAATGACAGCGCTTGCAAATAGCGTTTCTAACGCGCTAACATTTAACGATATACCAACAAGCGCCGAAATTACGGCTGAATTGCAAGCGCGTGGATTTGAGGGCGACCCTTATGTGGGGTTATCCGCTGTTGTTGCTGTTGTTATGTCGGGAGGAACGGATTACTATACCGCCGTATTTGGTGCTCAATACGAATGGACGTTAACACAATGGCAAAACACAAACGAGTTTGAAAGAATGCCAGTTGTGGACGAATTTGGACACGCTAACTTTAACACAATTATATCAAGCGGAGAAGGAGCAAGAACAAAAAACGGCTATGGCTATGTTGTTTTAAAAGACAATAGAGAGGCATTGAGATTTAATGTAAACATCGAGGCGTTAACGGATAGCGATAGATTTGTTATAAGCAACGAATTTTGGAGCAATCAAAAGCAAGATTACGCGTTGGTTTTATTAAGCGAAGAAGTTAACAAATTAAACAACGGAACGATAGATGCTTCAAATATAATAGACGGCGAAAATGGATATTATGCGATTACTATTGATTATGACACTGAAGGAAGCACTGGTATATATGAAGATATAAAAATTCATATTGATAGCGCGTTGAGCCTTGCGGGCTTAAAAATGATAAACGCAAAAGCAATTGCTATTGTTTATAAAACAAATTTAGCAACAACGCTAAATAGAAAAAACTTCGTTATCGCAAGAAACATCGACGGGCTTGTAATAACAAGATACGACGACGAAGGAAACCTAATTTATCTTGACGTTGACGAAGCGAGAAAAGATTGGTTTGTAAGACACGATAGGGCAAGCGATTATAGAAATAACGCAACGGAAGAATAAAAAAGCATCAATTCTTCTTAAATGTGCTAATATTAAAAATAGAAAATAACGAAAAACGAGGTTTTGCGTATGAATACTATTAGATTATATTTAGCGCCAAGTGGCGAAATCGCATATTTAGAAAAAGATTTCCCTTTATATCAATACCAATACCAAAGCAAATTAGTGGAGATTTATGTTCCTCTATCTATTTGTTTGAACGGAAATGATTTTGTTGACGGGAATAATTCAACTGGAACAACCGTTCAATTAAAAATGTCGGCAACTGATACACAAGGACATCTAAAAACAACAATGCCTTTCTATGCAAGATTTATTAAGAAAATCACAACAAGAGGCACTGATTATGCTTTATTTTCACGTTTATTACCATACGCATTTACAATCTATTCGGGCATAGGAGCGGACGCTCCCGAAATTAGCGTTTCGGTTGCTACTATTGTTGATAATATTGTTACATCAATTGTATCTACACAAAGAGCAACATTAGAGGTAAACCCTTCTACTCAACTATTAGACGGCGAGCCACCAATGGACGCAAGCGACTACGACGAATTAGAAACTCAAATTAACAATCTATGGGCAAAAATGGGGGCGGACACAATCAATCCGTCTTTACAATCTCCCGAAGAAGATACAAACGACCATACGGCTTCGGGAAACATTAACACTTTAATTGACGATAATAAAACAAATCAAGAAAACATCGGCACCTTACAAGAGCAAATGGCAACAGCGCAAGACGACATCCAAAAACTATACGATATGATAGGATATGGCGTGAATATTGTTGGCGAAATGACCGTTCAAGACGTTTTACCAACGGATGCGCAAGTAACAGCAAAGGTTGTTGAATTAACGGGCAATCCACCAGTTAGAGGACAAGCCCTTATTGTGCGTCTTGATTTAACAAGCGGAACTGACACAATTTATTTATACGTTTACGACGGCGAAAACTGGGCACACTTTGAAATGCAATTCTTAAATGATGCCAACAATGGCATAAAAGGGCTAATTGCTGGCAATTATACAATCAACGGATTGCAAATAGCCGACAATTTTATGGTAGATATTTCAAACGGAATTATCATAAATATTTATAGGGTTGACGAATACGGCAATCAAATTGATTTTAAGAGCGTTGCTGACCAAGTTATTGCTAAATTAGTAGGCAATACACCAGTTAATAGGGCTATCGGCGATAAAAACGGTAGAGATATTACTACTTATATGCCACAAGGAAACGGCTTAGACGACGGCGCTTCACATAGATACGTTCAAGAATACGCATCTCCAAAAGCGCTATATGATATTAACTATCCCGACTATGCCGACGGAGAGTTAAAGCATAATAAGCCAACAGCGAACGAATATAACTCAGACCCTATTTCGGTTGCTGGTGCGGGCGAAACATTGATTGCAACACTTGTTAAGACTCTTGATGCGGACATCCTTTTAGGAGACCAAAACGGGCTTATAAATAGGGTTTGGGCAATCCTAAGCGCTACCGAAGGCGATAAGTTAAGAATTAAGACTTATTATGTGGACGGACAAGGCAACGACGTTGAACTTTCAAACTCTTTAACTGATTATTTAACATTTACAACTGGGAATGCCGTATTAGCGACAATTAACAGCGTATTTAGCGGTTTAACAACGCCAATCACATTAAATGCTGGCACAATAATCAAACAAGAGATTTTCCTTGTTAGGGACGAAGTAACAAGCATTTCTATTAGATTGCTTTGCAATAATACTTACGATGCTTATATGACTTTCGATAAAATCGGCTATGTAAGATATGCGCTTGAACAAGAGCCAAGTTCAATTGAGGCTGGAAATAACGCCGTTGCAACAACGGACTTAGACAATAACTTAGTTGTAACTGGAGACGGCGAAATGGGCTTCGCTAACGGCGACAGCGCGCCTATTGCAACAATCATTAAAATCCCAATGTCAAACGGCGTAGCGGTTGGAGATAACCTACCAGTTTCGGGGGACAAGGTTGCGCAAGCGATTGCTGATAGCATTAGTGTTCTTGATATTTCAAATTGGGAAAGTCCTATTACTGACGAGCAACTTGCTTTGATTATGGCTGAACCTAAACCAACACTATTAAAAGGAAACAAGTATTATTACTATACTCATAAAAATTCGTTAGGAGGAGGACATTATAATTACGTCTTTAATTCAAAGGGCGTAACTTCGGGCGAATTTATGTCTTTATACTTCAATTCTTCTACAAAAGAGTTTGTAGAAGGTTATATCGAACTCGCTTATTTGCCAGATATAATTGCCGAATATAGTTCTTCTTCTACATATAGAGAGAACGATTTAGTTATTATTGGCGGTCAAATAAGAAGATGTAAGCAAGATATAACAACACCCGAAGATTTTACAAGCGCACATTGGCAAGTTATACCAAACCTTGCATATCAAATCGCGGACAACACAAGCGACATAGATATTCTATATGAAGATAAACTCGATAAGATAGAAAACGTAACAACATACGACCAAGCGTATATAAAGACGGCGAGCGGACACTCTAACGTTAGAAACATAGTAAAAGATAGCGCTGACGCTAATTCGATTGTGCAAAGGGACGCTAACGGCGACGTAATCGTTCCAAGCACTCCAACGGCTAACGGCGGGGCTACTTCAAAAGATTATGTTGATACACAAGACGCAAAGAAACTTGATAAGAAAACAAGCGGAGCATCTTACGGGCTTCAAATCCCAAATACAAGCGCATACGCAAGCGATAAGACAATTGCTACAACGGACGACGTTGCAACAAAGCAAGACGCTTTATCTCAAACACAATTAGATGCGGTTAATTCGGGCATTGATAGCACGAAGGTTGGAAAGATTGCTACAAACGAAAGCGATATTGATGCTATTGAAGCAAAGATACCTACTCAAGCAAGTAGTTCAAACCAACTTGCCGATAAGGATTTTGTTAATAGTTCTATTGCCACAAATACGGCGGTATTTAGAGGAACATTTAACGTTGTAAGTGATTTAGGTTTAACAACAAGCGCAACGCAAGCGCAAGTTGCTACGGCTATTGCGACAAAATTGTCCGCATTGGGAATTACGCCTACAAACAACGATTATGTATTTGTTGCGTTCCCTAATTCCGCTCAAACAACTATTGAGAGATATGATAGATATAAATACAACGGAACAAGTTGGGCTTATGAGTTCTCGCTAAACAATAGTTCATTTACATCAGCACAATGGGATGCTATCAATTCGGGTATCACTTCGGCATTGGTTGGTCAAATCGGAACAAATCAATCTAATATTTCGAGCCACGTAGGAAACACAAGCAACCCTCACGGCGTAACAAAGTCACAAGTAGGATTAGGTCACGTTGACGACACGAGCGATGCTGACAAGCCAGTTTCTACGGCTCAACAAACGGCGCTTGACGGAAAGTTAGACAAGCAAACGGGAACGACAACCGAAAATCAATTATATGGTAAGTATGCAAATGGCACGCAAACTATGTTTTCGTTATATTCGGCAGTAGTTAATAATGGCGTAGTTCGTAGAGACGGTAATGGACAAATCAAAGTACCAACAACTCCAAGCGCAAACGACGATAGCGCTTCAAAGAGTTATGTTGATAGTGCGATTGCAAACGCCATAACAACGGCGCTAAACACACCGGTATAGGAGAGAAAAGAAAATGAGCAAGGATAATAACTTAACGGATTTTTTAACCGATTTAGCGGACACAATAAGAGACAAGGCTGGAACGAGCGGAACTATTGACCCACAAGATTTTAGTTCAATCATAGCCAATTTGCCTACGGGTGGAGATTACAAAGTTTATATAAGTACGGCGTATAGGAACAATACCAGTGGAATTGAGTTCTATTTTAGCGACACTAATTTCGTCCCAACGCACTTTTACGCATTTGTTTGTTCCGCTGTAAATGGTGGTTCCTTATCGGGTAATAGATGTTTTTCGTGTTGGGCTTACAAATATAACCAAAATGGGGCTACTGTTTCAGACCAAAACGAAATGGACATAAACTCAAACGGAACCGTTACTTTAGTAACAACAAAGCCAACAATATCTTATTCGTCTTATAGTCAAAGGTGGACATTAAATCTAAATAATTATACGCCAGCCACCGTTTGTCTTGTGATTTCGATTGCTATACAAGACTTAAGCGACGGCAAAGAGCCTTATTGGACATTGTAAAATGAAAGATAGAGATTATTATATAGCCTTATCAATAAGCATTTTAGGAAGCATTGCATACGGGCTATGGAGATTAGGAATAATATAAAGGAGAGGATTATGGCACTTTATAATATCGAAAAGAAAGAGATTAAAACGGATTTACTTTGCCTTGATTGTCCATATTACGACGACCAAGCCAAGAAATGTAACGGGATAGGGAAAGCGTGCTTCGGGTACGACGAGATTACAAAAACTTGTTTAGACCCAGTAACGGGCTTGCCTTTCAACCCAAACGAAAATAAATAAACCTTCGGGTTAAGGAGATACAACAATGAAAAAGAATTTGATTATTTTATTCACTTTATTAGTTTTAATTGTAGGTGCTTTTTCAATGGCATCCGTTTGTTATGCGGACGAAATTGCGGAAAGCGAAACAATTATTGAAGAAGCCCCAAGTGTTTGGGAACAAGTATGTCAATGGTTTAAGGGTGTTTGGGCAAGAGGAAAAGAGGCTATTGCTTTAACTGGCGGAACAATTTTAGGCGCGGTTGTTCTTGCTGGCGTTAAATACATCACAAACAAAGGCTTCGAGAAGATTGACAAAAAGATTAACACATCAAGCATTGCCGACGAAACAACAAAGAAGTTATTGAACAACCTTTCTAATTGCGTAATGAGCGTTGATATTCAACCTCTTATGGCTAAGCAATATGCCGAACTACAAAGCGAATTAGAATACGAAATGAAGGAAATGTTCAAGAAGCAAGACGAACGCAACCTTGCGCTTATTGAGTGCATTGAGGGGTTTGCTGATTATTTCAAGTGTTCTTCCGCCGTAAGCGACGAACAAAAGAAAGCCCTTGAAGAAAAGATTGCGAGCGCAAAAGCACTATATGAAGGCGACAAGGCGGTAACAGCAACAATCGAAGTTAAAGCCGAAGCAACATCTACAAACTCAAAGAAAGCAAACACAACAACAGTTCAAGCATACTAAGGAGCGAGAAAATGTCAAATAAAGGCAAATACATACTTTATTCAGTATTAGAATATTTACTAACGTTCGGCGGAACGGGGGCGATAGTAGTGTTAAACTACATCTCTCCCGATACATCAACGGGCTATAAACTTTCATTTACTGGCGTTCTATTGATTTTAATAATGGTAATGGTTGCTAAGACGATGTTTGAGCATTCATATCAAAACAAAATGAACGACTATTTACAAGCCTTAGCAAGTTCTAACGACGCTCAGCAAAAGAGGGGCATAAGCGAAGAAATCGACAAGTTAAAGATTGCCAACGCAACTTATGAGAAGATTACAACCTTATTGCCACTTGCGTTGATGCTGGTAGTATGTTATCTTGCTATTGACTATTTGAAAGAACTAACAAGCGTATTAGAGGCGTGTATGGTATCAATGGGCGGAGGTGCGGTTTTCAACGTTATCAAAGTTCCATTAAAGGATAAAATCATACAAGAGAAGGCGCTTAAAAAAGTGAATAACGAATAATAAAATAAATCAAAAAGGAAGGAAGAATTATGCGTAAAAATCAAATGCAAACTATTGCAAGAGTTTTGAGACCGATTTTAACGGCTACTGAATATGCATTAGCGGTATTGCTCGTTGCGGTCTCTACTCAAATTATTTTTGGAAACAGTTTACAAACGTGGGTTATCACGGTAATTTCAATTTGTTTAACCGTATTTACACTTATTATTTGGTATAGCGACGGCGTTGAGAGAGGCGAAAACGTCCCAAAAGTATATAATACTACGCTACGCTACCACGCATACGCGAGAAAGATTTTGAGTTTGCAAAACTTCGACACAATTAGAGATTTTTGTGATAAGAAGAATAAAGAATACGAACTCGACTTATTGAGCGCGAAATTAAGCGAATACGAGTTAACTTTACAAAATTTGAGTGATTATAAGGAAGCGCGTAAAAAAGCGCGAGAAACGGCTATAATTAAGCCAAAATGCAAGTTGGGAAAATTATGTATCGGAAGCAAGTTAGAATATACGGACGAAACATATATTTTATTATGCAAAAGATATACAATAGACCAATTAAAGTTGCTTAATAAGTTTTGTGATAGAAAAATCAAGTTTGAGCACTTGCAAGTTAAAGATATTATTAGAGCGACTGATAGCACCGTCAAGTTAGTCCCAAAGAATACCGAAAAGAAGTTGTTGCCAACTAAGATTATAAGCAAAATCGTATGGGGCGCAATTTTAGGCATATTTACCGCTGGCGTAGTATTTACGCGTAGAGGCGAGTGGACAATCAACGAAACAATACAAGTGGTATCGTGGGCGTTCTCTATTTCGCTTAATATATTCCTTTCTATTAGATTTGGCTATAAAACGGTTGTAGTTAATAGATACGATTATTATAAGGCAAAGAACGAATTATGTGCCGAGTATTTCTCATTTGTTAACACTACGATAGATGCCGTTGAAGCCGAATATAACCTTGCTGAACAATTTATGCAAGACGAAGTGAAAAAGTCGTCGTAGTTTTACTTCCTTCTTTCTACGGCGCGGGGCACGTGTAAAAGCGTGCCTTTAACTTTCTTAAAAATTGTTGAAATAAGTATTGACATATCGTGTAGAAGTAGTATAATGTAGGTAAGAAAAACCGAAAAGGAGGTAATATAATTGAGACGAACTGTCAAAGGATGCCTATTAGTTTGGTATAAGAATTACAACAAGAACAAGGCATATTTAAGAACATTTAATTATACGGGAGCGGGAGACGGGATAAAGTTTACTGAGTTAGCCGATAAGATAGCAAATGATAATTGTAACAACGGAGAAGAAGTAATTGAATACAAGTTAGTAATGGAGGGTAATAATGACATACTTTTTTGTAAGAGATTTTAACAAGTTAAAAGAATACGGATTTATCCAATGGGATAACGGCAACTATTTTATGAGAACAAATAGAGCAATAAACCTAACCGTTGAAAAAGACACGGGTAAGATTAACTTTTGTTCTCCAACAAGCGATTGTATAGCAACAATTTGCGAAATGGTACAATTAGGTCTTGTAGATGTAGTAAAGGCTGACAAAGCCGAAGTCTATAAGATGTATGTAACAAAAGAAGAACAAGCATTATTATATAAGATGCGTAAAGAAAAGGAGGTATAAACAATGAAAACGTATCAACAACGCAAAGAAGAAGTAAGACAAGAAGCAAACAACTTTTGGACATATCAAGCGCCACAACAAGATTATTCGTGGGAAGAGATAGCGGACTTTCAAGATTATTTTAGAAAGTTGGGTAAGCGTTATGGATTGCTTAAAGAGTTCAAAGAAAACGGCATTTGTTAGGAGGATTAAACAATGGAAGATAACAAATTTATGGCGCATTTTCAACGCGTTAGAGAGTTGGGAAAAGTAGAAGGGCTAACTGATGCCCACGAGAGAATTAACAAGGCTCTTAAAGGGCACGACATTAAAACAATTAGCGGATGTATGGAACTTATAAATGAAGTTATTAACGAACTTAACAAGATTAAGGACGATATTAACAGCAAGTTAGAAGCGGTAGGTGCATCTCAAAAGGCGGAAAGCGAAAGTATTTACGGAGGCGGAGATGCCAAAAAAGATTAGAGATTTAGCGGAGGTTGTAAAGGACGTTCTAACTCAATACAAAGACACACGCGATAGCGACAATCAACTCATATATTGTGTAATGCGCAAATGCGGTATGCAAAACGGAGAGACGTTTGCGAGTGTAATACAAAGAATTATGAACGGCGAACTACCAGCCTTCGCAAGTATCACAAGAGCAAAGAGAAAGGTTGTAGAATTATACCCCGAACTTGATTGCCCAAAAGAGGTAAGAAAATTAAGAGACGAAGAACGCGGAGACTATATGGACTTCGCAATAAACACAAAAGCAATAGACCATAGATAGGAGGATGTATGGAAACGGAAGCAAGATTTTTAGATATAAATTATTTAAACGAAAGACTAAGTCAATTAAATAGCATAAAAACAAATAGATTTTACTACAAGATTAGCAAGAGCGATAGGAAGAACTCAAACAGTATCTACGTAAGACTATGTAGGAAAACACACGACGGCTTTGAAATTGCGGGCAAGACGCTTAGAATTTCCGACCACAAGAGCCCAACAAAGCACAATTGTTTAGAGTTCCTTATTAAGCCCGATAGAGAGATAACAAAAGGAAGAAAGAACGCCTTTTCGGAAATGCTAAGAGCGTTAGAGAAGCGCTCGGCGGATGCAATAAACGAGTTCTTAATCAAGAGAGTATAGGAGAGATAAACAATGAACGAGAGTTTAGATATTATAGAGAAGATAAAAAAACAACAAACAATAATAAGTGATACTGGACGCTTTTGTAAGAAGATTGATATGGACACTGAATTGCCGATTGTAGAGAAAGAACTACAACGCATTCCCGAGTTAGAAGCGAAAGCCAAAGCATTTGATGTGTTGAAAGGCAAGATTGATATAGACCACTATAAGGGCAACAAATTGCTTGTAGTAAAGTCAATGAGAGATTATATGAGGCTATCGCAAGAAGAATATGATGCCTTAAAGCAAGCGGGGGTGGACTAAATGAAATCATTAAAGAAGCGTTTTGTTGAATTAGGCGCAAAGAATATAAGATGTGTATTGTTAAAAGACGGTGGGTATTATAAATACGACCTAAACGGAACGGAGCACATTGTGAAGATACAAACGTTTAAGCAATTTACAAAAAATGAGAAAAAGGTAGGTGCGAAATAAATGAACATTTTAGAACATATTAGAAAAGCAAGAGAAGAAGCCATAGTAAACAAGATTATCGCAAACGCAATTCTTATAGACGAAGATGTAGCAAGAATTAACGGATTTAACGTAGGGCTTAAAATAGACGAAACTGGCGAGATTATATCCGTTCCCGATATGATTATGGGGTTAAAGGTAGAATACGCAAAATTAGAGCCAAAATTAAACGCTAACTTTTTGGTTTATGAGAAGCGAGAAGAAGAAAGCAAAGAAAAGAAACTTCTAAACCTACTTAAATATAAAAGGGTGGATTTAGACCATATTAGAAGCCTTGCATTTTACAATAACGATATAAAGCAAATCACTAAATCATATAATTCGGTTTTGTATAGATTTTATTTAACCGAAGAAGAAATGACATCTATTGTTGAATGGATAAAGGAAAAATAGTATGAAAATTAAATGTTTGTATTTTAGTGAAGATGTTAAATTGGTGCAACAACTTCCTATTTGTCATTGTGGGACGCCAAAAGATTGCTATAATTGGCTAATAGAATATTTGACTGATTTGAACGATAAAAACTGGGACAAATATGACTATAATGACGAAAACTGGAAGTTCATACAAATCATAAATGGATTTTTGGAAAACTTAGATTTTGTAGAGCACGGAACAACTTGTAGATGTTCGTGGTTAACAACAAAAGGCAAAAAATTGTTGGAAATATTAAAGTATATGCAACAAAACGACTTTGATTTTAACCCCGACGAAAATACCGAATACGGAAAATGGTTTTGGGTTGTAAAGGAGGAATAAGAAATGGAAATATTAGCAATAGTTAGAGATGTGTTGATAGCAAGTGCAAGTATTATGATAATCATTATGATAGCATATTTGTTTGCCGACGAACACAAGAATAAAAAGAATAAAAACAAGGAGGATTAGAGTATGGACAAGTTAGTTCAATACAAATTAACAAAAGTTAACACAAGCATTGACGGAGCATTTGAAGCAAGAGCAAAAATGAAGGATAAAGTAGTTACACGCGGAGATAAATATAGAATGCGTGCGTATGTAATATCTAACATCTTGTGCAACATTTGCGCTAAACATAATATCGACTTAGAAAGAGAGTTTCTTGAAATCCGCGAAGAAATGTGGAAAGAAATGGAAATACAAATCAACAAGTTGGATTACAAGGAAGGTGTTAGCCGTGAAGATAATTAGACATTATAAGCACATAATTCGTTTAGAAATGCTTTATAGAAAGCACAAAGATAAGGCTAAGTTAGAAGCCCTACAAGGCGAAATCGCCAGCATCCCTTCCTTGCTATATGACGTGTTAAAGGCGCAAGTGATAAGCGAGGATGCGGATGTTAAGAACGCGATATTAAATAGTAGAAAAAATATTGAAAATAATGTTGCATTATGCGTAGCAAAGTGATATTATTTAAGTATAGGAGGATTTTATAATGGAAAATAAAAGAAGATTAACCGAAAAAGAAAAACAAGCAATGGCACAAAGAATTACCAATAACGTTGTAAACGACGAGGCGATTAAAGGTATTTTTGACAAGCGCGAAAGAGAAGATGTAATTATGAATAAGGTTACATCAGCCATATTGGCAATGCGAGAAACAACACCAAACAAGGAGAAAGGCGAGGTTGACACAAGAATTACAATCAAGTTTATTAGAAACCTATGTGACAAATTAGGCATCGACCCAAAATCTCACACATTCGACGAAATCCTTATGACGGGGGCTGGCGAAATCGCGGTTGAGGATTTGATTGAAGATAATTTTGGTAACATCATTGAAGAAATTATTAAAGCGAAAAAAGGAGATAAAGAAAATGGCAACAACTAACATTCTTAGTAGATTAGTAAAAGTTCAAAGCGAATTAAACGCTCCAAAAAATCAAACAAATTCGTATGGCGGTTATAATTATCGTTCTTGCGAGGATATTTTGGAAGCCGTAAAGCCACTTTTAGTAAAGTATGAATTAGGACTTATTCTAAGCGACGAAATCGTAAGCGTAGGCGATAGAATATACGTTAAAGCAACAGCGTCTTTATTTGACGCAAATGATGCTACAATCCCAGCATTAAGCAATTGTGCTTATGCAAGAGAAGAAGAAACAAAGAAAGGTATGGATGCGAGCCAAATTACTGGTAGTTCAAGTTCGTATGCCCGCAAGTATGCTTTAAATGGACTATTTTGTATTGACGACAATAAGGATGCTGATAGAACTAATAATGGGGCATCTACGGAAAACGCGAACGACGAGCCAGCCGAAATGGCTACACAAGAGCAAATCGCTGAAATCTTAAAGTTAAATTGCAATCTTGTAAACATTAGAAAGCGTTTCCATATTGAGAGACTTGAAGAATTAACAAGCGAACAAGCCGACTTTATTATTACTAATAAGAAGGAAGCCGTAAATAAGGGAGAATAGTATGGACATTAAGTTTGATAAGAAATCGCATACATATTATGTCAATGGGGAAATTGCTGGCATCTCGGTAACCGCGTTGTTGGCTAAGCACAACCTTGCGCCTAATTATAGCGGTGTCAAATCGTCCGTGTTAAAGAAAAGCGCTGAGTTCGGGACGATTATTCACGAGGAAATGGAAAAAGCCATTAAAGACGCGAAGTATATTCCCGAAACAAAAAGCGCTCAAAACTTTATGAACTATGCAAATACTACTTATTCGGGAGCCGTAGCGGAGCAAATGCTTGCTATTAACTGGAAGGGTTTAATCGTTGCTGGAACGGCGGATATTATGGCATTTAGAAAAGATAAGAAAATTGAAATTGCCGACCACAAGACAACGGTATTCCACCGCAACTATGTAACGTGGCAAGTAAACCTTCTTGATTATATGGCAAGACATCTTGACGGAGAAATAAACGGACAAAAGTTTAAATGGAAGGGCGCTGACGTATTTAAGTGTTTCACTTATGATAAAGAAAGCGGAGATATGACAATCCACGAGTTAGAGAAAATCCCCGATAGCGAAATTGAGGCTTTATTAGATGCTGAATTAAATGGCGAGTTCTATGTTCCAAAAGAACTTGTTGTTAAGCAAGATTTGATGCTTAAGTTCAAAGAGGTTGAATTAACATTAAAGCAACTTGATGTTGAAAAGAAGAAAATGCAAGATGCTGAAAAAGGATTGCGCAAAGCGATTATGGACGCTATGGAGCAACAAGGCATTAAGTCTTATAAAGACGATAATATCACTATCACATATGTAAGTGAAAGAACTGAAATGGTTTTGGATGCGGACGCAATAGCAAAGCAATATCCTAAAATCTATGCAACAAACTTAGTACCAAAGCACGTTAGCAAGTGTTTGAAAATATCAGTAAAGGTTGACGAAAATGAGTAGCGATTATGTAATATCATTAAATAGATTATCTCTAAAGCGTAAAGAAAAGTGGAACACGCTTAATCCTAAAACGCTGGACGACATCCCTATTTGGGCAAAGACCGAAGATTTTATGAACGAGTTTTTGCCTTACATAACCGTCGTTGGCGATAGCCGTGAACAAAAAGATTGGGTAGGAAGCGCTTGTGAATATTACGGCATAGACTTTCTACCTCTTAAAAAGGATGCCAAACTGGGCACGGAAAACCTTAAAGAAGGCGACTATTCGTTTATTATCTCTTTTGACGAAAAACAATACAACTACATAAACGAGGTAGCATACGAGCGCAAGGGTAGTTTGAGCGAGATATACAACAATTGCACGGTAGATAGAGCAAGATTTGAACGCGAGTTCGACCGTTGCATCAAAAAGGGCTACAAGAAGATTGTGTTAGTTTTGGAATACGGCGAGAGAATACAAGATTTAATCCACGCAAAGTTTTCATATAAACGCGGGAGAGACGTTATAACAAAAGACACTGGACTGTCGGTATTTACAACTTTAATGAGTTGGAGACAATCAAATAAATACAATATCGAAATCTACCAAAGTCAAAATCATATTACCTTGTTTTGGCTAATGCTACAAGATATGTTTTACTTTTTTAGAAACGAGATTGTGAAGGAGGCGGAAAATGATACGCGAAGTAAGGAAAGTGAAAGACAAGAGCAAGGGTAAGCATATAAGAATACTTATCAACAAGGGCGTATTAACTGGCTATAAGAAAAATGGCTTCGTAGCGTATGATACGTTCGAGTATAGCGATTATAAAAAGAACACAAAAAGAGGGAGACCAAGAGGCTCTAAATACTATATAGGAGGATTAGTAAATGAATAAGATTACTATTTTTGGAAGATTAACAAAAGATGTAGAGGTAAACTCTACGGCAAGCGGAAAGAAATACGGGAAGTTTTCAATTGCGTGCACTGGAAAGAAGAAGGACGAAAGCGGAGAAAGAAAGGTAGATTTCTTTGATTGCGTTATCTTCGACAAGGGCGCTGAGATTGTTGAACAATACTTTAAGAAGGGAGACCCAATCTTCGTTGTTGGACAAATGGAAAGCAAGCGAACAAGCGAAGGTAAGGTTTTTTGGAACGTGGTAGTTGACGAGTTTGATTTCGTAAGCGGTAAAAAGGAAAGCAAGGATGTTAAGTCCGTAGAAGTTGCTGAAGAAGAAACCGCCAATTTGCCGTTCTAAACTAATTGCGTAATCTTCTTGTGCTTATAGTAGAGTTATTGTATAATTATTGTAGAATTATTGTATAATAACTTCAAAATGGCGCAAGAGGATGCGCAAGGAGGGAAAGAATATGACACCAATTACAATCGAGCAAGCAAGAGATATTCTTAAGTGTTCTACTCAATACGTATATAAGTTGCTAAAAAAGGAACGCATTATACTAACTAAGGAAAGCGTTGAGAATTACTCTAAGACAAAGAATAGTGTTGGGAGACCAAAGAAGTATGTATAAAACCGAATATAAACCTACCGAAGAACAAAAGAGAATTGCACTTAGTGTGGTTAAATATCAAAACGATAGCAAGAAATCGTGGGCTCAAATATCAAGAGAAGCCGAAGTTCCCGAAGGACAATTGAGACAAATTCGCAACGGAAAAACAATTACTGATTTAGACGTGTGGGAGCGATTAAGGGATTACATCGAAGGAAGCGAATTACCTATTAGAATTTCGGATTTTTGCAAAGGGCTACCAAAACTCAATATAAACAATCCTTTTGATAAGGAAAAGTTAGACGAACGCAAGTTAAAATTTATTCAATCATATAATGCCTCATTTGAAATGTGTGGCGTTAAATTAAAAGATTTCGCATACGAAGAAGATTGCAAACTGTTTTTTATCAAGAGCGGAATTTGTCGCATATCAATCGACCAATTATGTTTCGCTATTCAAGATAAGTATTATAAAATCCGTTTGGAAAAGGCAATCCAGTTTAGAAAATAAATAGACCGTATAAAAAAAGACCCCCCTATCAAGTTGAAAATATTAGGGCGTTAAAAACAAGACCCCCCTTCCTAAATTTTAGGTTGGGGGTGGCTTAATATATATAAAAATTAGAAAAGTTAGGTTGGGGGTGGCTTAATAGACCCCGTCGCGCGCACACGTGCGCACGTGCACACGCATACACACACGTATTTATTACGCGTATTATTTTGCGCGTATTATTTTGCGTATGCGTATTATTATAAATTATAAATATTATAATATTATATATATAAGGCGTGCTACGTGCTGGCATTGAGTGTGTTTTGCGTCAAAAATGCTGTTTTAAGCCCGAAAATAGCCTCGTATAGCCGTTTTTACGTTATTGGCGTATAAATTATTGACTTGCTATCAATCCGCGCCATTTTGGGGCGTATTTCGAGCCCAACCATATTTTTAGCCACATTTTGCCTAAAGTTTAAGGTCAAAAATTGCGCTCTATTGCGATAGAGTGAAGGCGTGTTTTTAAGGTTGTTTTAAGGTTGCATCTAAGAATACGCGTATTTTTTCAACAATTTTACAAACATTTTACATAAAATAGTTTAAAAAAATATTGACCATATATATACTATAAATAGTATATAAAGCAACTAAACAAGGGCGCTTAAATATATAAATATTATCAAAACAATAGAATACAAAAAAACGGAGGTATTAAAAAATGAGTATTCAAACAAACACAACACGCAACATTTTTGAGGTTGCACAACAACAACAATGCGACAACGCTAAAGCGCGTTACATCCTTACAATAGATGCAAGCAATCGCGCTCATTTTGTCTATGTAAATAGTAAGACGATAGCAAACTATGAATGCATCAACGTTAACTACGTCCACGACTACAACGGCGAGATATACGGCGTGGATGTTTACAAGGCAAAAAACGACGACTTAGACATCGTTAAACCTTGCTACGATTGTGGCGCTAAGCATCTAACAACCAGCGTCGTAATTGAGGACAAAAAACACAATAACATCATAGGCGGTATAATGGCGTCACGCAATGCAAAACTATACGCAACGGACACAATCGACGAAGAACGCTTTTTGTGTGACGATTGCGCGGATTGTTACGACGTATGCGACCATTGCGGAACGCTAATAATAGACGGCGACACACACAACGTATATAACGACTACGGCGACGTTGAGTATTATTGCGACGATTGCGTTAATAATTATACGTGGCAATGTGACGATTGCGGATGCCTTTTCACTGACGATTGCACACAATACGAATGTGAGGGCGATGTAATATGTGATAGATGCACGGACAACGACACGGCTATATGTGGCGGATGCGGGCAACGTTTTTACACGTCGCATCTAAGTTATGACGACGACAACGACGAATACTATTGTACGAATTGCGAAGGCGACTACAACCACCACGCAATAGGACACTACCACGATAGCCACCATATGACAAAATACTGGCACAACAAAACCGCTGGCGACTATCGTTATTATAGCGACGTTGAATATATCGGGACTGAGAACGAAACCAGCCACGCTCATAGCGATACTGAGGCGTTAAAAATTGCATCAAAAGTTAGAGCACTTGACCCCGACTATAAACACTTTTTTATTGAGCACGACGGCTCACTTGATTACGGCTTCGAAATGATATCACAACCATTCACAATTGAGGCGCTAAACGACGACGCTACAATGATACAAAAAGCACTTGAAATTGCGCAACAAGACGGGATGCGAGCACACGACACAAGGGATTGCGGGATGCATATTCATTTTAGCCGTTGTATCTTAGGCAATACGACAAAAAAGCAATACAACACTATTATTCGCTTAGTGGACTTTTTCGACCAATTTAGCGACGATTTAGAATTGTTAAATAGACGCGGTTACAACGACTATAACGAACGCTACGAGTTAGACACAAGATACTACGATACGAGACGCGACGCAATCCGTGATGTACTACCAGCCGACGGACACGGCGGGGATAGATATTATTGCATCAATCTAAGCAATCAAAACACAATCGAAATACGCTCGCCACGTGGCACATTGAACGTTGCAACATACCGCGCTACAATTCGCTTTTATTACGATTTATTGCACGCTTGCCGTGACTTATCAAGCGCGGATTTTTACGACGGCGAAAACATCCAACTAAACAACGTTTTAAGCAATCAATCTCAAGAGGCAATCGACTATATGCAACAACGCGGATGCTTTACAAGTTTTACGTCAAAAATTAAGGCGCTAAACGACGCAATTTATAGCGCATCAATTAACTAACGGGGAGGGACTAAAAATGTGTATTATTGTAACGAAATATAAAGGCTATAACTTGCCAGCAAAAGATATGTTAAAAACTTGCTTTACAAACAACCCACACGGGGCGGGCTTTATGTATAGCGACGGGCTTAACGTTCATATACGTAAAGGCTTTATGACGTTCGACGCTTTTTATACCGCCTTAACGGCTGAAATTAAGCATCCAAAAAAGACCGCCGTTGTGATGCACTTTAGAATACAAACACAAGGCGGAACGCAACCAGCGTTGACGCATCCATACCCACTAACAAGCAACATAGACGTAATGCGTAAATTAAGCGTTAGATGTACAATAGGGATTGCACACAATGGCATCATTGACGCAACCAGCGACGGCGCTAAAAACTACAACGACACGATGCGTTATATCGCTGACTATTTAACGCTAATAATCCACGACAAAAACTACTACAAAAATTACGCCGTTTTAGATATGATTACATCAACAATTGATTATAGCCGTTTAGCCATTATGGACGGCACGGGACACATCCAACACATCGGGCACGGCTGGACGTATGACAAGAGCAACGGGCTTGCATTCTCGAATACATCTTATAAGCCATACGAATACAAGTCTTACAAGGGCGGTTATTATGGACACTATTACGACGATTACGACTACTACGACGAGTACTACAAAACGGATGCAAAAACGAACGCAAGCGACTTGCAAAAATACGTTGCATCTAACGACAACGAATGTTGCGCATTCGTTAAATACGACGGCGTAGAACGTTACGAGATTGACGGCGATATTTTAGAGCAACACATATATTCGCTTTACGACGTTGACGGCGATATTATAGATTGCTACGGCGATAGCGAAAAAATACAAGATGCAAGCGATGTTGTAAGGGCGTACAACAAGAGCGTTAAAACACCAATTACGGAGGTTACTTGTGGCGCACAATGGTATTGATAAAGAGGACTTGCAAGCGCTTGCTGAAATGCTCAAAAAAGAGATGCAAAAAGAGGCAAGACCGCCGACACAAAAGAACGCCCAAAAGCGAGACCGCAACGCCGTTGATTTAGTTATCGCAATTTTGACCGCCTCGAGCATCCTTGCGCCGTTGATAGTCTCTATCTTGCTACTGACACGCTAAGAACGTCCGCCCCCTAAACAAGGGCGGATTTTTTACGCCTTATTTTTCGGGATTGCTGACGGATGCGATAACACGCACAACGTAAAACCTAAACTACGGCTCGAAATTGCCTCAATGCTAAACAAGTAGAACACTAAGCGATAGATTGACCGCCCGACGGGATGCGGACGGCTCAACGGGGCTAAAATTAAGCCGTGCGGATTATAGACGACTTTTAGACACAAAACGGCTGACCGCAAAATAGGGCTCAAAATACGGCGGATTGACTACGGGACGAGTAAACGCTCGACGAAATACCGCAAACCGCCTCAAACGGGCTAAAACGCGCTTAAAACGGCATTACGGCGTTTTTGCTACCGCTCAACATCCAGCACATACACATATAATAATTATAATATAACTAATACGCGCTTATATAATACGCGTGTGATGTGTGTACGCAAAATAATACGCGTAGCGCGCCTCTCTATACGCGCCCCCCTATACCCGCGCGCGCAAAATAAAGAAACGTGTGTGTCCACATCAATCGGTGTTTAATTTTACAAAACAGTCCAAGATAAACTAAGTGGGTTATCGAAATTTTTTTTGGTTTATCGGGGGAAAATCACCCGCCCGACGGAAAATGGAAAGCGAAAATTTCTCGCGCACGGCTACGCGTTTTGGCTTTTGGGAAAATAAAACTTTTCTTTTATATATTTTCTTTTTTATTTCTTTTAGTTTAAGCATTTTCTTTCTTTTGTCTTTTATACCTTTTCTTTTATTAAGAAACCCTTTTAGGGCAACCTCCGTCCGTTTTTAGTAATTTATAGGGAAATCTATGGACAAAACCGACCTTTTTTAACAGTTTCCGAACAAAATAGCCAAAAGTGTTCGAGAAAAGTTTAACCCGCTACCCCATTTTATCGAACAAAATAGCCAAAAGTGTTCGGTATCTATGCGTGCCGTAAAAATCTTACGGAGCCGTAAAATTCCTACGGCGTTTGTCAAAATTTTTTCCAGTTTACTTTGAATATTTAAACATAAACTTAAACAGCAAAATCGCGCGCGTGCGCGCAATCTTAAAAGAAAAACGTAGGATTTTCGGACATTTTACCCTAAACCCTACGTAAACTAAACTGTATAAACATACACGGATTTGGTTAATTATTCACGCGCCAACATCCACATACTTATATATATAGCGAAAAGTTTTTCGGCTTCTTGCTTATCGTTAACGCGATAATTTAACTTGCCTTGTCTTGAATAAAATATAATATCGTCAAATGTTTCATAGTGCTCTAATTTGATACACTCAACGTCTTTTAAGTCGATATATACAACATCCTTATCTTCGTCCATTAACACGATTTCTAAAAAGCGATTTGGATTGATATTGCGACCGTCTTTTGGGGCTACTTTACATTCCGCAAGTGTATCTTTGCGATGCACTGGTAGGTGTCGCGGAATTACATTGAAACTTACAACATCTTCCGTTCTAAAAACAACAATTTCGGTTTCTCCCACAACTTCAAATACGTTATCAGCACACTTGACTAATACTCCAGTTGCGGTCTTAGAGAAGCCGTTATCATAGATTAAATCAATCTTGATGTTCTTTCCTAAGAAGTGTGGTAAATCGTTTTGTGAATAATTATGCGCTGTTGTTGCAATATTATGCATTTCTTTTTGTTTTTCTTCACAATCTTTGCATAAACATTCAACAGTATCTAATATGTACAAAGCGTCAAGATAAGCGTTTGCATAGCATTGTAATTCTTTGCTGTCTTTTCCAGCGTTTCTATTTGCTTCAATATCTTGTAATGCTGAGCGATATTTCGCTCTAATAATATCTACGGCTTCATTAAATGTTTTAGGCATAATTTAACCCTCCTTCTTCATAAAACAAATTGCATCTCTTAACACGCTTGCTGACTTAATTTCCATTAACAAGACTATTGCTGGGATGTTATCCACGCCGTAAATCTTTAACGAATTATAAAGAGCCTTAACGTGTCTTTTTTCGCTTCCTTTTGCGTGGGCTATAATTTTCTCAAATTCGCCCGCTTTAATCATTTTCTTAATTGCGTTCTTAAATTCTTGTAGCATACGCTATTCCTCCTCTATTAAGCAACTTTTGGTAAAGTGCCGTTGTATAAAATACAATTATTTGAATGAACTAATAAAATCGTTCCGTCGCTCAAAATTAGTTGTAGTTGGTCTCCGTCCTCATAGTCGCTCCATTTGCTAACCTCTACATCAACCCAATCTTCTCCAACCTTTACATAAGCACGTGTAAATTTTAATTTCAAATCAACCAATTGCTTATTGCATCCTACTAAACATAATACCATAATCGAAATAATCGTTACGATAATTAAAATTGTTAAAACTTTCTTCATAGTTTTATTCTCCTTAATATATTTAACGCATCTTCTACGCCCCTTTGTTCTCCCCCTTATAAGAAGCGCTGTAGAAAGCGGTTGTTTCGACAATAAAGCCTCTTTAATCCATTTTATTTTTAACTCTAAAACTTCTTCGGCTTCTTCTTTTGTTAACTTTTTATCCTTGTTCTTAATAAGTCTTAGTGCTTCTTCGTCATTCATACATCGTTCTCCTTTTCTTTTAACGCGTATTCAAGCGCTATCAATATTTGGTCATATACGAATTTAACGTTTAACCACGCAATCGCAAGAAACAACCAAATTGCGCCAAAGATAACGGGATTGAAGTAAACCTTTGCAATCATACAACCTACCATAAACCCGCCGACTATTCCAGCAAAAACAATAATAACTATACCAAATATTTTTACCTTTTTAAGCGCCTTCTCGATGCGCGCAATTTTTGTTTCTAATTCCATAATAACCTCCTAAACTATACACCAATCGTTTGCCATTAAATCGCTAATTGAAGGCACCCAAGTATTGATAGTCCCTTTTACGTTTTTAATAGCCAAATAAGGCTCATAATGAAGGCATCCGTTTTCGTCTCCTAAATGTTTAACACTATCCATTTGAATAGGATAATCTCCCCCGCTTACCATATAAACGAATAACCCTTTTCCGTTCCAGCCAAATCTTGCTAATCTTTTGCCTTGCTTCAATTCTTGTAGCGCTCTACTAAAATCAAAGAACTCTAAATTGTTTGTTGCTACGTAAGGCATAGTTTGTTCCTCCTTTCTTATCTCTTATTAAATTTTATTTTTGTATAATCGTATGTATCTTCCATTGCGTTATACTTTGCTACATTTTCTTTTGTTGCCTTAAACTCGATTTCCCCGTCGAAAAAGTTTATAAATCTACAATCGCTCGGGTCGTATTTTATCGGCTCTATCAAAACGTGGTCGCCCGATAAAACCCTAATTCTAACTTGCGCGTTTTCTTTAATCTTAACACTATGCTTCTTTGACATATAGTCCATTAACAATAGTTCTAATTCGTTCTTTTCCATTTTTATCCCCTACCAATATTACTATTAAGTTCCTTTACTGTGCACCAGCCGATTTCTCCGCATTGTTCCGCACATAAATTGTGAAATTTTATATATTTATCAGTTTCTTTATAATTAAGTGGCATTTCGTAATTCCACCACTCGCTACCGTCGTATTCAGAGCGTGACATATAGCGTCCGTCTTTAAAATATACAATCAAATCGCTTGCTATTTGTTGCGCCCCAAATCCTTTGTCGTAGGAAAAGTTTGAAACTTTATCAAATTCGTCCATAGTCATACGATATTTTCCGTCGCTACTTCCCACAAACATAACATCTTCTCTTGTGTGTCCGCTTCTTTTTATTGCTTCATAAGTTTCGGTTTTGAAGTTCATATAACCCTCCCTTGTTTTGCCCTCTCTAAGGCTTGTTCGTCTAATAATTGATTTAATTGCTTTTCTATTTGCCTTCTACGCTTCTTTAGTTCAATTTCTCTATAAAACAAATTGCGCGCTTCTTTCTTTAGAAAATCTATACACTCTTGTTTATTCATTTTAGCCCCCTTTTCCACTTATAAAAATTCTTTCTCATTTCGTTAATAGGTAATCCCCTACTAATATATCCAATTACACAAGGCTTTTTGGCTTTCTTATCGTATATCGAAACTAAATCTTCGGTTGTTTCTAATCTTTTATCTTTAAATAGATATTCAACTTGCAAACTATCTAAATCAAAAGAGCGTCTTGCATTTATTTTTGTTATCCAATCCTTTATGTAGGCTTTGAAATCGTCCATATTTTCAAAAGTTTTGAAGGTTTGCATTTCTTCTATTAGGTTGCCTCTAACGTGTCTAAATATAACCATTATCAAATCCTCCTATTCTTGCCTTTTAATTCAACGATAGCGTGGCTTGTTTCATATATTCTATCGGTAATTTTTGTATGCAAGCCCTTCTTTTGTAGTTCTTCTAACGAATAATTGCTTGTATAAATAGTAGGTAACATATTTTTATAGCGATTATTGATTATTGAGAAGATTTGGGATTGCATCATATTAGCCTCTCCGTTGAATGTAAATTGCTCAGTTCCTATATCGTCTATAACCAAAACGGGAATATTTGAATAGAAATTGACTACCGCATTGCTTCCACCTTGACTAAAACCGCTTGAAGAAATCTCAGTTTTGATGTTATCAAGCGTATTTATGCGACACGCAATTTTTTTCGCCATTAAATGATTGATTATACAACACGCAAGATGCGTTTTTCCAGTTCCGCAATCGCCATAAATATATAAACCTTCCCCCTTATCACGGTATTCAGCGTTGTTTACATAATCTACGGCAACTCTAATAGCGTTTAGATTGTTTTGTTCTTTTATAATGGTGTTAAAGTTCGCGTTATAGTATCTTTTTCCTTCGTTAGAGTTTTTTGCTAACTCTCTATACTTAATAAGGTCTTGTTGCCTTTTTAGGGCTTCTTCTTCTTTTAACCATTTTTCGTAATTTTCTTGTGACATCTCATTAACCTCCTTTTATATTTTCTTTTTAGAGTAATCATAAGTTTGTATTTCTTTATTAACGGCTTGTTTTGGCGCATCTTGACGCTTTCTTGATTGTTCCCAAGTTCTAACACAAGCCTTCCAGTCTTTCATACTTGTTTGACCTACTTTCCAACCCTTGCTTTCATAAAAGTTATAGAATACATCAGCGTTAATTCCGTTATTTCTTTCTTTACAATAAGCATCGATTTCTTCGATTGTAGGCTTCTTAAATCTACTAATTTTAACACTTTCTTTTGAGATATTATTTATAATATCTTTTTCTTTTACTATATTATCCTCTACTATATTATCATATTGTATAGCGAGTAAACTTTCTTTACCCGTACGAGTTAAATTTTTTAACCCGCGAGTAAAAATTTTTAACCCGTCCAAATCTATTGAATATTCAGTTCTCTTGCAAGCGCCGTTAATCTCAATATTATACTTTGTTATAAAGCCCTTGTCTTGTAATTTTGATAGCGTTGAAATAACGCAAGGTTTTGTTGCTCCAGTCCAATCACAAATATATTCTAAACTACCTCTAAAACGGCTTATACCGTCTTGACTAAATCCATAGATTAAACTAAATATTAGTAGTTCGTTCCCCTTCAAATCTAAGTGAGTTCTTGCAAATGAAGGTATTGTGATGTATTGGTCTATTCTCTCCATATCTCTCCTTATAATAAAAATACCCTCAACTACTTAAAGGTTACGGCTTCTTTCGTTGAGGATTTAGCCTTTCGGCATTATTGACTTATGTTTTTCTCGATAATTCGTCCGTAACACTTTTTATCTACTACCATTATAGCACAATTAAACAAAAAGTAAACAATTTTTATACAATTTCTAAAAATTTATGATAATATATATATGAGGTTAAGTTTTATGGCTGATAATAAAAGAATTTACGATTGTCTAACACCCGAACAACAAAGGTATTATGATAGTTTAACTGAGAAGAAAAGAAAATATGTAGATGCGCGTGCGCAAAACTACAATAAGGCTGAAAGTTACCGTATGGCTGGTTTTGAAGGCGACAATGCACCACAAAGCGCAAATAATATGGAGCGCCGTGATGCGGGTATGGCTGAACTTATTAAGATATTACAAGAACAAAGGATTATCCAATCGGTGGATGTTCCCGATAGCCAATTTAATTGCAAGGTAAACGCGTTGGCTAAACGTAAAGAGGCGCAAGAACTTCAAGCGAAGTTAGAGAATATGTCTCCCGAAGAAGCCGAACGTATTAAGTTCTATCGTGATATAGCAACCGGCGTAAAGAAAGAAAAGCAAACAACATTGATATATGATAAACACGAAAGACTTGTTAGTAAAAAGGTAGTTGTTAAAGAAGATATAGGGCTTCAAATGCAAGCCCGTAAAGAGTTTGATAAACTATTAGGATTAAATCAAGTCCGTGAGGTTGGTAGTTTATCGGTTGGCGGTAACGTAAACATTATGATTGTAAACGCAAGTAATGAGGACGAATTAAAGAGCGAAGCCAACAAGGTAGATATTGACTTTGACGAAAACGAAGTTATAATAGAGCACGTGGACGGAGACAATAATGACTAAGGACGGATTACCTCCAAAAGAGGAAGAAACAAAGATACCTAATGCCGACTATAAAGAAGAAGGAAAAACAATAGTCAAAAACGTTAGTTTAAGCGACGACGAACTTAAAAAGTTAATCGACGTATCGGGAAAGTTAACGGCTGACACATTGGTTGTTCCCGAAGTTTATAAAGAACTCTTTATGAGCAAATGGTCGTATTTTATTTTATCCAGCGGTCGTGTAAGCGGAAAGACAAGTATTTTAGTTACTTTATGGTGGGCAACAATTAACAAATATCCCGATAGAGATATTATCGTTCTACAAGCAACAAAAGCCGAAATTAAAGACAGTTTGTTGAACGAAATTAGAAAGTTCTTAACCAATAGCGATTTCGACGTTGGAGAAAATCCTTCTAACGAGTGGTATATACCAAAGAGTAGTGATAGGATTGTTAAAAAAGGACAAAAAGGTGGAACATACTTCTTCCCAGTTACCGATAGTAAAGGCGGTCAAAGAACAAGAGGTATTAACACTAAGAATAGAATATCACTGGTATTGTTTGAAGAATGCCAAAAGAATAAAGACAGCGTAGTTGTTGAGCAATCAGTAATTACATTTATTAGACAATTAGATAAAGAGGCTAAATTAGTAATCGTTGGTAACAACGAAACCGTAGGACATTGGTTTGTAGATTATGTAGCCGAAAAGAGAAAAGACCCTAAGTGGTGTTATATCTATGCAAATTGCTTCCATATTTGGAACTTACTAAACGCCCAAACAAGAGATTATATCTTGAAGTATAAGCAAATCAATTACCTTGAATTTAGAAGGTTGTTCTTAGGCGATATTCGAGCCGTAGCGAGCGATGTAGTATTCCCTCAATTTACAAGAGAAAAGAACTACAAGAAAGAAGCGGAAATGCCAACTAAGAAAATCCGTTTAGTAATCGTAGGTGTTGACCACGCGACAGCGAACGATACATTTGCGATTGTGCCAGTTGCGGTGTTAAACGACGGAACAACACAAACGCTTCAAATATGCTATGACGACCCCGAAGAAACGCAAAGAACGCTTGCGCCAACGGAACAATGCGATATACTGGAAAATTTTATGGATTATCTAAATGATTATTACGGCTTCCAGTATAACCAAACACCTATTTATATTAGTATCGACGGCGCATCCGCTCCATTTATTGCGCAAGTTAAGCATAAGAAAAAGACGGCTCGCAATAAACGCTGGTGGAGCACAATACAAATTAAGGCGTTTACTAAAAAGAATAAGGATGTAAACTTAGGTATTATCAAGAACGCATTTGCTTACGGCGTGTTAACAATCTTAAACGAAGGTTTATATAACTGGAAGGGGCAAAAAAATGTTCATAGATTGGCACACGAGATTGAGAGCCAAAGATATAAAAATGGCAAACTTGACCCTAAGATTAAGAACGACTTATGCGACGCATTAGAATACGGGCTAATCCCTTATTATTCTAATTGCTATAACATCTCGTTCCCTATAAGAAAACAAAGAGATAACGAAATAAACCATTATCAAGATATTTATAATCTTGCATATAAAAAATAGGAGGAACAAACAATGAAACAAGAGAAGAAGAAAGAAGCGAGTGGCGTTGCTTATCATAGAGCGATTATATCCGCAACAATGGATAGAGATGCCACACTTTCAAAAGAAGAACTTTTTAAGAAGTTAAAGGTTGACGACTTAGATGCCGACGAACTTAAAGTTTTGTTAGGCATTTGTTTTAATGCTATTGTTGAATTATCAAGAATTAACATAAACATTAGAGCAAGATTAACGGACTTAATTAAGTTTATTCAAATACCCTTAACGGACGAACAAAGAGCCGAAATCGAAGCAAATACGGAAGAAGCGCTAAAAAGCCGTCACTTAAAAAAGCAAACTGAAAGAAAAATGGAGGAAGCAAAAAATGAAAACTAAGGACGTAGAAATAAAAGACGAAGGATTAGATGTTGACATCTTAGATAAGGTTGCAAATGGGGCAAGGGAAAGTTCTTGCAAGGACACAAAGACATTTTTTAGGGCTATGTTAAATGGTCTTGTTGAGTTAATCGACGTAACAAAAGATGTTGAGCATAGTTTAGAAGCACTAAACCAAACTTTAATAATACTAAACCAAGAGAAGGTTTTTGATTATTACACAACTCTTTCTAAGAATATTAAGGCGGAAGAAAAGCGCGAAAAGACTATGGAAATTATAGAACAATCCCACAAAAGAAAGAAAAATAGATAAAAAAATAAAGAATTGTTGTATCATAGAGTAAAGGAGACCTAAAAAATGATAGATATTGATACTGTTGGTTATGACGGTTTAGGAGAGTTTTTTGAATTTAACACAAATAACGAGTTTTATTTATTGGCTCCGCCATACTATTATTCATTTTACTCTATTTATTTGAAGCGTTGTTTTTCAGTTTATGACGGCTGGGTTAAAGGCTGGCATAACTCAAAGGACGGGCTTGTGCCACAAAGGATGTTACAAAGCGTCGTAAGAGGCTTAACTGATAACCTATTTGCACACGGCATTGACTTCAAAACTGAGAGTGAAAAAACGTACGACTTTTTAACAAAGTGGAGCAAAGCAACTAAGTTCTATAACGCATTAAAGAAGGCGGAAAGTTACGCTCTTGCTGGCGGAACTTCTTTGTTAGCCTTAAATAGAAAGGGAACAACACTTTACGCAACCGCTCATAGATTAGATACATTCTTCGCCGATATTGACGGAATGGGGAACATTACAAACGTTAAGATTTATAGCGCGAGCGTAACAAGAACAAATAATTCCGACAAACAAGACGAATACGGAATTTGCGAAGAAAGATATTTTAACGAAAAGGGACAACCTTGCGTTAAGGCAACTGTTTATAGAGCAAGCGGAACACTTCAAACACAAGTTATTGAACGTCCAGCAAAACCCGAAGAAGTTGCGTGGAACTCTTTGCCACAAGATGTAAGAAAATATGTTAATGAGTTTTTCCCTTCGGTAAGAATAGGTAAAGAGCAATATTTGCCTTATAGAAACCATTTAGGATGCGTATTGATTAAGGGAAATGAGGGCATCCCTCAACTTCCTAATTTGCCTTTTGGACAACCTATTGGCGATATTTTGTTTACTGAAAGTTTCCAATATGACCAACTTAAATATTTTGAAAAGAACGAAGTAGATTTGGCGAGAGCAAGGGCATTATTGCCACAAGAAATGTGGAACCCCGACGACCCCGACCAAGATACACGCGCTTTACAAGAAAGATTTTTCCAAAAAGTATCTTCCGTTAGTGACGATAGCGATAAGATTACACCTATTCAATTTGCGCTAAGAGGTAATGATATTAAAACACAAAAGGAAAACATCTTAAGAGATATTGCTTTCCGTATGCAAGTTTCAGCATCTACAATTGCCACTTTCTTAAGTGAAGGTGCTGGCGCGAGAACAGCAACTGAAATCAATACTGAAAAGACAAAAACCGACAATTGGATAAACTCACACGTTAGACTAAACGAGGAAAACGTAAATGAAATCCTACACCTTGTTTGCGGTTACTACACAATGGAATATGCTGATATTATCTTTAAGTCAGCCGACCAAGCACCAAAGTTAGACAAGTTAAAGGTTTATAGTGATGTATTTACCGTAGGTAATATGTCTCCCGAACTATTTGTTAAGGAAACTCAAAAGAACTTATCAGTTGAAGAACAAAAGAGAGAAATTGAGAACTTAAAGATGCAACGTGAATTAGCAAACGCGCAAAAACAAGCAACAATGCAAGCGTGGAATAATAACGCAAATCAATAAAAAAGAAACAATTTAGCCAATTGTATGCTAAAATACACTTGAAAAGTCCTAAATCTTCATATTGTTTGAAGTAAAAAGGTTAGTTTAGGAATTGGTGCGTTTAGCATAGCAATCACGGCTCAACTCATTTGAACAATAAAAGAAAGGAGAATAGAAAAATGCCAAATCAAGAAGAAATCAAGAAACAAGGCGACGCAACTATCGAAGAAAAGAAGGTTGAAGAAAAGGAAACAAAACCAGTAGAAGAAAAGAAGGACGAAATCCCACCAAAAGCCGACGATAAGGAAACCGAAAAATCCGACGATAAGGCTACTTCTACAACGGAAGAAACAAAAGAAACTGAAACTGAAGAAACTAAGGAAGATGCGCAAGTGGACGAAACTGGCGACGGTAATGCAATACCATTGTCGGAAGTAGTTTTGAAATCCGATTTAGAGGCTATTTTAGACCAAAGAATTGGAGGACTAAACGCAAAGATTGATGCACTTATCAAGGAAAATGCTGACCTAAAAGAACAAAACGAAAAGTTAACTCAAGACCTTGAAGGCTCACGTGCTGAAACAAATGCGGTTAGAGACAAGTATGAAGTAGGAGACTTCGGCGGTATGCAACCAAAGGGCGCTGGCTCAAGTGGTGCTCCAAAAATCGAAAGTTGGAACTCATACGCAAACGAAAAAGGATTAAAATAACAAAAATTAAAAGGAGAATATAACTATGGCTTATGTTACAATGAATGGCTTTGATGTTGAACACGGAAGTTCACTATTAGTTTATGAAAACTTCTTCCCTCGTATTCAACATATTTTAGGCAAAGGATGTATTGATAAATACACAAAAACTGACGACGTTAAGGATATTACAAAGATTGACGTTATGAGAGTTCTACCAAATGCGCCTGAATTTAGACAATTAGGTGCTCAAAACAATGGTAAATGGCACAACGCACAAAACGACGGTGTTTCTAATGCACCCGAAAGTGAACACTACACAATTGATGTAGATTTAATCTACGATAGAGGTGTTCCTATCACATCTAACCAAACACTTTCTACAAAGGCTGACTTTGAAAGAGTTGTTATGAAGCAAATTATCGAAAGTGCAACAATGACAGTAAA
>JAEEGL010778811.1_pt1 | contig 38145 bp, 50 predicted proteins | sample 9134231 | NCBI WGS metagenome assembly JAEEGL01 (sample SAMN16246548, study PRJNA631951) | gut metagenome | biome: gut microbiome; feature: rumen; material: fiber-attached | host: Bos | place: Iran: Karaj | collected 2018-10
GATGCGGTCGCACCAGTCGCACAGCCGCTCGCCATCCTTCAGTTGTAGGTTTCGTTTCATTGGTCTTAACTTAAAGGGCCGAGATAGTTAACTTTCTTGTCGGAGATAGTTAACTTTCTTGTCGGAGATAGTTAACTTTCTTGGCAGAGATAGTTAACCAAGATATTCGGGTGTGTGGTTAACTTGAAGGATTGCCCGTGTTGTCTTCGTCTGATTTCTTTCCTCTTTTCACATCTTCAAAGAATTTGCCCTTCAGGTAAATGTCTCTCCTGCTCTCTGCCATCCTGAGCATAAGGAATAAAAAGACGAAACCGACAGCATTGATTACCGGGATGAATGGATAGACAGCGAACAGCAGCCACGCCCACATGGGATATGGCACCCTTTCGTCGGTCTTGTTGCCCTTCTCGTCATAGAAATATACGCAATCAAAAATCACGTAATCGAGTATGAGTGCCAATAGCACCCATACCCAATAAAGCCAAATACCCGTTATCATTTGTTCATGATTTTAGAGATGTCCATAATCATTCCGTTTCCGCTGACAATCTGAGGCATCTTTCCGTCCCATTTCTCTATCATGTCCTCTTGCACAATCATTGGCGAAAGTGAGGCGGCGATGGTGGCGTTGTAGTAGGCTTCGGCATCGGCTTTTATCTTCATGGCTTTTGCGTTTCCCTCTGCCTTTGCCACTGCTATCTTGGCATTGGCTTCGGCTTCCTTCACCTCGTTCTCGGCTTTGAGTGCCGACTGAATGGCGGTGTTCTTTTGGTCTATCATTGTGACCAGCGACTTTGGTGGTGTTATCTTTGATGTAAATTCCTCCACCACGAAGCCCTCGGCCATCAGCGATTTCTCCAGTCTTGCCCTCACGTCACGCTCGAAGCTGGCACGATTCGACATTAGCGAGTCGGATGTGTATTGGTTGCCGCAGGTGCGATATGCCTCATAGATGCAAGTGCGGATATATCCCTCTTCCAGTTCCTTGATACCTACACGGTATTTGGTGAAGATGTCGCAAGCCTTTTCGGGGTTGATGCGGTAGGCAATCGTCGGGTCCATCTCAAACAGTGAAGCGTCCTTTGCGTTCACCGTGAATGTCTCGTATTGCTTTCGCTGTGTAAACGTCGGGTAGGTGAATACGTTGGTGGTTATGGGGTTGTAAAACACCCATCCCTTGCATGTTCCTTCTACGCCGCCGTAGTCCTGTTCGGATGCTGACCACTTGTGGAATTTGATGCCGACTTCGCCGGAGTCCACCACGGTGCAGCAAGTAATAAACACGATTGATACTAATGCAATGCTTGTGAGAGCTACTGCCAGAACTCTTGTTAACTTTCTCATAGTTCCTAAAATTTTGATGGTTGTTAAAATGGTAAATCACCGGCCACGTCGAGCATGGGGTATCCGTTTTGCTTCATGGCCGTTTCAATCAAATATCCGCGGTTGATGGCGATGGTGAGGTCTTGCTGCTGGAGTTTGTGGTTTTTCTGGCCGCCGATTTCCGCGAAGACCTTCTGCTTGATGTCCTTCCGCGTCATGGGGAAATTGTAGCTGCTTGTGGCCTTGTTGATCCAAGCGATGATGTCTTCCTCGCTGTCGGCCTCCGGCTCGATGGTGAGTGCCTTGCCGTTGGCGATGATGCGGGGGATGCCGAGGTTGCCCGCATCGTCGGTCACTTCAAACTGCCAATCATCCATATCCTTGCCGCGGGCGTCCATCTGCTTCACGGTGAAGGTCACGCCGCTGGCGGTCTTCTTTTTGTAAGATACCAGAGTGTCGCTCACCTTGTTGCCCAGTTCGGTGCCAAGGTGGCCACGCATCTTGCTGTCGTCGTCATTGCTGGGGCGTGGGTTCATGTGCAGCGCGTTCCAGATGCAGATGTTGCGCTTCTGAGCAAAGGACATGAGGTCTGCCACCATCTTGGATGATTCCTTGTTGTCATTGAAGTCGCCGATGATGTCGCGGATGCCGTCGATGATAACTACATCGGGCGATAGCATCTCTATGGCCAACTTGATGAGCCTGTATCGCTTCTGATAGGCTTCCTCGCCTGTCGTTTCGTCTTTCTCCACGCTACGCAGCCATAGCACGTTGAGCCGCTCGTTGGGCTCTTTCATGTCCCATCCGCAAAGCCAGTGCACGCGCCGCAGCACCTTCGCCGAGTTGAGCTTCTCCATCTCGGTGTCCACGTAGAGCACTTTGGGGTCATGCCCCAGGTGGTCGATGGTGCGCTGTGGCACCTTGAGCCCCGGCAGATAGTCGGTGATGCGGTTTGTGCCGCTTCCGAGGATGGCCGCCATGATCTGAGTCAGCACGAATGACTTGCCGTTCTTCTTTTGGCCGCTGATGGCCTGGATGCCGCTGAGCGGTGAGAATGGCACGCCGTTGTATTCGAGCATAAAGAATGGCTCTGGGTAGTCCTCGCGCGGGTCAAGCAAATAGGGGCGCAACTGCTCCATCGCCTGCTGGTCGAATGATGCGAGTTGCGGGGTGTTTTCTTCGTTCATAGTTCCTTTTTAGTTTTCCCACTCCCTGATGCGGAAGCCGTCGGCGATGCAATTCCGCTCGAAAGCCTCGCTCCGTGTGGTGTCTTTGTCGTAATAGATGGTGTATCGGTGGCCTGAGCCTTCAGCGCAGGTATCGGCAAGGATGTAGCCACGACGGGCGGCATTGAAGCGGTGGGCCACTTGCGAGCGTCGGTAGGGCTGCATCACCACGGCCTTGAGTCGGGTCTTTCGGGGCAGTCCCCATTTCATCCGCATGCGCTCCAGCTCGATCGTGCGCTTTCGCTCCTCGCTCTTCCGCTTCATCCACTGGTTGTATCGCCGTGGGTTCTGTCGCTTCATGATGTGCGTGGGGTGCTCTCGCTTTCCCTCCCGAATATCCTGCCACATACGCGCTGTGGCGGCCCGTGTCGCGTCGGAAGGGGTGCACCCGCGTATTTTATCATACCAGCCATTTTCTTCGCACACGCGGCGAATATGAGCCGCTTGGCGGTGTTTTATCGCCTTGATACCTTTCTCGCTTTTCGTCAGGTGTAAGTCACGGGCAAATCGGTGCAGCGTGCTGTGGCTCATACCAGATGCTTTCCTCAGTCGGGTGTTCTCCACGATGGGGAAGTAGTGGATGAGCCATTCCTTTTGCTCATCGGTCAGGATGTATTCGTGAAAGCCCGTCGGGTTGCGCTCCAGCTTGCCGGGGAATCGTCGCATGCTCATGACTTCGGGTTTTTCTGCTGTTGTTTCTTCTGATCTTGCTCGATACGGTCTACCAGGGTGCCGAGGGTGTTGATGGCATCGAGCAGATGCGCCTTTGGCTTCGGCTGGAGTTTGTGGTTGAGAATGTGGTCAAATTGGAGATGCGTGTAGGCGAAGCAGATGGCCTCAATCTCCTTGTCGGTGAGTTCGATGGTCATAGTGGTGGTGGTTTTTGTCGATTGTAAATTGTCTGATTGGCTTATGCCAGTTTTCAGGTTGTTCGTGAACAATTCCGAAGTTGTTCGTGAATAGTTTGCCGATTGTTTGCTAATGATTTTTTCATTACACTTCGGCAGGGTCTCAAAAACTTCGCCGCATTCGGTGCAGAAGTCGGTCATGTCGGTCGCGCCGCAGGTGGGGCAGGTCATAGGCTTTCGGTGAAAAACCTCCCCGCACAGGCCACCCTTTCAGGTGCTGCGCGTCGGGGGAGGGCTGTCATTTAATCCTGTGAGTTTTCAAGTTCTCTGATGGTCTCGTCTCTTGCTTCGGCCACTTCGCGGAGCGACTTCTTCTGCTCGCCCTTGGTGCGGAAGACTTCCTGAAATTCTGCCACGGTGTCCATCGTGGCGTTGTAGAGCATGGTGGGGTCGGCCCATGCTTCGCAGAGCTGGGTGAGCCCCATCTCAATGTTGCGCTCGTCAAGGCTGGAGGGCGACACATGCTCGCTGTCGGGTGAGAAGGCGCAGAGCGCGTCGCGCCACATGCGGGCGATGTGGGCAAGGGAGAACTGGCTGAAGACGGTCTCGAGCATCTTGCGCGGCAACTGGTAGCCGTTGACGCACTCGTCGATGGCCTTCTCATACATGTTGACGGCCAACTGGAGCGCGGCCATGGCGGTCATCACCCACGCCACATTGTAGGCATCGCGCACGCCCTCGCGCTCCAATGAGAGCTTGTACTTGTTCTGGAGCGACGTGATGAGGGGCATGGTGCGCGTGTAGGCTTCGCCGCCGGTGTTCGCCCAAAAGTCGTAAAACTCCCGGTCGGTGATGTTGCCGTATTTCTTGCGCACCCGCTCACTCATGTCGGCCAGGTGAAACATGCGGTTTTCGGTGGCGTAGATGAGCTGCCGCTCATACAAGTGCAGGGCGCGGAAGCACTCGCGGAACTTGCGGCGCACGTCCTGCCGGTAGTTTGGCGAGCGGCGCACACGGTCGTAGGCCTCCTGTGCGCAACGCCACGCGGCATTGTTGGCCACGCCGGTGATGAGCTTCACCACGGCGGCGGCATTGCCCATCTTCTTTGCTATTTCTTCGTAGGTCATGGGTCGAGGATTTCAGATTTGGCGTAGCCGAAAAGATGGGCCGCTTCGGCCTTGTCGCAAACCTCGTCGAGAGCCTCGCGGAACCTGCTCTCATCGACGGTGGTCTCGAAATGGCGGTTGCCGAAGATGTCGAGCCAGTAGATTTTTCTTTTCATAGTCCGTGGCTTTTCGGTGTCAGAAGGGCAGGTCTCCGTCGCATTGTGGAATGTGTGGCGGTGTCGGCTCAAGCGGTGAATAGCCGGGGCCAAGTGTCGTGTTCTGCTGGAAGAGAGAAGGCTGCGCGGCTGACTGTGGTTCCTGGGATGGTGCCACCGTTTGCTGCGGTTGCGCCGCAGCAGATGCCGCCGTTGCCGCTGTCGCTGGTGCCGGCTGTCGCTCCACCTGCTTCACCTTCTCGAAGTGATAGAGGCGGATGTCGTTGAAGTAGCGGCCTTGGTACTCCCTTGTATTATGCCCAAAGCCGATGATCACCTCGTCGCCTTCGTGCAGGTCATACTCGCGGATGCGGTCGTTCATTACTGAGAGCAACACACGGTCGGCGTAGCGGTCGGTCGGTTGCTCGAAATACTCGAAAATGAAGTCTTGCTTCGTCCATTCACCGCGCTGGCTTGTGCCACTCTGCACGGGGAAAAGTTTGTAAATTCTGCCTTGAAATTGCATGGTCGTTGGTTTTTATTGATTGATATTTAGCTTTTCAAAATAGTTGATGGGCTTTGTATTCTATTTCCATTGCAACGGTGTTGACAAGGTGATTGTCCATCAGAAATTTTACGGTCTCCCATATCATATTTCCGATTTCCTGCTCTTTCTGGTGATCAAGTGCCACGCGTCGCTCAGTGCCTTCGTCGTTGGTCGCCGTGATGGATATGCCGTTGTCGAATTGCTAGATGATGATGGTCTCTTTCATTTCCAGCCCTCCTCATCTTCTTCATCCCACAACTGTGGGTTGGCAAGTATCTCACTCTCATCATCGATAGTCTCGCTCATGTCGATGATGATGGGTACTTCTATCTCTTCAGAAGCCGCCATGATGACGGCCTCGGTGGCGACGATGGCGATGTCGCAGGTGGGTGTTGTGTATTTTCTCATATCTTTATTTTTTTGGTTGATAGTTTCTTTTTGATGCTTGTGTCATTTTGAAGTCCGCACGATGTGCATCACCTTGCGCTGGTAGGCGGGGTCTTCAGCGTAGCCGATGCGCCGCAGAAAAGCGAAGTAATCGCCGCCCTGGTATCGGCTTGAGATGCGCTGCTTGTAGTCTTTGATAGAGTCGCGCCAGTGGCGGTAGGTGGCATATCTACGACCTCGCTTCATGCCGAATAGGTTCTTATTCACGCGGCAAAGGTCGCTCCTGAAGTTGCCCGTCTCGAGCCTTGCCTGCGCCAGCACGATGTGAGCGTGGGGGATGCCTTGCCGCTTTATCTCGTGAAGTACCTGCTCGCGTGTCTGCCCTTGCACGGCCACGGCCAGCAGCAGAGCAAAGATGGTGTGTGTGGCTCGCATGATCATAAGGCGTTGATGATTTCTGCGATGATGCACGTCACGATGATGACGGCCACTAATGCGCCGCCCATTTTCCACTCTCTCGATGTGAAGCCCTCCTCGCGGGCCACGATGATTTCAAGTAATCTTTTCATAGTTCCTTTTATTTTATTGGGTTTTTGGTGACCGTGGCGGGGATCGAACCCGCATCTGCTCTCGCGCCGGCTTGAGGGCTGCATCTCCACATTCTGCCACACGGCCAAATAAAAAGCCCGTGCGACAGGATGACACACGGGCGGGGTCAATTATCTATTCAATGTATAAGTTTCGATTTTAGTCTCACTGCCTTATACTCCAGCATCACATACGTCTTCCATTGATTCCCCATGCACCCTTCCGGGCTACGGCGTATCTTCACGACAGACCGTTGGTACGGTTACGCTACCTCTTGCCGCTTACCATTCGCCGCAAGTCTCATTCGCGCATTGCCTCTCGTCCGGCTATGTATTGTTTGAGGGTGGCCGCCGCCAAGCCTTGCCGTTTCTGAGTGACCAGTTATGCTGGTTGTATAGTCATTGATGGTGCCCATGGGTGGAGTCGAACCACCGCTCAACATCAACTGATGTTCCGTCGCAGCCGCCTTGCACCGTCGTGCGGCTCTCATGGGCGAGATTAAAAAGAGGCTGACCGCGTTACCGGTCATTTAAGGGCCATGCCCACCTCGGCATTGTTTGTAAAAGTCTATTTTCAACTCGCGCCCCTCACGGGGTAGCAATCACCCTCACGGGCTTATGAACACAGAAATTCAAAACTTGTGGGCCTCGCATGGCCGATAAAAAATAATTGATTGATTGGAAATTGTATATTATGAGCTTTACAAAAGTATTGCCTTCACAAATCACGCATCCTCCCCTCATGGATCATCCTTTGTATCTGATGCAGGGGATAGCCCCACCGCGTCACTCGCCTGGTGCCATCGTCGCACGTCACTTCAATGCGCTCCCGTGGCAACTTCCACCCGAAGTTCTCCAGCCAGTCCTTGGTTATCATCCCCACGATGGCACACAGCTCAGCCCCGGTCACCCACTTCTCTGAGTAGATTTCCGCGGCTTCCATTTGGCCTTTTTTGATAACATCCAAAATGGCAGTTAATGAGTTTTGGTCAAGTTTAACAATCATAGTCTATTAGTTGATTATTCTTCCACATTCACAAAACCTCGGAGTTTTGCGCTCTTTACATTTTTGGTCTGAGCAAAGGAATGGTTTTTGACTTTCTCGTTCTCTTTGGAGTTTGGCCAACTTTGCCTTCAATACCTGATTTTCTTTTATAATGTCGTTGATGGTCATAACTCTTGCAGGAACTTGTTCACAAAGTATTGCTGACCTTTGCCCGTCACCTTTGGCGTAATGGTGGTCACCATTTGCCCGTTTTGGCTGTGGACGTTCTTTTTGAGTTCAAACAGACCCATCTCCAAATACTTTTGGCATGGGATGTTGCGATATTCGCCTATGGTGCCGAGGTAGTTATTCATACGCATCCATGCGAAAAGTCGGTTTTGACCTATCTCGTAGCCGTTCTGGGTGATAATCTTTGCCAACTCACCAATAAGGCAAGATGACTTACTTCCGACGATGGCATCGGCAAAAACCACCTTCGGTTTCTGCTCCTTCAGCGTCTCATCCTTTTTCTTGTTCTCCAGTTTGAGAACCTCCATTTCCTCCTCTTGCTGGATAATCATCAGTGCGAGTTCCTTGCGGCTCATGTTTTTCACGGTATAGCTGCCAGTCTTGCGGATGCTGGGGAGCACTTCGCTTGTTACCCACTTCTTGAATGCCTTCGCGTTTTCAAGTTTGCTGCCAAAAATGAGGGCATATAAACCTGATTCATTGACAAACGACATGGATTGAATACCGCTTGTTGTGGGGGTGTCACGTTTTGTTACATCCCCCTCATCGCAATGGTCAGCGATAGCCTTGCGTCCATTTGAATACCCAAGTGCTCGGCAAATGTCAGACGCACAAAACAACGGTTCTTCTGCTGTTCCTGCTGTTCGGACAATTCCGAACTGCTCATTCTCAAAAATAGTGATTTCGTTCATAGTTCCTGTTTTTAAATGGTTATCTTGTCCTTGTAATACTCACGGCGGAAGCCTCCCAGTCTGGCTTCACCGTAAATTCATATCCTTCCTCATGTTTCAGGTGAGTGGCGGTCACACGCGCAGAAGCAATCTTCTTGCGGTCATTCAAAGTGAAAATGCGTGTCTGTCCGATGTGCATTTCACGAAGCTCCTGTCTTGTTACTTTTTCTTGTGCCATTTTTAAAAATTCTTAATTATCTAACACTTTTGTATGATAATCGGGTTGAATGCCGTATATTTGCAATCCATTACCTTTGCAAATGTGGCGGTTATCCGCTTTTTCAAGACGGTAAATCCGCCTACGGCTATTCTTATGCCCGATTGTTACATGCTTAATTTTCGGTGCAAATATAAAAACAAATTTTCATAAGATAAAAACATTATGTAATATTTTAATAAACATTAACAAATTAAATGTAATATGATATGAAAACAAAGCAAGATATTCTAAAAGAAGTGTATGACCATTTGCGTGCTCATTATGGTTTGCATACACAAACAGATTTTGCCGCTGCACTTCATATTACTCGACCTGTTTTATCTTCGGCCATGAATGGAAATGAAGCATATCTAACAAAAAATTTGTTCCAAAAAATATGCGCTGCTTACCCTGGCATATTCAACCTTGACTATCTGCTGACTGGCCGCGGAGAGTTGCTTATGCCTATCCCTCGTCCTGAAGGTCAGCAGGTGAATGATGTTAAGGAAGTAGAATACACCCACAATCTTTTCGACCTTGCCATGCAAGTGATAAAAGACAACGAAGCCCTGCACCGCCAACTCCAAGCCAGCATTGCAGAGCTCCGTTCTCTCATCGACCGCTACGGCCCAATCCCTGGAACCGAGTCGCCGAGATCTGATTATATGCACATGGTCGCCGAAGACCTTGACATAACCAACCCTAAAAAATAACCAAATGTTTCCCCACCCATGAGCACTATTTCATCAAAACCCCCATAAACACAGGGCAACCCCTCAATCCTCCCACAATCCCGCGGGAGTCACATCAAAATTGAGGGGATAACGGCCTAAATGCTGGAATCCCCTTTGTTTTATTAAGACTTGCGCGAGGTTGAGAGGATGCGCGGGGACGGGATATTGTCGGATTTCATGCCGATTTCCCACATTGGAAGTTGCCAAATGTTTCCCCACTGTTTCCCACCTGGGGAAACAAATGAAAGGAAAGGCCGCATGGCGTGGCTGACATCAGGAAGGTGAGGCCATGGATGTGGCGAGACTCTGAAAAGCACATGGATGGCGCGGCAGATGGCCACGGCAGCATGTGAAGATGAAAAACAACAAAAAAAAATCAAAACCTCAAACAAGGAACTATGATTACTAAAGCTATAGTGTTCGACCATCGAGGCCGGACGAAGGCGGGAGCGGAAGGCCCCGTCGAACTGAGGGTGACCGTGAACCGGAAGCCCTACTATATCAACACAGGAATAAAGGTACGCGGGCGCGAGCTGCGCGACGGGCATATCACCGGAAGGGCTGACAAGGCGGTGCTTCAGGAGCAGCTCGACATCATCGTGGAGAAGATGATGCGGGCGGTGAACAAGTGTGTGGAGCGCGGCGCGACCATTGATGTGGCAGAAATACGGCGGCAGGCATACGAGATGGAGTCGACCAACGCGCTGGAGCGCATGGGCATGCTCAACTGGCTGACGGAGCAGGTGCCGCTGCTCAACATCGCGGAAGGAACGAGAAACCGATACAAGACAATGGTGAAGCGGCTTGGCGAATATGGGCGCATGACATCCTGGCGAGACCTGACGGTGGAGAACCTTTATAAGTGGGATTCGTGGCTTCAGACGATCACCGTGCCGCAGACCAACGCCGACATGCAGGCTGGCAAGGCACCGGAGCGCATCTGCGAGGCTGCGGTCTACAATTACCACCGCACGCTGCGGGCGATGCTCTCGCGGGCGGTGAAGATGGGCAAAATCGACACCAACCCCTATGAGCGGCTTCGCGGGGAGTTCCGAAAGGGCATCAAGGAGAGTGTGGAATATCTGACGGAGGAGGAGATAACGGCCTTGGAGTCATTGCACCCGATGCAGGGAAGCCAGGCCGCCGCCGCGCGTGACCTCTTCGTCTTCCAGTTGTACACGGGGCTTTCGTATTCGGACGCGCAGGCCTTCGACATCTCTTACTATAAGGAAATCGACGGAAAGTGGATACACACCGGCACCAGGATCAAGACTGGCGTGCCGTATGTGAACCAGCTGCTTCCGCCGGTGATTGAGATACTGCAACGCTACGGCTGGCAGGCACCGAAGATTCTCAACTCGGATTACAACAAGTGCCTGAAGATACTGGGAGACGCGGTGGGCATCAAGACACGGCTGCACTCGCATCTTGCCCGGCATACATTTGCCACGCGGATGCTGCGGATGGGCGTGAAGATTGAGAACCTGTCAAAAATGCTCGGCCATACCAACATCACACAGACGCAGAAGTATGCAAAGGTGATGGCGCAGAGCGTGCATGATGATTTTGAGATGGTAGCAAAAAAATTGGAAGAGAAAAATAACACTGAAAAATAACCCCTAAAATAAAAATCCTATGAAAAAATCATTTATCCTGTGCATGGCGGCTCTGTTTGTTGCGTCATGCGCGAAAGACGTTATCTATGATGATACGGACGAGAATGAGGCCGAGACCGAGGTCAGCGGCCCGAAGAAGAATTTCACTTTTACCGTGAAGGGCGAGTTCGAGGCAGCCACATTCAAGGCTCCGGCGGCACCGCCGTCGATGCGCCGCGCCACTTCCTATCTGACGGACAACGGAAATGACATGACCGACCTGTGGGTCTACGACTACATGGGCGGCACGCTTATTCAGACCGTGCATCAGACCGCCGACGACACCGAATGGGGCAAGCCGAAGATGTCGCTTGCCTACGGTGAGCACCATATCTATTTTGTGGCCTCGCGCGGTGCTGATCCAGTGGTGAATCAGGAAGACCACATTATATCCTGGGGAACGGTGCGAGACACCTTCTGGAAAGACTACGAAGTGAATGTGGTCAGCACGTCAAATGGCAACAGGGCCGTGACGCTCGACCGCGTTGCGACCAAACTGCGCATCGTGATTGATGATGAGGTGCCGGCGGCCTGCGCGTCCATCTCCCTCACACCCGATAAGTGGTACTATGGTCTTGACTATGTGACTGGCGACGCGGTGACGGCGAAGCGGCAGCCTATCACAGTCACCGTGCCGGAGTCGTATGTCGGCACCATCGGTGAGATTGCCGTGAGCGTGTTCGGCCTGTCGGGTGCCAACGAGTGGACGACCAACGTGAGCGTGAATGCCGCCGACCTGGGAGGCATCACTATCGGCAGCGCGCAGATCATCGGCGCGCCGTTCAAGCGCAATCGTGCGACAGAGTATCACGGCGCGCTCTTCGGTGCATCCGGCTCGATGGTGGTGAGTGTCAACAACGACTGGGATGACAGCGTGACGGGGACATGGTGAACGACAAACCGCGAAACGGTTTGTAATGGTGGCTTTCAAATGCAAAAAAACCGCCGTAACGATTTGTTACGGCGGTTTGTCATGTATCACCTCATCCTGACGGCGTGGCCGTCATAGTTTCTTTTTGCCGAGGATGCCGTCGACGATGGTGGCGGCGTCGGTGATGTTCACCTCGCCGTCTGATGTCACGTCGGCTTCCTCCTTGTATTCGCCTTTGACGGCGGTCCCCACGGTTTCAAGCACGTCGCTGATGTCCACCACACCGTCGCGGTTCACGTCGCCGAGCTTGTAGGCTGGCTCGATGCCGAGGAAGGCGTGCTTGTAGTAGGAGTAGTTGCGGGATGACGTTGGCGTGAGCGCGCCCATTTTGAACCATCCGTTGTAACTGCCACCCCATCCCCAGTTGTAGTGGAACTTGTCGTCGACTGAGCGGTATCCGTCACAGATGAACGAATGCGCCGCCGTGTGGGCCGAGTTGCAGCCTGTCATCATGACAGGGCGGCCGCTGGTGAGCTCCTTGCGTATCTTCTCGCAGAAGGCCGCGAGACCTATCTTTGACGCGTAGACTTGGGTGATTTTGTCGCCCAGGCGGAAGACCTTGCTCAAGGCCGTGTAATAGTTGTCGGTCTTGGTGCCGGTGGCTGTCGGCTTGTAGTCGGCCTTGACGGCCTTGCCTATGTGCTCCAGCATGTCGGCCACGGCCTTGACGGCGGCGGCAGTGGATGGTTTGCCCACGACCATGCTGTCGTAGTCGAAGACGGTGACGGGCGGCAGTGGCAGCACCTCATAGAGGTTGGTGCTCGTCTTGTAGGCTGTCGTGGCCATGCATCCGCGCCGGTATCCTTTCTGCGCCCAGTAGTATAGCAGCTGGGCGATGCTGATGGGCACGCAGCCAACAAGGCATTTCTTGCCCTCGAAGGTGAGGTTCTGGTTCCACGGCGCGGTCTGGTTCCACTTCGTCTTGATGAGGGCCTCCACGTCTTCGGCCGTGGCCTTCACCGATTCCTCGAGCGTGGCTTCTGCCGGCAGGTTCTGTCCGATGGTCTGCCACCACTCCACCTCACGGGCGTAGTCGCCGAGCATCTCCTCATAGCTTGGCGGCAGCGCAATGGTGTAGTCGGTGTCCTCGGTCTCCGCCACGCATGGCGTGAGGTCGTCGTCGGCGGGTGTGACAAATCCATCGACGCCCCTGCGGAGCAGGAAGACGGACTCATCGGCCACGCCGACGGAGCGCACGTACTCCATGGGTGCCACCTTGATGCCGGGCGCGGCCCTGTGCATGCCTGTCGCGCTGAGCCTTTCGATGGCCTCGCGGGGTGTTATCTTTGCCATGGCCTATTTCCCTTTTTTTGTGGTCTCTTTTGTCTCAGGCTCTCTCTTTGTCTCCGGCTCATCCTCGTTGATGGCCTGTGAGAGGTCACCCAGTGCCCTGTTGACGGCGTTGAGTGCTGTCATGATGTCGGTCAGTGCCGCGCATGATTTTGCTTTGTTCATGGTGTTTCTTGTTTTTGGATTTGTTCTTTCTCGCGCTGAGCCTGGAGCCGCTTTCGCTCTGCCTCCTGGTTGATGGCGCGCATTTCTTCTCTCATCCGCTCCTGCTCATCCTCGCCTGGTATGTCTTTTTCCTCTTCGTCGCCGGTGTCGTCCACTCCAGGTATGGGCAGCAGGTCTTTCACGCTTGTGATCTTCGAGGTGTCGCGCATGGATGACTTGAGTATATAGTAGGCGATGAAGCGTGTCTGCTCCCATTGCCTGTTGACGCGGCGGAAATATCCCCTCCTGACGGCGGTGATCTCCCACATCCTCATGTGGCGCAGGAACTCGTCCCTTGGTATTCCGATCTCGCCCACAAGCTGCTCATACAGCATGTGGGCGGTCATCAGTTTTTTTTCTCGCTCTCCCCCTCGTTGTCGTCATCCTCTTTTTCCTTGCCGCTGAGCATGACATCGGGGATGGCCATCCACTCGGTCATCTCCTGCACCACGGCGTCCTTGAGGGCGGCTATCTCCGCCGCCGTCATCTTGTAGATGATGTCGTCGAATGTCACGCCCGCGTCGGGGTTGTTGGCCACGATGGCGGCCGCATAGAGGCACACGGTGTTGCGTGTGGTGTCGAGCTTCTTGAGGTCAAAGGCCTCGCCGGAGATCTCCTCGTAAGCGATCTCAACGGCCATATTGAACGTGACGTTCAGCTCCTTGCCGAGTATCTTGACTGTTCTCATAGCTCTCCCAGTTCAAGTGGACCGTTGCCGCGGAAACGTACCGTGTAGGTGGATGGCTGGCGGTTGGTGGCGTTGACTCTGATGTCCTCGAGCACGGCGGGGCCTGAGACAAACATATTGTCGGTCTCGCGGTTGCGCTGCCCGATAGTGAAGTGGAGCTCGAGTATCTCCGTCGACACGCGCCCTCCATACACCATCGACAGGAAGGAGTTGAGAGTGTTGGCGGCGTCGGTGACCTTCACCTCCACCGAGCCGGTGTTGGTGCTCTTGGCCACATACACCACCATGTCGCCACCGGCCTCGTATGAGACGCTCTGACCTGCGGATGCAGACTCCTCGAGCACCTGGTCGCTGTCGGTGATCACGCCGACGATCAGATTGTTCGCAGACGGCGTGAGATTGATGAAGTCGCCCTCGCGGAGATAGATGGGCGTGAAGCTACGGTACTTGAGCGTCTGCGTCTGTTGTGACATCGGTGTCGGCGTGCCCATGGCCTCGTTGTAGTAGAAATTGCCGTCGGTGACGAGCGCGTCGACCGACAAGTCCCAGCTCAGGCCCACTGGCATCACATTTGCCCATGCGTCGTCGTCGTCCTTTGATGAGACGTCGGCGGTCTCCATGCTGACGTGCAGCGTGCAGCTCTGCGCCATGGCCACGCACTCCTCCTCATAGACTACGCGCAGGTTCTGTCCTTTTATTGTTGCCATATTCTTTTGCTTTATGTTGTGAAAAAAGCCCCAGCCCTTGCGGGTAGGGGCTTTATGTCGGTTTCATCTTATCGTCCTCTCCGTGAGATCAGCTCAGCGCGCCGGTGCCTGTGAACTGGCAGGTCAGTGTACTGTTCTGTCGGTTGGGGGCTGTCAAAGAGAAGTCAGTCAGATAGGCCTGGCCGCTGCGCTTGATGGATGCGTTCTGGCCGGTGCGGTTGTTGGTCCCGGTCGTCTGATCGAAGACGAGGGTCACCAGTGTCTTGTTGATGATGAGTGAGAGCAGGTCTACGGGCAACTCGCCGTTAGAGCCTGGGTCGGTCAGCGTCACGAGCGAGTCGGTGGAAGCGTCCCATGAGAGCCCCACGACCTCGTTGCCTGCCCAGCTGCCGGTGTCGTCTTTCGTTGAGCTGTCCTCTACGGCCGATGCTATGTGAAATGTGCATGAGGTGGCCATGGCAATGCACTTTGAGCCTACCATGACGCGAAGGTTCTGTCCTTTGATTGCTGCCATAATATTGTGGTGTTATATCCCGCTGTCGGCCGAACATGACCAGTTGAGGTCAATCCAGAAGCACGGTTTGTCCTCGTCGTAGGCCTTCTGCCCCCCTGTCACCTGCGTGTCATAGGGGATGCCTTCCTCGCCGTCATGGGCTGTCAGGTAGCCATGCACGGCCTCGCGGACGGCCTGCGCCAGAGAGCTGAGCTCCTCGTTGTTCCTGGCCGCTACGGTCACGCTGATGTTCACCCGGTCGTAGCCTCCGTCGTAGGGGTCATCCTTGGTGCCTCCCTCGTTGGAGAAGCCGTCAAACTTGACGATGACGTATGGCGGTGAGACATTCTCGATGAAGGCGTCGAGCGGCATCGGCGCGGCCGTGCACCATCTCCGGCTTCCAAAGGCTGTCAGAAGGCTCTGGGAAGACTCGATGGCGTCCATGAATACGGTGTCGAGTGATATGGTCATGTTCGGCTTCGCGCGGAATAGTGTTTTGGTATTTCTTTTCTGTGATGCCTCTTGCCACTCAGCAGGGCCGGCGGGCTTTCATCTCCGCCAGGCCGCTGCATGGGAACTATGATCCGAAATGGCAAAAAAGCTGATGAGAGACTACGCGGGCACAACCACGGTGATGGTGTCGGTCACCGTCTTGTTAGTGTCGTAGGTGGCGGTCACGGTCACGACGGCAGTGCCTGCCGTTGTGCCTGCGCTGATGACACCGGCGTTGGTCACGCTCACACCAGTCAGGGCGGTGGTCACGGCGTAGGTGATGGTGGCACCCTCGACAGAGCAGATGGCGGGCACGGTCTTGGAGCCGTTCTTCGGCACCACGACGGCGTGCTGGCTGGCGAGCACCGACGGAGTGTTGGCGTCCATCACGGCGTAGCAGGCGAAGGCTTGTGTGGTGCCGCCGGCTCCGTTGATGTAGATGGAGAGGTCGGTCATGGAGAAGGCCGTATTGATGGTCACGGCGGTGATGTTCTTCTTGCTGACGGCCTGAGAGGTGGCGTCAACAGTAAGCCTCACGTCACCATGCTGCTGAGCGGCGAACCACTCGTAGTAGCCGATCTCCAGGTAGCGGCCCTTGCCGGCCACGAGCTTGCGGCTGGAGTTGAGCTCGGTGTTGACGTAGTGCGACACGGTGTAGCGGTAGCCGCAGCAGCGGCCGTTCTCGATGACGAAGCCACCGGCTGCGCCCTTGATCTTCGGTGTGGCCATGAGCTCGGCCTCGGTCACGCGGTCCATCGACAGGCAGACCTCGCCCTCGAAGAATCCCTTGTCGGAGAACTCTGCCACGGCCTTGAGGATCTGCTTGTACTCGTCGCCGCTGCCCAGGGTGATGACACCTGCCGGGGTGAGGTTGGAGAAAGCTCCCTTGTTGCCGGTCCACTCAGCGCGTGAGTAGATTTTCTTTGCCCAGTACTCGCGGAAGGCGATACCGAACTTGGACTGCACGAACGCCATGAGATCGAAGGCGGCGTTGTCGATGGCCATGTTGCTGACGGGCACGGTCAGTCCGCAGCGGCGCACGGTCGGTGTGATGTTGGCGAAGTTGAGCACCTGGTCGCTCAGTGCCTCGATCTCGCCCACTTCTTCCATCTCCACGTCATTGATGCTGACGGGCCAGATCTCGTTGCCTGTCACACCTGTGATGATGTTCAGGCCATCGGGCAGGTCAAGTCCCTCGTGCAGCGTGGGGATCATGTCGTGGATGGTCAGGCGGATGGCACCGGAGGCGTCGATGTTGCCGGCGGTGTTGCTCGAGCCGTCGCTGTTGGTGCCAGATGAGAGAAGGATCTCGCGCATCGCCTTGCCGGGATTGGTGCGCACGTCCTTGAGCATCTCGCGGAACTGTGCCTGGAGGGTCTCCTGACGGCGGTCGCCGAGGGCCTTCTCATGCTCGTTCTCGCGGTTGATCATCTGCATCTGCTCGTTGATCTGCTTGAGCTCGCGGGTGAGGTTCAGCTCGGTCTGCTTCTCCTCTTCCTTGAGTTCACGGTTGGCGGCCTTGCTGTAAAGCTCGCCCAACTGATCGTTGGCCTCGCGGCGTGCCACTGCCAACTCGTCGAAAGTCATTTCCTTGTAATTTTTCATTGCTTTCTTTAACGTTAAAGGGTTAATAATCGTTGTTGTCAAAGTCCAGGTTGTTCATTGCCATGACACGCTCGCGGCGTTTCATGTCGGCGGCGATGCGCTCGCGCCTCTCGGCCTCCTCGCGGTCGTGCTCTGCCTTCAGGCGTGCCTGCTCGGCCTTGTAGCCGGGTGTGGCCTCGTAGAGCTCGCGGGCGTTGACGGTAGTCTCCTTGTAGGCCGGGTCCATCCCAATGGTGAGACTGGTCAGCGCGCGGAATTTCCGGTGTATCACCTTCACATCCTTGCCGCCTTCTCGCTCTTCCACGTCATACTCTTCGGGGTAGAACTCGAAGGAGCAGCCTGAGTAGTCGCCGCGACGCACCATCTCGAGACAGCGGTCGCCGATGTCGCATTTCGGAGCCTCGAACTCGAATTTCAGTCCCTCGTCATCCACCGACAGGCGCATGGAGCCCTTGCCCTTGTTGCACCGTGCGATGGTCAGCGAGCGGTCGTGCAGCATGTTCATCTTCACGTCCTGCGAGTTCACGAACTCCATTGTCACTGCTTCGGGCTTGATGACCTCTCGGAAGTGGTATCCCCAGTCATCGAGCATCTCGCTCTCACGATCAAACACGATGGCCGTGCCGACGATGGTGCGAGACTCGCCCTGCGCATCTTGTGGAGCTTCTCGAACGGCCAGCTCGCACGCAATGGTTCTGATTTCTCTTTTCGTTGCATCCATTTTCATTATGATGGGTTATGTTGTTACTTACGTTTGCTTTTCAGTCTTCGGGTTTCCTCATTCCGTCACGCCCACGGTCAGCAGCTTGTGGTCTGAGGTCTCAAACACGAGGTCGTTGACATCGGCCAGATAGCCGCGCAGCATGTAGAGCATCTGGAAAGCCTGCTCGCCGCCGCCGTTGATTTTGTCGCTCAGATTGGTGAACGACCATGCCGTGTTGACGGTCACGGAGGTCACGTTTCTCTCAGCCACTTCTTTTGATACGCCGTCGATAATAACCCTGGCCTCTCCATGCTGCGCCACCTTGAACCACTTGAAGACGGCCAGCCCCACGGCATCGGCCATCGGGGTGACCAGGCGGCCTGTCTGATCGTCGAGAACGGTGCCGAAGTAGCGGTTCACCACGTAGGGGTATCCGCAGCAGAGACCTCCGTCGATCACCATGCGGCCCTCGCCTTCCACGGCTGGCGTGCTCTTCAGGCGCGCTTCCATGCCGTAGTTCATGCAGATGACCACATCGCGCGTGTCGTAGCCGCGCTGCTCCAGTTCGGTCATGGCCTGCATGATGGCCTTGTACATGCCGCCGTGGGGCACCTGCCACTCTGAGGCGTTGACCGACGAGAAGGGGCCGTTGATGCCGTTGAAGTCGGCCGACGAGAAGAGGTGGCTGGCCACATACCTGCGCTCTGCGATGAGAAACTTGCGCTGGATGAATCCGAGTAGGTCGAATCCGGCGGAGTCGATGGCCATATTCGACACCTCGATGGTGATGCCGCTGCGCACGGGCTCCGCGGCCGACACCTGTGCGAAGCCGAGCTTCTGGTCGCTGAGGGTCGCGGTCTCATCCTCCTCCTCCACATGCACGTCGTCGATGCTCACCGGCCACACCTCGGTGCCTGTCACGCCCATGTCCACCTCCAGTCCTGGAGGAAGGCCAAGCGAGTTGTCCACCGTGTTGATGAAGTCGTTGATGGTGAGCCGGACGGCACCGCTGGCGTCCAGGCACGACGTGTCGCCCTGGCTCTTGGCTTCCAGCGTGAGCTCCCTGCGGTGGTCCCGCGCCTCGCGCAGCACCTGGCGCATCCTTCTCGCTATGTCTTTTCTTTGTGGTCTCATACGTTGTCTGGGGGTTTCATGTCATGCGGTTTACTCACACGCTCTCGGCGAACTCGTTGTAAGCCTTGAACTCTGCAAAGGCCTCCGAGTTGTACTTTGTGTCGGTGAGTATTTTGCGGATGGTCTTGCGCAGTATCTTCAGCTCGTCGCCGAAGGGGTGCTCGGTGCTGATCACCTCGTTTTTCACTTTGTGAGGGTCACGGCAGTCGGCCACCTCATACACGTCGTAGACGTACTCGGTGCGCTCCGCTCCGCTCTCGTCGGCCACTGTCTCCGTGCGCTCATTGTAGAAGAAGCGGCCTGCGTTGCTGTGCGTGAACCGCTCCAGCCCGAGGGCGTGCGGTTCGGTAAATCTCTCCTGATACATAGTCGTTATCTTGGTATGTTGAATTGTCTGCGTATCATCTCCTCTTCCTCGGCGTCGGTGTAGACGGTGCCGTCGTAGTAGAATCCGCTCCAGTCGTGCACGATCTTCATGTCGCGCAGTGGCAGGTCGAGGTGGCTCTTGGTCTTCAGCCACTCGCATATCTTCGCGCTGCCTGTGGAGTAGACCACCAGGCCCAATCCGTCGGCTATTGCCTGGATGTGGAAGTAGTGGTCGCAGTCTTTCTGTTTCGACGGCTTCTCAGCAAAACCCACGATGGTGTGGATGATTCCCTCCATCGTGTCTGTCTTCATGGGCCGTCCGGCGAAAGGCCTGCGTATCTTCTTTTCGGTGTTCATGTTCCTGTTGTCTTGTTTTTCAATTCGTTTTCTCAGTTCCTTGGTATCGGCAACTATAAGCAGCCCGTTATAGCTTCCCATCGATCGGCTTTTGTGGCGGGCCTTGATGTAGCGTTTCTTGGTTCGCTGGGTGAGATGCACGTAGCCGCGGCCGAACTTGTATCCGCAGTAGGTGATGGCCTCCTTTCCGATGTGGCGCACGTACATCGGCTTGTAGTGCAGCCGCATATCCTTTGCCCACGTCCTCATGTCACGCCGCAGCGTCTCGAGCGTCTCCTTGTCTCGTGCAAAAGCGATAAAATCGTCGGCGAAGTTGATCAGCCTGATATTCTTTCCGTGTTTCTCCTTTGCTTTCCGGATGACGGCAGACATATTCATATTGGCGATCAGGTGGCTGAAGGGGTCTCCGATAGCGAGCCGCTTCTGGTTGAAGAGATGCTGCCTGATGACTGTCAACGTCCTGCGGTCTTTCACCTGGCGTGCTATCATCTTCATGGAGATTACTTTGTCCACGTTGTCGTAGAACTTGCGGATGTCGCCTTGCAGATAGTAGCGCAGGCTGCGGTCGTTCATTGCCTCACGCATCTGCTGCACCACGCTGTGTCGTTTGTCCGATGCCACCACTCCGCATCCAGGAAGGCCTCCCATCATGTCGTCGGTCATCTGCCGCATGATGAGCGGCTGGATGGCGTTCTTGACGGCGTTTTGAACACAGCGGTCTTCGTAGGGCAGCACGCTGATGTCGCGCACCTTTTTACGGTCTTGTAGTCGGAAGTGACGGTATCGTCCCACTTGGTAGCTGCCGCCGTCCAACTCAGCCGTCTTGCGTGTGCAGAATGCCTGCACATCGGCCATCACCTCCCGCACCTCTCGCCTGGCGCGCTGGCGTGAGCTTTTGGCCATGTAGCTGTCATAGGTGGCAGCGTGCAGGCCAGAGGTGATATTCATCCAAGTCGATACAGCCATTTCATGTCATTCTTTTTGTTGACCTGTTGCGCCGAGTCGTCGCGTCTGACTATGCGACAGCCTACCCTGTCGTTCACTTCTTTTTGTGCGGTCGGCTGGTGGTCCTGGCACCTTTTCGTTGCGTTGTTCCGCTCTCTTCGTCAGCGAGGCTCTGCACCTGCCTCCTCCCGCTCAGGTCTGTGCGGCGGAGGGCTTATTGACTTACAGTTACCGAAAGCGATGTTCGTGTTCGCGTTCGAGGGCGAGTTGTTCGCGTTGACGTACAACGGAGACAGGTTCGTATTGTTCGCGTTGTTGCCGCGGCGGAAACCGCGCACCGTGCAGTGCAGCCGCCTTATTGTCCTGGAGACTCAACCTCACCACCGGCGGCTACTACCCTTCACGTGCGCCATTTGGCCGGTGGCATGGATTTCTTTTTCCTGGCAGTGGCACCGCTGCCATACATTATTCTCGGCATAATGCCTTTAGGGTTTCCTCGTCAGAGGCCATCAGAGGCTGGCGGAGGGCCGCGCTGTCGCGCGGCGGGTTTCGTTTTCGGCCCTCGCTACGCTCGGGTGAGTTTTCGTCGTCGCCCTGACGGGATCCTCTGTTTTCGGCTGTGCTTTAGCCCACGATGGAGCAACAGGTACCGAAAGCGATGATCGCGTACGCGCCCGAGGGCGAGTAGCCCGCGTAGACGCACAACGGAGACAGGTACGCACTGAACGCGCCGTCGCCGCGGCGGAAACCGCGCACCGATTTCTTGCCTGCATTGGCATTTTTACCTGAAAAATAGTTGAACTTGCCCACATAGGTATGTAGGCTACCACCGGTCTTATTGGCGTTGGTGTCTGGTATCATTAATACGCCATTAAGGTAGTTTTTTGCGTAACCATCGCCAGTTGTGATGGTCTGGCCCACATGGTCATACAGGGTCTCGAAATCTCTTGGTGTGGCGGGGTCATAGTTGTCGGCAGCTACACTCAGCACCAGTTTGCTTTGATCAGCCTCAAAGAAACTCTCATAGTTGCCATTTTCGTCTTCTGTGAAAAGCAGGCCGCTCACCCACCATGACGGTGACACCTGTGTGGTGACGCCATGCAGCAGGGCGGTGGAGATAAGGAAGTCGACACGGTTGCCGGCGATGCTGGTGGTGCCGTCGGTCGGGTCTACGGCGGCACTGCCTGCCTGCCCGCTGAGCATCTTCCACACCACGCAGGTCATCTCTCCCTGTGTGGGTCCTGCGAAGCCCTCCACTGAGCGGTACTTGTACTTACAGCCCTCGAAGACAAACCACTCCAGCTCATGCACGTCGTGCTGGATAGCGTAGCTCACGGCACGGTGCGCCTCCATGACGTGCCATGGGTTGCGCCAGGAGTTGATGCGGTCGCCTGCATAGATGTTGCCGCTGCTGGCCCCAGTGATGAATCTCACCTGTGATGCGAGCGAGTACATTTTCCATACGCCGTCCTTGTCCATCACGCGCATACCGTTCTTGGCACCGCTGCCGCTGTCTTCCCAGTCGGCGGCCGACGTGGCGGGGTCATTTGCCGAGAATCCACTGCCCATGCGCGTGGCGTTGTGCGCGTCGAAGGTGCCGCCCTCTGATAGCAGCAGTCCCTGCATCAGGTTGAGTCCATCGGCTGTCTGGTTCATCCACGGCACGGTCTTGGTCGTGTCGCTGTTCAGGTTCATGGCGAGTTGCTCGCCTGTGGGCAGGTCGATATTGGTGCTATGCAGACCGCCCGCACCACAGAGCAAGGTGGCGTCGGCGTCGAAGGTCTCCACGATGTCACCAGTGGTCTCGTCCACGGTGCAGACATACTTCCCGGTGATGCCTGAAGGGGCAGTGTAGGAGCCGTCCCATGCCGGATTGTAGACCGAGTGCATGCGCGTCACGTTGTCGGTGTCGGTGTGGCTCACGCAGTAGTCGGGGCTCCAGCCGAACTTCTCCACACGGCGAGCCTCGATGCCCTGCCAGGTGAACGGCAGGCGGCTCTTGAGGAAGACATCATACTCGGTGCCCTCGATGGTGTACTTGCCGTCGATGCTGTAATAGGGCTCCACGTTGCAGATCATCACGTCTCCCTCACTGCCGTCGATGGCGTGCAGGTTGCCGTTGATGTCGCGCCACTTGGCCACGCCGTCCACGGTCACGGCCCCGAACTTCTGGAGCACGAACAGGATGCGCCCCACCTGCGAGGCGTCGCCGCTGAGAGCAGTGCCCACAAGGCATGGGTAGAAGAGTGAGAATACGGTCTCACGGCCGAATCCTCCCTGCTCGCTGTACTTATAGGTCTTGTAGCTGAGCGCGGGGTTGCTTGAGCCAGCCACGCGCACATAGCCCTCGGCCAGGGTCTCAAGGTCGGCCACCACGGCCTGGAGGTTGGCGATGTCGACGGTGTTCTGCGCCACCTGCGCGCTCACGGCCTGTCCGTCGGGCAGATTTTGTATGGCCTCTTTCAGGTCGGCCACGTCGGTGGCCACCTGCTCCGCACTGGCTGCCGCGGTCTGAGCGGCCGCGCTGGCCTCTGTGGCGGCGTCTCGCGCGATCTCCACGTCTTCCACGGGTGCCTTGCTGTTGAGCTTTTCTTTCAGCTGCACGGCGGTGGGCAGCTGCGCGGCCTTGTCGAGTATGGCCTGCACCTCGTCTCCCGTCTGGGTCAGGTTGAAATTTTGTATTGCCATTATCTTGCTTTTTTGTGATTGTTATATCTATTTATCGGATTATATTCGCTGTGGGTTTACGGCCGCGCGTCCGTCACTCAATCACCATCTGCGCGTGAAACTGGATAGTGTTGGCGTAGTGGTCGGAGTGGAATGTGTCGCCGAGTATCTTGTAGGTCTGGTCTTCGTAAACGATACGGCTGCGCGAGGTGGTGAAGTCGTTCCAGTTCATGCGCACGATGACCACGGCGTAGACATCGAGACTACCCTCCCTCATGGCCGACTTGCCTTTCTGCCAGTCAACGTTGGCCCACACCTCGCCGGCTTCTTCCCACTGGATGCCTGCCGAGTCGCTGCCGTAGGGGCCTGCGGTGGCCATCGTGCGGTTGAGCACGGTCACCCGCTGCCGTCTCATTCCTGCGTCGTAGCCTGTCATTCGCCGTCCTCCTTTCTGCCCAGTATCATGAAGGGCTTGACGAAGAAGTCGAAGGAATAGGGCACGTCCGACTGATTGACGCTTTCCACCACGCCGCGGTGCTCATAAAGGTGCTTTGCCAGCATCAGGCTGGCCACCTTGAGGTCGGAGGGTATCTCGCCATATTCAGCGATCACGCTCTCATAGGTGCGGTTGCACAGGCGGAGGATGGCTTTCTCCACGGCGTTGCCGAAGAGTGTGAGCAGCGAGTCCTCATAGTTGCTGTCGATACGGCACTGCGCCTTGATGTCTTCCAATGTCAGCCACATCATCGCTCACCTCCTTCGACACCCTCGCCGCCGCTGTGGTTACTGCCGACGGCGGAACCGTCGGGCACGCTGGCTGTCTCCGTTGGCTTCACGCCTGCTTGCTCCGTGGGCTTCACGCCGGCCACGCCGCGCAGCTTCTCACTGCCCACCTCTGCCAGGTTGGTGCTCACGTAGTGGGCGTCACCGCCGGGGATGCTGGGCAGGTCGTAGGCGGCGCGCAACTCGTTGACGCTCCACCCAGCCTCGAGGTGCATCTTGTCGATCTCGGCCTGTCCCTTGGCGTCGAGACGACGGATGGGCAGCTCGCAGACGTGTATCTGTCGGCGGCCGAAGTCGTCCACGCCGAGCAGCTTGGAGTTGTACTCGTCCTCATGCTCGCGGATGCGCGGCTGGATGGTGCGCAGCATAAACTCCTGTGTTGCGTGCTCCGGCATCTTGTAGTTGCTTCCCTGCTCCTCCATCATCATGATGCGGGGAATGCCGAGGATGCGTGCCAGCTCACTCACTTGCATGCCTCTCTGTTCCAGGAGCTGGAGCTGTTGCGAGGTCTGCGAGATGATCTTCGTGTCGGCGATGTTGTCGAGCAGGATCACGTCTTTAGCCGCCCAGTCTTCCTCAAACTGTGTCTTCACTTTCTCAAGCTGCTGCTGGTTGGCGCGGCCGCGCAGTCCCATCTTGCCGACGGGATGTTTCTCCTCCTGAAGGATCACCTTGTGGCGTCCGCCCTTGGCCACGTCCTGAAGGGTCTGCTCGTCGGCAGTGGCCGCGATGCTGAGTGCCTTGGCGGCGAAGTCGAGCGTGGGGATGCCCATGTAGTAGTCGTCGGTGAGGAAGACATTCTTGAAGTGCAGCACATTGCGGCTCTCGGTCTGCATCCTGATCACCGGGCCTCGCAGTCCGTTGTATGTCAGGGTGTACATGTCGGTGAGTGGGTTGTAGCCTCCTCCGGTACAGAGCCAGAGGGCCACGGGCCAGTCATACTCGTCGCGCTCGACATAGACGAACGCGTTGCCGTAGTATATCTTGCGATACTCTATCTGCTCCTGCATCACCGATGCCGTCATGAGCGGGTTGGGGCGCACCTGGAGCAGGTAGTTGAGACGGCGGCCGTCGCCCCACCGGCTCTCGACGAAGTTGCCGCCCTCGGCGTTGATGCGCTGATACTGCACCTTCATCTGGCCCATGGTCTGCATGATGAGCGACACGCCCCGGTACCATGCCGGCACGAGCAGCGACTGCCTGCCCCACGGATGCACCACATGTGCCTCCCAGTCGGCCGATGCCTGCGGCTGGTTGCTCGCGTCGTTAGGGTCGGTCGTCGCGGGCACGCCTGGCACAGTCTCCCTTGTGAGAAGGGGTATCGCTCCTGTCGGCGAGAAAAGGTTTTTGAAAAATCCCATTGCTTGTTCTGTTTTTTTTGCTTTTTACTATTGGTGATTTCCGCGCGCGGGGTGTTCCGCGTCGGCGAAACCGACGTGAACGGTGGCTCAGCTCAGCGCGCCGGTGCCACGGAAAGTGAAAGAGCCGCTCACGAGGCTGCCGCGTTTGTAGTTTTGCTGACAGCGGGTGAGGATGGCCTGCCCGGTCATGCTGCTGGAGTTGGTGCGGTTGCGGATGATGAGCGTGTAGGTGGTGCCAACGGTGAGCACGTCGCGGATGCCGGATGCGGAGAGCACCAGGTAACTGACCGTGACCGACCACTCCTTCCTTCCAGTGATGTACTGCCGCCATGCGCCCTGCGTGGGTGAGCTCACCTCGATGTCATCGGCCGATGTCTGTATGTCGTGCGCCGTCGTCCCTGCGATGGCGGTGCCGTCCTTGAGGATGATGATGTCGTTTCCGTTAATTGCCATAGCTATGTTGATGATTCGATGGTTGAACTTCTGAATAATGTCAGTTTATAATTGTCATCGCGTGGATAAAAGCGAACGCCCAACATCCTCCACCTCCATGCGTCGACGAAGTACTTCCACTTGCCGATGTAGAGGTTGGGTAGTGTGGCCTTGGCCTTCATCGTCAGGTCGAGACGGTTCTGGGCGAGAAACATGTAGCCATAGTCTGGCGGTGTGTAAGTGGTGTCACCAGCGTCATAGACGGCGTTGCTGTTAAGTTTGTCGTAGCTGAAAAGTAGGTTGTAGGACGCCGACTCTGTTGACTTGACATTGCCCTTGATGACTTTCTCGTTGTTGGTCTCATACTTGTACATCCACTTCTCAAGCGCGCCAGCCGTGAGTCTGACGCTGGTGACGAGCACCAGGTCACCGTCAGAGAGCCCCACGCCATAGAGGGCCACCGTCAGGCACTCACCTCTCGGAACGTTGCGCATATACAGGCCGTTGGTCAGTTGGCTTCCCTGTATGACGGTCTGCGAATGATTCCACTGATAGTCGGTGATGCTATAATACTGTCCGTCCACATCCACGGAGAAATTGAGCGGCGAGGAGTCCTGCGAGCCTGGCAAGTTGTAAAGTTTTGCTCCGCGCAGGAACGACATGTTGAGGATGCAGGTGTCGCCGCTCTTCACCACCGGGTAGTCATAGAACCGGAACTCCACCACGCGGTGTGTTGAGACCGGTGTCCATGCGCTGTGATAATAGATGAGCACGCCGTCGACCTGCTGCGCCTGACCGCCGAAGCATCCTGGCATCACGCCCTTCTCAGACGGCAGATCGTTGGTGATGCCCGCCTGGTTGTAGGTGATGAAATGGCCGCTCACAATCTCCCTGTTGACGACCTGCATGTAGGCGGCACGCGAGAGCTCCGACTCTGCCTTGCGCAGGAACACCGTCTTATCGAGGTTGAGCGACTTGTCGAAGTTCATGCTTCCCTCGTAGTTGATAGTGATTTCCTTGACCGGACGGATGAGCGACTCCATGTGGTCATCGGAGGCGAAGTCGAAGTAGTCAGTGAGCGGATAGATGTACGCACCGCTTCCGCCGTCCTCGGTGTATGCGTCATTGTAGTTGAACTTGCTCAAGACGATATATTCAGGCGTGTCGTGTGCGATCAGCCCGAACAGGTGGCAGAGTGTCTCCATGAAGTCCTTGTAGGTGACTGGCTCGTAAGCGTCGGAACCGTCGAGTTCGCCTGGGTTGTCGTTGGTCGGACAGATGATATGCGACGCCAGTCTGAATGAGGGTACATCATCAGGCATCATAACTCCTTCGTATGCCGCGTTGAGCCCCATCTGAATTTCAGAAAGCAAAGTGTCACGGTATAGAATGGTGGGCGTGAGCCGCACGTTGAAATTCATGCCGCCGAGCAGACCAAGCGGACTGATGACAGGCAGGCTGATATGCCGCGGCATGACCACGAAATCGTTGTTGAACTGCTGCGCCTGTATATAGCCGGTGAAGTCAAGACGCGAGCCATAGTAGAATTCCACATAATGCTCGGTGTCAGTCTCCGGGTAGAGGTCAATCAGCCCGTTGTAAGTAGTCTCCACAAGATTGATGTATCCTGTCTTGAATCGTATTACGTTGAGCAGGCTGTCGTCATCGGTTTCCTCGTAGTAGAATGGCTCATCGTCGGGCACGCCTGGAGCCGACACGTTGGCTGTCGATAGCTCCGTCACGTTGCCATTCCAGTCGGTGTCATAGATGTCCACGCGGCATGCTGTGCCGTTGAGTGAGACAAATGGTATCGTCCATCGTTTTCCTCTTGCCATTATCCTACGATTTTCTGATAGTGTTTATATGCTTCAGGAATGGCCAGGTAGGTAAGCCCCGCCACACCTACGGCTATGAGATAGGCCCCGCTGTATATAGCGTAGCCGATGCCGCCGATGCTGCCCAAAAAAAAGAGGCACAGCACAAAAAATGAGATAAATCGCTTTTTCATATCATGAGAAGTTTTTGGTGATATACTCGCCGCGGCCTGTGCGCCGACCGTTACTGTCGAGCACGAGGCGTATCTGCTCCGCGCTGAAGGAGGCGGACAGGTGAAGGTTTACTTTGCTCTGGTCGAGCAGCCCTGCGATGTTGTCCTGCTGGGCCTTGTTGAGAATGAGCTCGCCCGACGAGACGTTGGCGGTCAGGCCGTCGTTGTAGTCGTTGCCGGGCACGATACCGCCTTGTGCGTAGCTGCCTGCCGTCGCGCTCTTGATGGCGGAGATGGTGCCGAGCATGGTGCCCAGACCTCCGGCGATGGCGGCTATCCATCCGAAGACGCCGAGCTTACTGTCCTTGGCGGTGGCCTGCGCGAAGCCGAGGGCGATGTTGGCGATGGCCTGGCCCACGATGCCTGCCACCTTGGCACCCTGCGAGTCGATGCCCTGAAGGGCGGAGCCCACGGCCTGCACCGCGCTGGCTGCCGCGCGCCATGAGTCATTGACGCGCTTGCCGGCCTGTGTCACATTGCCCGTGTCCACGTTGAGCTTGATGGGCTCCAGTCCCAGCTCTTGCATGCGGGTGTTGATGGTGTCCACGAGGCTTTTCCATACATCGTCTGGTATGTTGCCGCCGCCGATGATCTGCTCCCACAGTCCCTCGATGGCGTTGGAGTCTATCTTCACGCCGTTCTTGATGGCGGTGCTGACCAGGTTGCTCAGCGTGGTGGTGTCGATGATGTTGGCATAGGTGGCCATGTAGTCCTCTGAGCCTATCTGCTGCTTGGCAAGCGACTTCTCCTGTGCTCCCTTCCACGCGCTGAGCGAGTCTTGCGTCACGCCCGAGAGTCCGGTCTCCATCTGCTCTTTCACCTTGATGGTGATCTGCGCGCCCTCGTATTGGTCCATGAGTTCGCGCAGGCTCTTGAGGGCCTCGTCGGTGTCGGCCGTGACGGTAACGGCCACCTGCTCCGGCTCCTTCACGGCATCTGCCAGAGGGTCGAAGGCTGGCATCGTCCATATGGGCTTTGCCTCCTGCTGGGGCGATGGGAGCAGCGGCGGCATGTTCTCGGCCTTCGGCTCTTCCACCCTGGGCTTCACGATGGGGGTGAATACGGCGTTGTGGTATTTCTCGCGCAGCTTGTCCACGTCCTTTGCGTCGACAGTCATGGTGAGCGTGGCCTCGCTGTCTTTTGGCAGGTTGCCCTTGAGGATGCTCATCTTGCGGTTCACCTCGTCTATCTTCCTGGCATACTCGTCCCACTCGCGGCCGCTGGTGGCCTCCTGCTGCGCTTTGGTCAGGTCGGCCACTTGCTTCTGGTAGTCCTTCAGCGAGCCTGTGGGGTAGATGTCTTTGCCGTTGCTCTCGTCGATGAGCCGCTGTATCTCGGTGTTGCGGTCTTGCAGCACTTTTATCTCGTCGCGGATGGCGGCCTTGCGCGCATCCGTGGCGTTGATATATTCCTGATTGAGCCTGCTGATCTGCTCCGTGTTGAGCTGCTGCTCGGTCTTGGGTGTCTTGGTCGAGCCGCTGCCAGAAGACACTCTGCCTTTTTTTACGGGTTTCGTTTCGTCTGTGGTGATGGATGGCATGTCTACCTTGACAGGCTCTGACAGTTCCTTTGCTCCAGCAACAAGCCTGTCGCGCATCACTTTGAGAGCCCTCAACTGGTCATTAAGCACTTTGGTGCTCTCGTAATGATAGAGCCCTGGCTTTTCTTTCGACTCCCATTTACCGCCGTTGTCAAGTTTCTTCTGAATGTCTGCTATCTGGCTGTCATAGTCGCCCAGCATCTTGTTGTAGGAGGTATTGTAGATAAAGTCGCTGCCGCCTGCCTGCCTGATGGTTTTCAGCCGCTTCAGCTGTTGGTCTACCTTCGTGTTTCCGCTTCCTTCTTCGCCGTTCATTCGGCTCAGCGCATTGCGTAGCCGTCCGGCCTCTGTCAGCCCGTTGAGCAGACTGGTGAGCGGACCGCCCACCACGTCGAGGATGGCTATCTTCATCGAAGTCCAAAGGTGATTGCTGGCTTCCTCCACGGGGGCGAACTTGCGGCCGAGCTCTTCCATTTTGTTCTGGAGTGACACGTTGGCCTGCGCGGCCCGGTCGGCGGCGGTCTCCACATAGTCGCCGGCCTTGGCCATCTGCTCGCGGATGATGGCTCCCACGGCCTTGGTCATATCGCCGGTCTCCTTCATCTTCTCTTTGACATCGGCGGAAGAGAGTCCGAGATTGTCGAGGATCATAAGTGATTTACGTCCGAGACCCGTCACGATGCTGTCCACCATGTAGTCTACCGACTGCCCTGTGTCTTTGGCTTTCTGCTGGGCAAAGGCGAGCATGGTGCCCATCTCGTCGAGTGAGAGGTTAAAGTCGTTGAACTTCACCGCCTGCTTCATGAGCTCGAGGTCGGTCACGGTGCCGTGTGTGGCCTCGCGGAGCTTGTCGAGCAAGTCGGGGCGGTTCAGACGGTCGAAGGCGATGCGGATGCCCTCGCCAGCCTTGGCGAGCTCGACGCCCTGCTTCACGCAGTCGGCTATCTCGGAGGCGAAACCAGCGGCCCATCCTGCGGCCTTGGTCATCATATTTCCGCCGAAGACGGCAAGCATACCGTCAAGCCTTCCCATGCCCTTGCCCATGTTGGGGGTGCTGAGTTCGGGTGTCTTGGTGTCCTGGAGCTGCTTGTTCAGGTCTGACAACTCTTGCTTGGCGGTGATGGTGCGCTGGCGCAACTGCTCAAGCGACTGGGCGAGGGCCTGCCCGAAGGGGCTCTGCTTTTCCTGGTCGGTGAGCTGCTTGTATTCGATGGAAAGGTCGGTGAAGGCATTGCTCATCTCATTGACCTTGCCCTTCGTGTTCTTGGCCGCCGCCTCCATCCTGCCGAGAGCCTGCACATATTCCACGGTTTCCTTGTCGGCCTTGTCCATCGACTGGCCGGCCTTGCGACAATTCTCGCCGAAGGCTCGCACATTTTCCGCGGCGCGCTTTATCTTCGATTCGTACTCCTTCGAGTCGACCCGTAGTTTTACTACTGAATCTGCCATGTTTCGTGTCTATGATTATACAGTGTTTTCCTTTGGGCGAATGTGGGGCGGTGGTTTACCGATAAGCAAAAAAAAAGGGAGCCGCTGCTCCCCTCCACTTAAACTAACTTAACTAAAACCTCAAAAATCTAATACTATGAAAAACACACATTATTGATGTAAGCCTTTTAATATTTCTTATACTCCCTGGTCGCGTCAAATGACGGGCAGGCTTTGTTGGCGAAGTCGCGGTGGCCGTGTATCGTCGCGTTGGGATAGAGCCGGCGCAGGTCTACGAGCAGCGAGGCGAGCGACGCTTTCTGCTCATGGGTGCGGGTGTCTTTCGGGGTCTTGCCGTCCTTGGCGCAGCCGCCGATGTAGCACACGCCGATTGAGTGTGCGTTGTGCCCTGTGCAATGCGCTCCGGCGATGTCCACGTCGCGCCCGTTGGCGATGGCTCCGTCAGGATGGATGATGTAGTGGTAGCCGATGTCGGTGAAGCCGCGGATGATGTGCCAGCGGCGTATCTCGTTCACCGTGTAGTCCTTGCCCTCCGGTGTGGCGGTGCAGTGGATGATGATCTCGTTGATGACCCGGCGGCTCTTCTTCAGTCTTGCGGGGATGAGCAGTGCCAGCGTGGCGGGGCCTACAATGCCGTCTGGCGTTAGGCCTTTCTGCTTCTGAAACTCCCTCACGGCTTCCTCGGTGATGGGGCCGAAATAGCCATCCACCATCACGCGCAGGCCGGCACCTGCCAGGGCCTTCTGTATCTGGCGCACTATCTCGCCGCGTGATCCTTTCTTGTAAAGTGTCATATTTCTACGTCTCCTTCCTTCATAAGTCGGTGCCATTGATAGGTTCGATGTCGCTTTTCTCTGCTTTCGTGCCGGCGGTTTTCCTGATGCCGGTGTCAGCAGCCTCGCCGTCCAATACTGCTACGCGCTGCCGCTTTTTGCAGAGCAAATCGCCGCACAGGAAAGGGCGCATCGCCTCCACCTTGCGGCCAAGTTGGGCTATCTTGCGGTCGGTCTCAGCTTTCTCCGTCTGGTACTCGCTGCGCATCTTGCGCAGTGAGTCCTCCAGTTTTTCGATGCTGTTGCGCAGTTCGTTGCGCTCGTCTTTATACCGGTCGCGCTCCTGCCGCAACTCTTCCATTTGCAACTTGCGGTCTTCTCGGTCTTGCTTCGCATCAGAGAGCATCTGCTGATACATGTCTTGCAAGTCTTTCGCCGCATCTATCTCGGCACTCTCGGCCTCGGCTTTCGCCTTGCGCCGCATGAATCTCCAGGTGAAGAACGCGCCACCGCCTCCACCGACAAACAGCCCTACAAGGCTGATAATGGCTTCAAGTGATATTTCCATTTTCTCATGCTGATTTTACTTTTATACAAAGATGAGAAAACGGGTGGGAGGTTTCCTATGGCTTTGTCAACGGACAAGGCACAAAAAAGCCCCGAAAGCACGAAACTAAAGAAAATGCTTTCGGGGCTGGAGGAAAAAACTCAGAGGGTCTCTGCCTTCCCTCTGAGCCCAAATTAACATAAACTATAAGTATGAATTACACAATGTATATGATAGAATATCGTTGCTGGCCATCGCTGGCTCGCGTGCAGCCTCACGGCTGGATGGGATTTATGTCTTTCTGTTTCCAAAGATGCGGAGGGCGAGGAGCATGGCCAGGGCGATGGTGCCACCGGTGGTGAGCATGCCGTAGTCGATGCAGAACCGCTGCCACACACTCAGCCGCTTCTCCACGGGATAGGGCACTTGCACGGTGTCGGTGTGGCTCTTGTAGAGGGTGTCCACGCGCCAGCGGTCGCGCCAGCGGTCGCGCCACTGTGTCCGGTCGATGTAGATGGTGTCGCCCGTCGGGGATGCCCACTCGCGGATATAGATGCTGTCGCGCTGGAAGATGCTGTCGCGCTCGGTCTTCACTTGATAGAGAGTGTCGGTGGTGTGGGTTTCCACCGGCACATACTTGATGCTTTTGCAACTGCTGCACATGGAGATGAGCAGACAGACAAGAGCACCCCAGCCGAAGCCGGCGAGGAGGTGCCAAAGGGGGGTGCGGTTGAGGTCGGGTTTCTCTTTCATGGCTTTTTGGTTTTGGTGGGGGTGGAACCGCCGACGGAATCGGCGGGAACTCTGGCCGCGCCGCTGCTGTCGGTGGCAACGGTGGCCGCGCTGCTGTCGGTGGCTCGCTTGTCGATAAACTTCGCCATCTTCACGTCGATGCGCTGGCGGGTGTTGGCGTAGATCAGGCCGATGTTGTTGTGATACGCCCAGCACGATTCGATGTTGGCACCATGGCTGTCGCGCCATTCTGGCAGCTTGTAGATGAGATCGCACTTCGAGAGCCGCCACAGGTCGTAAAGGAGGGTGAGGCGGTAGCCCATCATCCGATAGAGCCACGGCCATCGGCTGGGGAGCAGGCGGGCGGGATTAATTACGGTGAAGCCTTCCTGGCGCAGAAGGTTTTCTGCTTTGGCGAAGCGGGCGAGATATTCCTCACGAGGGAGTCCCGACATCTGGCCGGAGATATAAACGCGCTTACTCATGCTTCGCCCTCCATCATTTTGCGGAAGTGCTTGTAGGCTTCCGTGTCCTTGATATTCTCGAATGCGGATTCATCCTCGATGCGCTTGCGGGCCTCGAGTTCAGTGAGGCGGGCTTGGATGTTGTCGATGGCCTGGACCACGGTGATGTTGCCGTAGCCGCCGTGGACGGCGCAGAGCACGGAGAGGATGTCGCGGTTCTGCTGTATCTCGTCGTCGATGGTGGGCTTCAGGTCGGCGGGGCGCAAGCCGGAGAGCCACGACCAGAGGTTGATGCGGGCGTGGCGGCGGTATTGGTCGCGGTCGGGGTCGTAGCCGTCTTCTATGCTCCAGTCGAGCCAGTCGGTGATTTCCTGGGCCACGGCCTTACGGTTGCCGTAGCGTTCGAGCCACTTGGGCATGTGGTCGATGATGACTTGCATTTCTTCGAGGGTGAGAAACCACACGTCGCCGAAGCAGCAGCAATCGACGCTGATGTCTTCGGCCACCCAGAACTCGGGCTCCTGTTCGATGAGTTCGCCCACCTGCCTGGCGTATTCGGTGGCGACCTGCCAAAGGGTCTGTTTCAGATTCTTCATAAGATTTTAAGATTGAAATTTCGGGGTTTTTCGCTTAATGTGTCGAAAAGTGGGAGATTAAGCGTCTGCTGGAGGGCTTATCATTTCCTCCATGGCCTCGGCGAGGGCGTGGAGGTGGTCGCCCATATCGCGGACGGCCAATACCTGGAACATGCGCTTGATGAGATGGGCGAAGACTTCGGGGGAGTCGGGCAAATCGAAATATATCTTGTCGCCTGCCTTCCCGATCACGATGCGGTTGGGGCCGTATAGGTCCTGCAACTGCTTGCTGATTTCAAGGTGGGGTTTCATAGGTTTTCGGGGTTTGGTTGTTCATCCAGTTTCTTTTCCATAAATGCGCAGTCACGACCAAACTCCTTTTCATCGAAGCCTTGCCGGATGTACCAGTCAAACACCCATCTCGGTGCTTCATCGATAGACCAGTCGAGGGTGACAGCCTTGCAGCCGTTCATCTTGGCGTAGTTGATGATTTCGCGCAGAAGGATTTTGCCGAGACCTATGCCTCTGTAAGATTCATGTATTTGGAGGTTCCAGATGTAGCCAACGCCCTTATGGTCGCCTACATTGGCTATTCTCAACTCTACGATGCCGATTTGCGTCGGTATGTAGGTGTCGGGATAGATGGCATCCCAAAGCGACATCACCACATTGTCGCACGTCGGCCACGATGTGCGGTATGTGTAGATGCAATGTGTTTTCTTAACGTCTCCCATAGTTCCTAAATTTTATGTCATTCGCCTTTGCAAGGTGCAAGCCTTTTGTCCGTGATTTTTTCGCGTTCTTGGTGAAGTTCTTCAAAAATTTTTTCAACTTCTGCTATGCAATCTTCTATCCCATCCCAAGTCCTGGCACTTTCTTTCTTGTCGAGTTGGTATTTAACCAAGTCAATAACCCTACAAGCCTGATAGAACGACCGATTATAACTATTCTTCAAAGTCCGCTCTTCATCCAGCCTCTCCCGAAACCTTTCGACAGTCTCTCGCATCTTGGCTAATTCCGAGCCTTCATCCCTCCATTGTGTGGGGTTTGCGTCGTTGGTGTAGATGACGGCTTCAACATTGTCGATGGGTGGGTTGGTGTAAGTGCCGTCGGTTGCGATAATGTGGACTGTTTTCGATTCCTTGTCGTGGTCCACTAATAAAGCGGCTTTGTCATTTACGAACTTGTCGCCGTTGGAAGTTTTTACAATAATCATAGTTCCTAAAGTATTTAATTGGTTAAAAGTAAAATTACGTTATTCCGTCACCCGCCCCTCCGTCAAATCGAAGCAATACAGCGCGTCCACCAGTGCCGCCACGTTGTCCATCTTGTGGCTTTGTGCGGGGCCGCCTTTTACCAGCCGGCGCAGGTCGGAGGTGTTCACCATGGCGGCGGTGTTGCCGAACTCCCACGGCCACATGGGGTTTTGCGAGAAGTTCAGCCACGGCTCTTGCTCCAGGATCATGTGCTCCAGTTCGCCGATGCGGGGGTTCTGGGTCATGGCGGTCTGCGGCACGGGCACCACCATCTGCTGGATGGTGGCGGCCATGTCCTTGGGGCCGATGTCGGGGCGGTTCTGGAAGAGCGTCTGCAGCCACGCCTTGAGCTGGTTGATGGGCTGGGCGTTCTGGGCGGGGTCGAAGCCGAACATGATGATGTTGATGCCCTGCTGCACCACTTCGGCCAGGCGGTTGATGGCGTAGGTGCTGTCGAACACCTCGCCGGGGCAGACGTGCAGCCAGCCTTGCTCCACCCATTGCTCGTAAAGCGGGCGGTTGGGGCTCTCCTGCATCGTCTTTTCGAGCACCCACGCGTCCATGTCGGCGAAGAACTTCCCGGCCATCGTGGGCGACGGGGTGTAGTTCACGCCCATGTAGGTGATGGCAAAGAGGTCGTCGCCGTGGCTGAAGTCGAGCCTTTCGCGGGGGCAGCCCATGAGCCAGTGTTCGAGGTTGATGCGGGGGTGGCCGTCGAGCATGTTTTCCTCTTGGATGCTCCACTCCATCCAGTCGTCGATTTCCTGGGCAACGCCTTCGGTGGTCTTGTAGCGTTTCAGCCATTCGGGCAGTCGGTCGATGATGACCTGCATCTGGTCGAGGGTGAGAAAGGTGATGTCGCCGAAGTCGCAGATGGTATAGATGCCGCATTCGTTGTCATCGGTGCCCACCCAGTGGCAGTCGCGTGAGTCTCTGCCGAGCAGGTCGGCCACCTTGCGCATGTATTCCAGGGCCACGTCACGCATTTGGGATTGTAGGTCTTTTGATTTCATATAGATTAAGATTTTGATTTTGCGGTTTTTCGCTTGATATATAAAAAGTAAAAGAATAAGAAGATGGCGGCTGGCTTATCTTGCCACAGTTCCGCGTCATTTTGTGACGCGGGCTGTCACTCCGTCGCTGGCCATCACTCCGTCACTCTCTTTTCTCCATCTTCTTTTGCACCAGGTCTACGAGATAGCCCACGGTGATTTCGTCCCACCGTCCCTCCATCTCCTGCGCTTCGGTCTTGATGCCAAACTCGCGGTCTATCTCACATCCCATGTCAAAGACATCAAGGCTGTCGGCTCCGAGGTCGTCGCGCAGGTGCGTCGCCTCGCTGAAGTCCACTTTCTCCACTTCCAGCCCCATGCCGATGATGTCTTTTATTTTGTCGAAGATTTCCTGTCTTTCCATAGTCTTTCTGTTTTTTGTTGATTGATTGCTACTCTTATACCCGCTTTTTTGTCGCTGAGGTTTATACACCTTTCGCGGGTCAGTATTGCAGTTGCTCCTCGGCCATGTCATAGAGGATGATGCCCGAGAGCAGCATCTGCACGGGGTCGACTTTGGTGCTGGGCGAGTGGTCTTTCTTCACCGGCTTGAAGTTCTCCATGCCGTCGTTGCTCTCCTGGAGCATCGTGCAGCCGAAGCAGTAAGGCCAGAGCGGATTGCTCGAGAAGTGGATCAGCGGCCACGGCTTTTCATGGCCGGTCTCAGGGTCGATGATGCTGTGCTTGACGAGATAGTCGAATTGTGACACGGCAGGATTGTACGTGGCGAAGTTCTGGCGCACGGGAAGGATGATCGTCTTCGGGTCGCGGCCCAGGTCGTACACCCACTGGCTCATGGCGTTGACCACCATCTTCGCGTTGAACGGGTCGTAGCCGAACGACATGAAGTTGACGCCCTTGTTGTGCAGCTCCACGATGCGGTTGACAGGCCATGCAGGATCAAACGTCTTGCCCGGCACGATGTGCAGCCAGCCCTGGTCGGCCCACTTCCACAGCAGCTCTGAGATGGGGTTTTTGCGCACGGCGTCCTCGCTCATGTAGACATCCATGTCGCCGAAGAAGTAGCCCGTCTGCGTGTTGAAAGCCAGGTAGCCGTTGCCGTTGAGGTCGTCGCCCTTCGAGAAGTCCATCCCAGTGAAGACGACCCACCCGTCGGTGTCCACGCAGTCGTCAATGCGCATGTCCACCTGAAGCGGCCTGATGTCCTCTGGACGGAACCAGTCTTTCACCGTCGCGCTTTCGTAGACGTTAAACAGCTTCGTCTTCACCTCGCCGAGGTCGCCGTCCATCCGCGCCTTCGCCACTGCGTCGTCGTAGAACTGATATTGCACGATTTTCGTCAACATTGGATTGATCTTCAGTCGCACGGCCTTCGAGGTGAGCAGCGTCTCCTCGCTCTGCCGCTCCCATTCGTCGGGCTCCAGCAGGATGCAGAGCGAGCGGTCGTAGGAGAGGTGAGGGGCTTCGCCGGTGTCCCAGTCCATCTCGCGCTCCAGCAGTCGGTGCAGGCTGTCGAGTTTCTCGATGAAAGGGCCAGAAGTGATGCGCCCGGCGGTGGTGGTGGTGATGGTAAGGGGTTCGCGCCGCGGTCCCATCGACGACTCCACCACATCCACCAACCGCTTCATGTCCGATTTGCCGTTGGTGTAGCCTGCCGAGCCGTACTCATCCGCGCAACAAGTCTGCGCGAAGAGCCCATCTTTCGTGGTGCTGCCAGCCGAGAGGGGGGTGATGCTCGACGTGTGGCCCTCCACCTGGTATTTCTTCGTCCAGTCGATGGTTTTCTCCGTGATGCGCCACCGCTTGTCGAAGTTGAGCTGCAGGAGCCCGTGCTTGATGCGCCGGAAGAGCAGTTTCGA
>JAEEGL010971655.1_pt1 | contig 38145 bp, 36 predicted proteins | sample 9134231 | NCBI WGS metagenome assembly JAEEGL01 (sample SAMN16246548, study PRJNA631951) | gut metagenome | biome: gut microbiome; feature: rumen; material: fiber-attached | host: Bos | place: Iran: Karaj | collected 2018-10
GCATTGCTAGAGGTAGACCATGAGGTCCTAAGTTATTAACGATATGATAGAATGATACATCTAAGTGCTTTAACATTGTTTCAGCAACGCTCATATCATTATCATAAGGTACCATTTCGTTTAAAATAGACCAATCTCCAGTTTCTTTAATATATGCAGAAACTGATAAAATCATCCATAGTGGATCATCAGAGAAGTCTCCACCGATATCAGCATTACCTTTCTTAGTAAGTGGTTGATATTGATGGTAGCATCCACCATCTTTAAGTTGAGTTGATGCAATATCAATAATTCTTTCTCTTGCTCTATCAGGAACTTGGTGAACAAATCCTAAGATATCTTGGTTAGAATCTCTAAATCCCATACCTCTACCAATACCTGATTCGAAGTAAGAAGCAGAACGTGATAAGTTAAATGTTACCATACATTGATATTGATTCCAAATATTAACCATTCTATCTACTTTATCATTTGGAGTAGTAACGCTTAATACACCAAGTAGTTTATCCCAAGCAGCTCTTAATTCAGCCATACCTTGTTTAACTTTTTCAGGAGTATTATATTTTTCAATCATAGCATTTGCTACAACCTTGTTTATAGTTTTTCCATCAGCTTCAAATTTTTCAGCTTGAGGCATTTCAACATATCCTAAAATAAATACTAATGTCTTTGTTTCTCCAGCAGCTAATGTAATTTCTTTATAATGAGAAGCAATAGGGCTCCAGCCATCTGCAAATGAGTTAGTAGCTTTTCCATTAATTACAGCTTCTGGATTATGGAAGCCATTGTATAAACCAATAAATGAATCTCTATCAGTATCATATCCATCAATAGAATCATTTACTGTATAGAATGCGAAATGATTTCTTCTATCTCTATATTCTGTTTTATGATAGATAGTAGAACCTTTAACTTCAACTCTACCAGTTGAGAAGTTTCTTTGGAAGTTTGTACAATCATCTTGTGCATCCCATAAGCACCATTCAGCAAATGAGAATAATTTAAATGATTTAGTAGCATTAGATTCATTAGTTAAAACTACTTGTTGAACTTCTCCATTATAATCTTGTGGTACAAAGAATGTAACTTCAGCTTTTAAGCCGTTCTTTTTACCTGTGATGATAGTGTAACCCATACCATGACGGCATTCGTAACTATCAAGTTCAGTTTTAACAGGAGACCATCCTGGATTCCAAATAGTACCATTATCATTAATATAGAAGTAACGTCCACCCATATCAATTGGAACGTTGTTGTAACGATAACGAGTTATTCTTCTTAGACGTGCATCCTTATAGAAACAATAACCTCCAGCAGTATTAGAGATTAAAGAGAAGAACCCTTGAGTTCCTAGATAGTTAATCCATGGATAAGGAGTTCTAGGTGTTGTGATAACGTATTCACGCTTTTGATCATCAAAATAACCAAATTTCATATTTCATCCTCGCTTTTTTATATATTTTTGACCTAACGTCTAATTGAAATTATAATCTAAAAAACCTCTAAAAGCAATACAAATATAATATTATTAATTATATTAATAACAAAAAAAATACTAATAATCTATAATTGAAAAGAAATTTTAAATAAAATCTAAAGAAATTGTAAAAAAATTCGTAAAAATTGTTGACTTATGTTTTGAATGTTGCTATAATATGTTTGACAAAGTGTTAAAAGCGCTTTCGTTAAAACAAAAACTAATATTTAAAAATGAAAAGGAGATTGAAAAAAATGAAAAAAACTATTAGTGGTGTTTTATTAGCATTAGCTGCTACTTTCGCATTAGTTGCATGTGGTAAGAAAAAGACTACAACTGCTGCTAAAGACCAAACAACAAAAGCAAAAACTACAGAAAAGAAGACTACAAAAGAACATAAGCGTAGAGGTCAAGCAAACGTTATTAACTTCTATTGCTGGAACTCAGAATTCCAAGAGAGATTAAACGCTTTCTATTCAAACGTTAAAGGCGTTGATGGTGGTAAGACTAACTTAAAATCAGGTCAAACTATTATTTGGGCTGCTACTCCAAACCAAGGATCAGCTTATCAAGATGCTCTAGACCTAGGTCTTGAAAATGATATGGTTGATATGTATGTATTCGAAGCTGACTTCGCTACAAAATATGTTAAGTCTGAATATGCTATCGAAATGTCTAAATTCAGCGTAGATCAATCTAAGCAATATAAGTATACTAAAGACATCGTTACTAACGGTGAAGGAAAAATCGTTGGTTCATCATGGCAAGCTACTCCAGGTGTAATTATTTACAACCAAAATGTTGCTAAAGCTGTATTTGGTGATGATGTAACTTATGAACAAATGGATGCTAAATTATCAAAAGATTTTGATACATTCAAAGCTACTGCAAAAGCTGTTAAAGATGCAAACAAAGATAAGTTCACTTTAACTGGACCAGCTGACTGGTTTAGAGCTTATTCTAACAACGTTAAGACTAAGATGTATGATGGTACATCTATTACAGTTGCTAAGGAATTATTCCAATGGGCAAAAGATACTTATGACTTCAACAAAGCTGGATATATCCATGGTGTAGAAGATGGCTACGCTTTATGGGGTGGCGATTGGGGTACTCAACAAGGATTAGATAACGATTTATGTATCTTCTCAGTACCTTGGTTCAGTGATTTCTGTCTAACAGGAAACCGTGCTCCTCAATATGCATCAGCAGAAGATAAAGAAAAAGGTTATGTTGCTGCTCAAGACTCTGGATTAAGAGTTGTTGCTGGTTACCAATCATGGTTCTGGGGTGGAACTTGGTTAACTGCTACTCCAGTTTCTCAACAAGAATCTACAATTAAAGATGAAGTAGGAAACATCATTAAAGAAATGACTACTAAGAAAGAAGTATTACTAGGAATTTCTTCTAAGTTCGCTGACTTCACAAACAACGAAGAAGCTATGGATGAACTAGGTGCTGATACTACATTCGTTAACGGATACTTCGGTGGAAAGAACGTATTCACAATTTATGCAAAGGCTGTTAAGGCTGCTGACTTATCAGGAGCTTCTGATTTCGATCAACAAATCAACGAAAATATCCAATCTGCATTCATGTTATGGTTCCAAGGAACTAAGAATGCTAAAGAAGCTTGGGATCAATTCGTTTCTGATGTTAAGACTAAGACTTCTAAAGAAGTTGCTGCTGCTGAAGGCGTAACTATTACAGCTGACGGTATCACAATTGCTTAATTATAACTAGCAATACAATTTCATAAATAATTAATTATTAGGGGGAACTATCTATTGATGGTTTCTCCTATAATTATATAAAAAAATTAAAAAATAAAGAGGTAAATTATGGCAGGTAGAATTAAAAAAAGAAAAACATTAAGCTATGCTAAATGGGGTTATATCTTTCTTTTACCTTTCTTCATTACTTATGCTATTTTCCAACTTTATCCAATAATTACAACTTTTATATATGCATTCCAAGATGTTCAAAAAATGGATATTGCGATTGTAAATAATGGTTGGAATAATTTTGAGAACTTTAAATTTATTTTCTCACAAGGAAAATGGATTCAATATTTTGGAAATACATTGTTGATGCAATTTATGGGATTCATTCCTCAGTTAATTGTATCATTAGTATTAGCCGTATGGTTTACTGATAGTAGATTAAAACTAAAAGGTGCTGGATTCTTCAAAGCTGTTATTTATATGCCTAACTTAATAATGGCTACTGCGATGGCACAATTATTCTCTACTATGTTCCAATCAAACGGACCACTTGGAAAACTATTCTTCCCAAATAGTTATGCATTCCAATACATTTGGGCTTCTAAATGGATAGTTGCGTTTATTAACTTCACAATGTGGTTTGGTAATACTACAATTCTTCTAATGGCTGGTGTTATGGGAATCGATGACTCTATCTTCGAAGCAGCAACAATTGATGGTGCTGGACCAGTTAGAACATTCAAAGATATCACAATGCCTTTATTGATGCCTATTTTCATTTATGTATTCTTGACATCATTAATAGGTGGTATACAAATGTTCGATATTCCACAGAACTTGATCCTAAGCGATAAAGGTTCAGGTAGAGGTGGAGGACGTAGTCAAATTAAAACAATTATTATGTATTTAAATGACTTCTTAGGATCAACTAAGAACTATGGACGTGCTGGTGCGCTTTCTATTCTGTTATTCGCATTAACAGCTGTATTAAGCTTTGCTGTATTTAAGACAACAACAACTGATATGTCTGAAGCAAAAGCTAAGAAAAAAGCTAGAAAAGCAAAGAAGGTGAATGCATAATGTATAAAGGAGAAAATAAAACTATTTTCTGGAGTAAATTCTATATGATTACAAGAAAAACTCTTGTATATTCAGTATTAATTGCTCTATCAATTTTATGTTTATTCACATTATATATCTTAATTGCTAACTCAACTAGATCGCATGCTACATTAATTAATCCAGTTAAGGGTGCTCAACCTTTATTTGGTAGATCTTTTGCTAAGAACTTTGGTGGAGTTTGGACTTCTAATTTCCAACTAAAATATGGTGGTGGTACATCACTTATTAGAGCAATGGCTAATAGTTTAATCATTGCGGTTGGTGCAACAGTTTGCTGTGTTTATTTCTCTACAGTTACTGCTTATGCAATTCATATGTATAGATTTAAACTTAGAAATGCAGCATTTACTTTTATTCTAGTTATAATGATGATACCTACTCAAGTATCTACTACAGGTTTAATTAGAATGATCTATGATTTAAGATGGAATAACCATTTCTTCCCATTGATTTTACCATCTATCGCAGCTCCGGTAACATTCTTCTATATTAAACAATATATGGAATCAGTTTTACCATTTGAAATGGTTGAAGCAGCCAGAGTTGATGGTGCAGGAGAACTTAGAATTTTCCATCAAATAGTTTTACCAGTTATGAAACCAGCATTAGCTGTTCAAGTCATATTTGCATTCGTTGCAAGCTGGAACAACTATTTCATTCCACAATTAATTCTTCAAAGTCCTGATAGGAGAACTCTTCCAATTGTTATTGCTGGATTATATTCAGCAAGTGATGGTGCTAAGGATTATGGTCTAATTTATATGGCTATCTTCATTTCTATCATCCCACTTACTATCGTATACTTCGCATTCTCAAGATTTATCATGAAGGGTTTAACTTTAGGTGCCGTAAAAGGATAGAATTAAAAAAATTAAGATACAGGATGCCACCTGTATCTTTTTTTGTTTGATTGAATATATTATATAAGAATGATAAAATATTATTAGGTGGAGGTGATTGTATGAAAAAAATATTTATATTTATATTTTTTATAGTTATTATTACTGGATGCAAAAAGGAAAATAATGAATATGAAAAAATAGATAATTATATTTATTTTGGATCATATCCACAAACACTAGAATTAGAAAAAAAAGAGGAACTTGATAATTTAATTAAAAAATATCCAAGTGATGATAATAATTCGTGGAATAGTTTTAATTATTATATAAACGGCGAAATAGAAGATTTTATGTATTATATTGACATTGATTTAGATAATGATGGAAACAATGATTATAGAGGTATTTATTTTTATAAATATAGGCCACAAACAACACTTGAAGATTCTAATATAGAAAAATCAAGGCAAGATGATAATAATTATTTTATTAATAATTTATATTGGTTTAAATATGAAAAAATAAAATGGCGTATACTTGAAGATGAAAAAAATAGTTATATGATAATGGCTGATTTGATAATTGATAGTCAAGACTATTATAGTGAAAATGGTAATGATGAATTTATGCATAATGGTGGAGTAGGTTATTCTAATAATTATGAATTATCAAATATCAGAAAGTGGTTAAATGACGATTTTTATAATACGGCATTTAATAATTCTGAAAAGAAAATAATATTAAAAAAAGAAGTAGATAATAGTGCACAAACAACTCTAAGTCCAAAGAATCCTTATTACTGTAATAATACATTTGATAATGTATTCTTATTATCACATCAAGATGCTCTAAGAAAATATTTTACATCAGATAGTGATAGACAAGCTATAGCAACTGATTATGCAAAATGTCAAGGTGTAATGTTAGGTAGTAATGGTAATGCATATTGGCGTTTAAGATCACCTTATATAAATTTTGTTTATTATGATACATATATAAATGAAAGAGGAGAAATATATAATAGAAATATTACAAATACATGTTATGGTATTAGACCTGTAATATGGATAGATAAATAAAAAGAAATGAAGGCTTAATTGCCTTCATTTCTTTCAATCAATTCAATTGATTTTGTTAATATATCGCGGTAGTTAAATGTAACTAACTTATTCTTTAATCTAGTATTGTTTAATTCTATAATAAAAAGATTGTCGTAAACTTCTTTTATTTTACCCTCATATTGCACTGGAATAGTTCTATGTGAAATCTTTTGCTTAATAACGATTTCCTGGTTAATTCTCTCTGCGATATATTCTTTAATTTCAAGTAAAGTCATTCTATCACCCTTCTAGACATTTGACGCTTTACATGATGCTTTAACTCCAGCCTACTATTATTATACCATATTTTAAAAATTTTTTCTAATGCTTTTTTGAAGGAAAAAATAAAGGGAAGATTATTCCCTTTAAATTCTATTAAAATTCTTTAACTTAAGCATATTATATATTGTATATGTACCGCTTTTTTTAATAGTTTCTATATCATCAATATCTTCATATAGCCAAGCACCAGATTCTAACCTTGAATTAAGTATTTTTTCAAGGTTTTTATTTACTTTAGGTAAAAGTTCATCACTTACTAATAAACTATTATTTATTAGCTCTAAAGGCTCTATATTAGCCATATCAACAACATCTATTAGATCTTTTTTTAATTTGTTTATAATCTCTTCACATTTAGTAGCATTAGCATACATTATATAGCTTTTAAATGTTTCTAAATCATTTTTAGAATAATTATTAATAACTTTATCATTTAGTGATAAACATAATTTATAATTTTTTGAATCTTTATTTAATAATTTTAAACCAGCACCAACTATACCAGCAAGATATGGAGTACTATCAACATTATTATTAAACAAATAAGTAAATGCTTCATCTATTATATTATCACTATCTTCTAAATCATAATCAAAATCAATTAATATTTTAAGAGCATAATATGTTTCAAAAACAGTAGAACCTAACTTATTATAATATAGTTGATTACCAAAGCCACCATCATCTGATAAATATAGAGTTAAAGATGTAAGTAAATCTTCCTTATCATTATAGAATAAGGCATTAAACATTGTGATTTCTAAATCACGTCCTTTAGAATAAATCCAATTCTTACATTTCTCCATAATTAGCCTACTTTACAAAGTGATTATAAATTGTATTGATAGTCTTTTCAAAATCGCTATTTAAAACACCTACAATGATTGTAAGCTCTCTTGCACCTTGAGCAATCATCTTGATATTTATACCATTTTGTCCTAAAACACCAAATATTTGTCCAGAAATACCTGGCTTACTAGCCATATTTCTACCTACTACAGCAATTAAAGCAATTCCATCATCAATTTCAACAGTAGAACCTTTAATAGTAGTATTTAAATCATGAATTAAATCATAAATACATTTTTCTACATCAGCACTTGCTACAACGATAGAGAAGTTATCAATACCTGTAGGAACGTGTTCAACACTAATATTGTATTTAGCAAAAATATCTAGTGCATCTCTAATAACACCAACTTGATCAGATATATGATCTTTATGGATAGTAAATGATGTGAAATCTTTTCTACCAGCTATACCAGTAATAATTTGAGTTTTATCAGTACAATTTTCCATAATGATTGTACCTGGATCATCAGCTTTATTTGTATTTAAAATATTAATTGGAATATTAGCTTGTTGAACAGGGAATACTGTTTCTTGGTGAAGTACGCTAGCACCCATATAAGATAATTCTCTAAGCTCATTATAAGTAATTTGATTAATTCCTTTAGGATTCTTAACAATTCTTGGGTCAGCCATTAATACACCACTAACATCAGTCCAGTTTTCGTATTTAGCAGCATCAACAGCAGCAGCTAAAAGAGAACCAGTAATATCAGATCCACCACGAGAAAGTAATTTAATATTACCATCAGGAAGTGATCCATAGAATCCAGGAACTATAATCTTACCATACTTTTGATAAACTTCTTTAGTAGCTTCTTTAATTTTAGCCATATTGAATGAACCATCATAATTAAAGAAGATTAAATCTTTTGCATCAACAAAAGTATATCCTAGATATTCACTCATTAATTTCGCAGTAATATATTCACCACGGCTAACTAAAAAATCTTGATTAGTGTTTTTATTTAAAGTAGCCTTTAAATCATTTAATTCTTTTTCTAAATCAAACTTTAAATTTAACTCATTTTTAATATCATAGAATCTATCTTCAATCATCTTCATAACATTTGTATAAGATACTTGATATTTTAAATGTGCATGTAATAAGAATAATAAGTCAGTTAGCTTTGTATCTTCACTATTTCTTTTACCAGCAGCAGATACAACTACTATCTTTCTATTTTCATTTGAATTAACAATATTTTTAACTTTTTCAAATTGTTGAGCATTGGCCATACTTGAGCCACCGAATTTAACAACAACAACCATTTCATACACCTTCCTTACTAACATAGTTAGTATAACATTTTTATATTAAAATAAAAAGTATTTTTTGAATAATTATTTTTTTTATTTAAAATGATGTATGAAATTGATATAATATATATGGTGAAATTATGGATTATATAGAATATGTGGAAAAAAATAAAATAGTTAGTGATGAACTATTAAATAAAATTTTAGATTATAACAATATTACTGATATAGATTTGCTTAATAAATCAACTTATCCATATGAATATAATAATATTTTAGAGTTTATAAATTTAATTGATAAGCATAAAAATATATCAATTATCGGTGATTATGATTGTGATGGTATTTGTGCTACATCAATAATGTATTTATTCTTAAAAAGATTAGGAAAAGGAGTATATTATGTTATTGGTAATAGAGTAGTTGATGGCTATGGTATGAATATTAATCTAATTAATAATTGTATTTCAAATAAATCAACTTTAATTATTACTGTAGATAATGGAATTAATTCAGTTGAAGAAGTAGAATACGCCAAAAGTAAGAATATAGACATTATAATTACTGATCACCATTTATCAACTACAGATTTCCCTAAAACTCTATATTTTGATCCATATTATGATGATAATATTAAGTTTAAAGATGTATGTGGAGCTTTTGTCGCATTTAGCTTAGTACATTCTTATTTTAGACATAAAAACTCTATAGATAGGGATTTTTTAACTAATCTATATGAACTTGCGAGCCTTGCGACTATCGCAGATGTTATGCCTTTATATGATATAAATAGATTAATCGTAAGTAATTTAATAAAAGATATAAATAATAAAAAAGTATTAAATAAAGGTATAAAAATGTTATGTGATCATTTTAAGTTTGGTGGGACTAATCCTATTACTGCACTTGATATATCTTATTCAATTGTGCCTGTAATAAATGCTAGTGGTAGACTTGATGATGCTAGCTTTGTAGTAGAACTATTTACAGGTAATGAAACATATGAATTATTAAATGAAATAATCCAAATAAATGAAAAAAGAAAGAATCTAACAAATGAAGCATTTGAAAGAGTAAAGTTAGATCCTAGTGAAAAAATATATGTTTCATTTATCGATAATATTAGTGAAGGCTTATTAGGAATATTAAGTGGAAAAATAGTTAATATAACTAAAAAACCAACATTTGTTTTCACTAAAACTAATGATTTAATAAAAGGTTCAGGTAGAAGCTTAGAAAACTTTGATTTACATGAGAATATTAAAAATATGGACATTAACTTTAATAGTTTTGGAGGACATAAGCGCGCAATTGGTTTAACATTTTTAGATATGGATGAATTTAATAAATTTAAAAGATTAGTACAAAACTTTTATGTTCCTAATCCTATAACTTATTATATTACATACAAGTATAAATCATTCTATGATACATATAAAATATTAAATAGGTTAGAACCAATTGGTGAAGGATTAAAAATACCATATTTCTATATAAATGCAAATATTTATGATGTAAAAATATTTAGTAATAAACATACATCATTTAGAATAAATATTAATAATAGATATGAGAAATTTATTTGTTATAATAATGTTTTAGAAAGTGGTAATTATGATATACTTTTTGAAATCAAAAATAGTCCATATGGTATTCAAGGATTAGTTTATAAAATTTCTAAAAGAGAAGAATAAGCTTTAATAAAGCGATTTTTGGAGGTTTATTATGAAATTAAATATTGTATTATATCAACCAGAAATTCCTGAAAATACAGCAAATATTATGCGTACATGTGCCGCAGCTAATTTTAAGTTACATTTAATTGAACCTCTAGGTTTTGCACTAAGTAGTTCAAAGTTTAAAAGATCATCTGCGAACAACTTAGATAATGTTAATTATGAAAGATATATAAACTGGGATGATTTTACATCTAAAAATAGTGGTGAATATTTTTATATGACTAGATATGGCAAAAAAAGTCCTACAGAATTTAATTATAAGGATCTTGATAAAGATATTTATTTAATTTTTGGTAGAGAATCTACAGGAATTCCTTATGAACTTTTAGCCAGTAATTTAGATAGATGTTTCCGTCTACCTATGAATAGTAATGTTAGAGCATTAAATGTTAGTAATTGTGTAGCAATATGTGCTTATGAAGTTTTGCGCCAACTTGATTATCCTAATCTTTCAAAGGTAGAACCAGCTAATTTTAAAGGAGAAAAATTTTTAGAAAATTTTAAAAAATAAATATTGACAATATTACATTATTATAGTATTATAATAGTGTTGCGGGCGTAGTTTAATGGTAGAACCTCAGCCCTCCAAGCTGATTGTGTGAGTTCGATTCTCATCGCCCGCTCCAAAAGAAATTTAAAGGTTTGATTAATTCAAACCTTTTATTTTTTTTCTTTTTTGAAAAAATATGTTATTATATTATTAATGGAGGTATTTATATGGATATCTTAATTGTTTATAACAAGGATGAACTTAGAAGTGAAGCTTTAGTTAATAATGAATTAATAGGTGTATGTGAGTATGAAATAATAAATGGAAAATGGGCTATTACTCATACTGTAGTAGATGAAAAATTTAAAGGACAAGGTATTGCTAAAAAATTGGTATTAAAAATAGTAGAAGAAGCTAGAATTAATAATATCAAATTATTACCTATCTGCGCATATGCAAAAAAACTTTTAGAAAGTAATAAAGACTATGAAGATGTTTTATAATAGGTTAGGAGGTATTTTTATGAAAAAAATATTATCGTTATTTATGCTTTTTGTATTGTGCTTCGTATTAGTTGGTTGTGATGATAGTGGAGTTATTCCATATAATTATAATTCAGCTGAAGTAAGACAAAAACTTGATGAACTTGGTGATAATGAAGGGTATTTAATTGAATATACGATGTTTTATAATGATGATATGCGTATGATTGATGATTATGATGATTATGATGATTATGATGATTATGATGATTACGATGATGATTTTGGTCCTATGGTTATAACTATTGGATATAAGAATAGTATAACTTATTTTTCAATGGGATTAGTTGAGGTATATATTGATTATTCTGATTATAATAAAATAGTATTATATGCTGGCTTACAAAATGATTCAACTGGTACTAAAGAATGGAAAAAACAAGAACTATCATATAGTGACTATTATAGTAGTGATATATATGATTCATATTTAGATATTTATGATTTTTTAATTCCATCAAGAGCATTTAATGAAGGTGATGTAATTAAAAAGAAACTTGATGTAGTTGCTTTAAGAACATGTGATAAACTTACTATCCAAGATAGATACTATGGCGGTTTAATGGATGTTTATATTGATAAAGAATTAGGTATTTGTTTAAAGATGGTAAAAAATGAGCAATCAAAAGAAGGAATATATTCAGAAAGTGGTATGGAGTGCACTAGATTTGAAACAAATCCAATGATTATATTACCAAACATTTAGTTTTTTAGGTTTATGGTTTTCATAAACCTTTTTTTATTGATTTTTAAATGTTTTTAGCATATAAATATATTGGGGGTGTAAAAATGAAAAAAATATTATCTTGCGTATTAGTTTTATTATTTAGTTTAATGCTTTTTGGATGTAAAAAAAGTAGAGGAATAAAGTATAAAGATGCAAGTGAAATAATGGATAAAGTTAAAGAATTAGCTAATGATAAAGGTTTTGTTATTGAATATTCTACTACATTTAAAAATGAAGATTCATTTTCTAATGATGTAATAACACTATCTGCCAAAAATAACATTTATCTATATCAAAGTGATGATGTTTCGGATTATTTTGAATTTACTAGTGATAATAAAGTTAATCGTTATACTGTAAACGATAATGCGGTCACAAAAGGTGAATATAGTGCTCTTCCGACTTTTAGCGGATTTGGGATGATGATTTATCAATATTTGTTATATTTAAATAATCCATTAAAAAAATTAAAGAAAATAAATGTAGAATTTTACGGTAGAGATTGTATGAAATATTCTTATAGTAGGCATGAAACAGTTGACGATAGTGTTAAAGTAAGTTATATATTTGATGCTATAATAGATAAAGAAACTGGTATATGCTTAAGTTATTATGAATATAGAAGATGGAATAACGATCATTCAATTACTTCATATACTTGTACAGATTTAAAATTTGAATGTAATGATATAACATTACCAACTATTACTAATTAGACAGTTCAATTTGAACTGTTTTTTATTTTAATAAAAATATTGACATAATAAAAAATAAGCGTATAATCTAATTTGGAAATGATTTTCATTTTAGAGGTGATTGCATGAGAACAACTACTTATAATACTAAAGGTAAAGAAGCTATTAATAGCGCTATTAAGCATTTTTCTAATGGCTTTACAATTAAAGAATTAAAAGAATTCTTGGATTCTAATAAAGATAATATTGGGCTAACTACTGTATATAGAATAGTTGATCAACTTGAAAATGATAATGTTATTAAGAAGTATTATGATGAAAATAATGTTGCTCATTATAAGTATGTAAATGACTGCGATAGTGGTAATCATTTTTATTTAAAGTGTAGTAGATGTAATAAAATAGTGCATATTGACTGTTCATGCATTAATGATTTTTCTACTCACTTACATAAGCAACACAAATTCTTGCTTGATAAGAAAAATATTATTTTAGAAGGTTTGTGTAGTAATTGTAATAAATTCTTTTAGGGGGATTATATGAAGAAGTTTTTTAGTTTGTTATTATTTGTTTTTTCTATTGTTTCTTTAGCAGCATGTTCAAATAATGAAAAAGTAGATATTGTTTCAACAAGTTTTGTAGGCTATGATTTTTCTAAATCAATAGCTCCAGATTTAAAGTGTAAAATGTTACTTAAACCAGGAGAAGAACTTCATGGCTATTCACCAAGTGTAAGTGATATTGAAATGATTATTAATTCAAAAATATTTATTTATATTGGTGGAGAATCAGATAGTGAATTTGTAGAAAATGATATATTAAAAGAAATTGATTTAAATAAAACAAAAGTTATTAATATGATGGATGTTGTAAAAAATAAGGGTAATGTTTATGATGAAGAAGATCCTGATTCTTATATAGATGATAATAATGATCATAATCATGAAGAAGAAGAGGAAGAATATGATGAACATATTTGGAACTCTATTAGTAATGCTAAGATTATTGCAACTGAAATATATGATAATATTAGGGCTATATATGGTAGCGATAAATATATTAGTAATTATTCTAAATTAGACTCTAGTTTAACTGAATTAGATTCTAAATTTAGTGAAATGATTAGTAAGGCAAATAAAAAAATTGTAATATTTGCTGATAGATTTCCACTATTATATTTTGTTAAAGAATATAACTTAGAATATGATGCTGCATTTAAAGGATGCGATACATCAAAAGAAGCTAATCCAAAAACTATAGAAAAGCTAACAAAAAAAGTAATAGATAATGATTTAAAGATAATTTTTACAATTGAATTAAGTGAAGCAAAAATTGCTAGTGCAATTATAGAGAATTGTAAAAAAGAAGGTAAAAACGTCTTAAATAAGACATTTTATACAATGCATAATGTAAGTAAAACTGATTATAATAAAGGTTTAACATATATTGATTATATGAATATGAATTATGAGGTTTTAAAAGAAGCTCTAAATTAGAATGGAGGTGTTAAAATGCTTTTAGATGTATGTAATTTAACACTAGGATATGAAAAAGATATAATAATTAAAGATATAAGTTTTAGTGTAAATGATGGAGATTTTATTATTGTTACTGGTAAAAATGGTGCTGGTAAATCTACATTAATCAAAGGCATTTTAGGACTTATTAAGCCACGTGGTGGAAGTATCAACTTTAATGAAAATCTAGATAGAAAACAAATAGGATATATGCCACAAGAAACTAAAGTTGATTCAAGCTTTCCAGCAAGTGTTTATGAAATAGTTTTATCAGGTACTATTAATAAAACAGGTTTTAAACCATTCTATGCAAAAAAGTTAAAAGAAAAAGCTATTGAAGCTTTAAAAATACTTAATATATTAGATATAAAGAATAAAAGTTTTCAAGATTTATCGGGTGGACAACGTCAAAAGACATTACTCGCAAGAAGTTTATGTGCTACAGATAAATTATTAATTCTTGATGAACCATCTAATAATTTAGATCAAACATCAAGAGAAGAGTTTTATTTACTACTTATGAAATTAAATAAAGAATTAGGAATTACAATAATTATGATAAGCCATGATCAAGACATAGATAAAATATTAGGAAATAAACAACTTATTATTAAAGACAGTGGATATGAATTTAAGGATATCGAGGTAGAATAATATGATATATAGTTTATTTGATATTTTATCTAGAACATATATTAAATATGCCTTTATCGTTGGTGTTATGATGAGCTTATCAGGTGCACTTTTAGGTGTATCTTTAGTATTAAAAAAGCATTCTATGATAGGAGATGGATTAAGTCACGTTGGCTTTGGAACTGTCGCAATAGCCGCATGCTTAGGTATTGCTCCACTTGCTTTTGCTATTCCTTTAGTAATGATTTCATCATTTGTTATTATATTGCTATCTAATAAGAGTAAAGTCTTTGGAGATAGCGCCATTGCGCTATTTTCAACTGTTGCTCTAGCTATTGGATATGCCGCAATAGAACTAGGGGATGGAGTTAATTTTAATGTTGAAAGCTATTTATATGGTTCACTTTTAGGCGTTACTAAATTAGAAGTAATATTAAGTGTAGTTATTGCGTTAGTTGTCGTTATAACTTATGTATTATTATATAATCGAATATTTTCTATTACTTTTGATGAAACATTCTCTAAATCTACTGGTATGAAAACTACTTTAATTAATATAATTTTATCTATCCTAATAAGTTTAACAATAGTTATAGGAATGAAGGTTATGGGTGCACTATTAATAACTTCCTTAATAATATTCCCTGTGTTATCTGCTAGACAAATATTTAAAACATTTAAGGGTGTTACAGTTTTATCAGTAGTATTAAGTGTATTATCTTTTATTATAGGATTATTAGTCGCATGTATGATTAGTAATTTGCCTATAGGATCATCTATAGTATTTGTTAATTTAATAGTTTGTATAATATGTGTAATACTTGGAAAAATATTATATAGAAATAATGAAAGAAGCCAAAAATAATTGGCTTTTTTATTATATAAAAAGTATTGACTTAAATATAAATACATGTTATAATCTAAAATGCTTGAAGATGTCGCAGTAGTTTAATGGTAAAACAGCTGCTTGCCATGCAGCTGTTGGGGGTTCGATTCCCCTCTGTGGCTCCAGTTAATAATTAACTAGTCAATTGACTAGTTTTTTTGTTCATTTAAGTTAAAAAAATACAATATTAAGTAAAATTATGAAAAAATTTAAAATATAGATTTTCTATAACTTATTTTAATGATAAAATAAATTAGAGGTAATGTGTTATGAAAAGAAGAAAAAGAAATAGAATTAGAGAGTTTTATTATGCTCATCCTTATTTAGTTATTTTTAATATTCTAATCATTTATAATATTGCGATAATATTATTATTCTCATTATTACTTGCATATTTAAATGATGGAACAATTAATAGTACAAATTATGTAGAAGCAATTCAGTACTGTGCTATTTATACTATGAACTCTGGAGATATATGGAGTGATGCGCCTACAAGCGTTGTAATATTAAAGATTGTTATTAATACTACGCAAATGATTACTTTCTCTGGTGCTTTAATAGGTTTAGCTACATCAATGTTACAAAATCTATTTAATAGAAGAGTTCATAATGTAGGAAAACTAAAGTTAAAGAATCATTATGTTATATTAAACTGGAGTCCAATAGGTGCTAATTTAATTAAAGAATTATCATTTATGGAAGGCAAAAAGACCATTGTAATATTATCTAATAAAAACAGAGAAGAAATACAAGAAGAAATAGATAACTTATTTTTAGAAAGTGGAATAGAAAAGAAAAATATAAGAGTATTTGTTAAAACAGGTAGTCCATCTAGTAGAAAAGCATTAAAAGAAATATCTTTAGAAAAGTGTATTTCAATAGCCTTGCTTTCTAATAGTAGTTGGATAGATACTAATGATTTAGTAGATGCTGATGCATTTAAAATATTAATGGCAATACTTAGTATAGATAAAGGTGCTAATATAGTTATAGAAGCAAATAATAATAAATTTTCTAAGCAAATTAGTGACTTAATGAAAGCCAGTATTGAGCTTAATAAAGCCAATATCTCCATATTCTCTAGAAATGCAATTGTAGGACATGCTTTAGGTAGAGCGGCTATAAATACAAGCTTTGCTGATTTATATTATTATTTACTTTCATTTGAAGGTGGTAGTTTTTATTCAATAGATAAAGATATGGATATAACTGATGCACTTAAGTATTATAATAAGGCTATTCCTATTACAAGATATAAGGAAGCTGATGGTGAGAAATTATATTTATATGCTAATTATTATTCAAATACAAAAAAGAGCTTATTTAAAAAAGAAGCTAATAAAGAAATAGTATTTAAGAAAAATATTAGACCTAATAGTTTTACATTATTTATAATTGGTGAAAATGATAAAGCAAATGCCATTATGGAAGTATGTAAAACACATAATGAAACTAATAATGGTCAAATTAAAACTAGTATTTATCCTATTGATGTTAATATAGATTTACTTGCTGATGAAATTAATAATACTGAAGGTAGAAAGAAAATATTAATTTTCTCAGATGATAAAGCAAGTATAGAAGAACAAGATAATAATGTATTCTTAACATTAATTAAATTAAAAACTAATGAAAGAATTAGTAAAGATGTAGAAATGTATGCTGAAATATTTGATCCATCATCAAGATTTAGTTTAAATAGTTTAAATGTTGATGGAATGATTATATCTAATGAAATGGTTGCTTTATATATAGCTCAAGTTTTAACTCATCCAAAGAGCCATAAGTTCTATGAAGACTTATTAATTAAAAACTTTGAAAACACTGATACATTAATAGATTTTGATGTTAGACGTGCTAAAGAATTATTAGATTTAACTAATCCACTTGAATTTAATTCTAAGTTAGAATTTATTAATGCATTATATGAAGCAAGTAATCATGAATATCTACCTATTGGTTTTGTTGGTAATGTTGGAAAGAAAACAGGCATATTACAAGCTGTAACAAATAGTGTGACAAGTGTTATAGATACAGCTAAAAATGCCACAGATAAATTATTAAATACTATTAGTAGTGCTATATCACTTAATGATAGTCCAACTGATTCGCCAATAGATAAATCTAATATTGATATAATGGATTATAATATTAGAAAAAAAGAAAATATTATTATTAATAAAGATACAATTTTAATAGTTGTACATTATCATAAATAAAAAAGCATTTTCGAATGCTTTTTTGTTGGAAGGAGGTTTAATATGGACTATAAATTAAGTGATCATTTTAATATGAAAAAGTTAATATTAATATCTCTTCCTGCGATAATGCAAATGATTTTTATATCAATATACTCAATCGTTGATGGAATGTTTATATCAAATTATTGCGGTACAACGGCTTTTTCGGGTATTAATATAATATGGCCATTTACAATGATTCTTTCAGCCTTTGGCTTTATGGTTGGTACAGGTGGTACGGCTTTAGTTGCTAAAACTCTAGGTGAAGGAAAGAAAGAATTAGCTTGTAAAATATTTACAATGATGTTTTATTTTATCATTGTTTTAGGTATAGTTCTTTCTTTAATTAGTTTTATATTTACTAAACAAATTGCATATATGCTTGGGGCTAGAGGGGATTTGTTAAATTATGCAACAAGATATGGAAAGATTCTAATAGCTTTTAATGCTTTCTTTATGTTACAATCATTTTTTCATAATTTCTTTATAGTTGCTGAAAGACCAAAGCTTGGTTTCTTTACAACTTTATTTGCCGGATTATGCAATATATTATTAGACTTTATATTTGTTGGATTAATCAAAATGGATGTAGAAGGTGCTGCACTTGCTACAAGCATATCTTATATAGTAGGTTCTAGCATTGCATTCTTTTACTTTATGTTTAATAAAAAAGCAACAATTCGTTTTGCAAAAACAAAAATAGATTTTTCATATATTAAAAAGGCATGTATTAATGGTAGTAGTGAGCTTGTAAGTAATATATCAATGTCAGTAGTTAGTATTTTGTTTAATTTACAGTTATTGCATTATATAGGTGAAACTGGGGTTGCTGCATATGGAATAATTATGTATGTAAGCTTTATATTTATCGCAGTATTTATAGGCTTTAATATATCTACAGCACCTATTATTGGATATAACTATGGAGCAAAAAACTATGATGAATTAAAAAATGTAAGTGGTAAATGTATGAATATAACATTCGCTTTGGGGATACTTATGTCACTACTGACTTTTGCATATGCATATCCACTAGCGTATATTTTTGCAAATCAAGATAATGAATTATTCCATTTATCTGTTCATGCTATTAGAATATATTCATTTATTTTCTTATTTGCTGGTATTACATTCTTTGCATCTAGTTTCTTTACGGCACTTAATAATGGATTAGTTTCTGCGCTTATTTCCTTTGTTAGAGTTGTAGTATTTCAAGCAGGATGCATTCTAATACTTCCTTTAATATTTAAGGAAGAAGGTATATGGTATTCAATGGTAGCCTCAGAAGTATTAGGCTTAATATTTGCGCTAATTTTCATCTTGAAGTTAAGAAAGAAATATAACTATTAAAAAAACTTACATCTTAAATTGACAAAAAAATACATTCATTATATAATAATGACGGAATGAATTTTTATACTATATTTATAAAAATATCATTATAAATCAATAGGAGGGTAAATATGAAAAAAATTGATTTAACAAAGTATGGTATTACAAACACAACTGAGATTGTTTATAATCCAAGTTATGAAGATTTATTCAAGGATGAAATGGATAAGAACCTTGAAGGTTATGAAAAAGGACAATTAACTGAACTTGATACAGTTAATGTAATGACTGGTATTTATACAGGACGTTCACCTAAAGATAAGTTCATCGTTATGGATGAAAATTCAAAAGACACTGTTTGGTGGACATCTGATGAATATAAAAACGATAACCACCCAGCTAGTAAAGAAGCTTGGGAAGCAGTTAAAGAAATTGCTAAAAAAGAATTATCAGGAAAAAAATTATATGTAGTTGATGCTTTCTGTGGAGCTAACAAAGACACTAGAATGGCTGTTAGATTCATTATGGAAGTTGCTTGGCAAGCTCATTTCGTTAAGAATATGTTCATTAAGCCAACAGCAGAAGAATTAGAAAACTTTGAACCAGATTTCATCGTTTATAATGCTTCTAAAGCAAAAGTTACTAATTATAAAGAATTAGGATTAAACTCAGAAACTGCAGTAGTATTCAATATTACTTCAAAAGAACAAGTTATCATTAATACATGGTATGGTGGAGAAATGAAGAAAGGTATGTTCTCAATGATGAACTACTATTTACCACTAAAGGGTATTGCTTCAATGCACTGCTCAGCTAATACTGATATGGATGGAAAGAATACAGCTATTTTCTTCGGTCTATCAGGAACAGGAAAAACTACACTATCAACTGATCCAAAACGTTTATTAATTGGTGATGATGAACACGGATGGGATGATAATGGTGTATTCAACTTTGAAGGTGGATGCTATGCTAAGGTTATTAACCTAGATAAGGATTCAGAACCTGATATTTATAATGCTATTAAGAGAAATGCTTTACTAGAAAATGTTACTGTTGATGCTAATGGTAAAATTGATTTTGCTGATAAGAGTGTAACTGAAAATACTCGTGTAAGCTATCCAATCAACCACATTAAGAATATCGTTAAACCTATTAGTAGTGCTCCAGCTGCTAAGAATGTTATTTTCTTAAGTGCTGATGCCTTCGGAGTATTACCTCCAGTATCAATTTTAACTCCTGAACAAACTCAATATTATTTCTTATCAGGATTCACAGCTAAATTAGCTGGTACTGAAAGAGGTATTACTGAACCAACTCCAACATTTAGTGCATGCTTCGGACAAGCATTCCTAGAATTACATCCAACAAAATATGCTGAAGAATTAGTTAAGAAGATGCAAGCTAATGGTGCAAAGGCTTATCTAGTTAACACAGGATGGAATGGAACTGGTAAACGTATTTCTATTAAAGATACAAGAGGAATCATCGATGCAATTTTAAATGGTGCTATTACTAAAGCTCCAACAAAGAAGATTCCATACTTCAACTTTGAAGTACCAACTGAACTTGAAGGTGTAGCAACTAATATCCTAGATCCTAGAGATACATATGCTAATCCAAAAGATTGGGAAACTAAGGCAATTGACTTAGCTAATAGATTCAATAAGAACTTCGTTAAATATGAAGGAAATGCAAAAGGAAAGGCTCTAGTAGCTGCTGGTCCAATTGTAAAATAAATAATTGTAAATAAAGGACATTCTACATAGAATGTTCTTTTTTTGCATATCGCTTTCATAATGAAATAGCCTTAATGAAGCCGTTTTCATTATATATATTACTTGTAATATAAAGCTTTGGTGCTATAATATGAGCAAGGGAGATGATAATAATGAGACTAAATGATTTAGATTTTAGTATTAGTGATTATGTAGTTAAAAAGACAGCCAACTATATTAATGTTAGAAAAGAATCTTTTGAGAATTTAGATGATGATTATTACAACACATTTAAAGAATATGTTGATACATTGGCAAATGGTGAAGTATATTGTATACTTGCTTATGACTTTCCAAATACAAGATTGGAAAAGATGTATGTTAATGGGGAAATTAATGATAGAGAGATTTTAAGAGATAAATCTATAAATAAGAGTGTTAAATATTATAGAGTAAAACATAAAAATGATAGCTATAGAGGATTATATTATCCAATATTTACTAATAAAGATGACTTATGTAATTATATAGATGAATTAATTGATAATGGAGAAATAAAACATTATACAATAATGAAAAAATCAATCAAGGAAATTTATAATGAGTATGTTAAGAATAAAACATATAATGATAAACCAATTAAAGGTGTTGTATTAAATTTCTATTCTGATAGAGTATTCCTACATGGAACTTTATGTAGATATATCAATAGTGATTTGAAAAAAGAAGTCTGGGACGAATATTTAATTAAAGTTGGCTACTACAGAACACACAAAAAGAAAAAAGAAGAAAAGAAATAAGGGTTTTAAACCCTTGTTTTTTTTCGCTTATATAAAGTATAATTAAATTGGTGATACTATGAATGATATCAAAATTACAGTTAAAAAGATAGTTAATAATATAGAATTAAGTAAGGAATATGAAAATCCAAACTTTTTAAAGGATGTTAATAATTTATGTCCTATGAAAGAAGGAATGACTTTTATTTCTAAAAATGGATGTATGCCAAAAGGATTTTGTGATAGTGCATGGTATGATATACTTCCATATATAGAAAAGCTAGCTAATGGTATTTACAATTTATATAATGGATGGATGAAAGATCCTAAAAGTGCTATGGTAGCTTGTTCTGATGGCTTTAGACCTGTTATATATTATTTAGAGGTGATTTAATGGAAAAAGTAATTGATGTTGATACAATGCGTATTAGCGATAAAAAGAAAATAGAAGAAGTTACCTCAGCTAAATTAATGTATGAAGCAGGTAAGAAATTATATGAATCATATGATTATAAGGGTAATGTAGCTATAGTTTGTGGTCCTGGTAATAATGGTGGAGATGGTTTTGTTTTAGCAAGCTTTCTTCCAAATTCAACAGTTTTATTAATCTCTAGAAAAATGAGTGATGACGCCCTTTTCTTCTTTAATAAGCTTAATAATAAAACTGAATATATTGATCAGAATTATGACTTTTCTAATTATGATATAATTGTTGATTGTATCTTTGGAACTGGTTTTAATAGAGAAGTAGATGAACCATATAAATCTATTATCAATAACATTAATAAAGCCAATAAATTTGTTATATCATGTGATATACCAAGTGGTTTAAATGGTAATACAGGTATCGCCAAAGTAGCTGTTAAAGCTAATTTAACAGTATCTATTGGATACTTAAAGTATGGCTTATTATTAAATGATGCAAAAAATTATACAGGTAAAATTATAAATCATAATATAGGTATTGATTTAGTAGGTAGTGCAGGTTATCTAATTGATAAAAATGATATAAAGCATATATTTAATAAAAGAAATGAAAATTCTAATAAAAAGACATTTGGATATAGTGCTATAATAGGTGGATCTAATGAATATAGTGGAGCAATTAAACTATCTAATTTAAGCTATAGTGCCCTTAGAACTGGCTGTGGAATAGCTAAGCTTTATGTACCTAAAGCTATAAGTGAAGCTATTAAGCCATACATGCTAGAATCTATTTTAGTAGAGGTAGAGAATAAAAATGGTAAGATGATTTTTGATGATAAATTTAAAGAATTATCTAGTATGGATTCTATATGTATAGGTATGGGAATGGGTAGTAGTGATAGCTATAAAGATATATTAAACTATATCTTAACTAACTACAAATGTCCTATAATTATAGATGCGGATGGACTAAATACATTATCAAAAATGGATGATATTAAATTAGGTGAAAATGTCGTACTTACGCCACATTTAAAAGAATTCTCTAGACTAATTAATAAGTCTATAGAGGAGATTAAGGAACACATAATTGAATATAGCTATGGCTATGCAAAAAGTCATAATAATTGTACCCTTTTATTAAAAGGACCAACTACCATAATAACTAATGGAATAGATATTTATTTAGTTAATAAAGGTACTTGTGGAATGTCTACTGCTGGATCTGGTGATGTATTATCAGGTATACTTGCTGGAGTGCTTGCATATAGTAAAGATAGTATTCTTTTAACTGTTGCCGCTGGTGCTTATATAAATGGCTTAGCTGGAGAGATAGGTTTAGAAGAAATAAATGAAATAAGCTTAATGGCTAGAGATACCATTATAAACATTCCAAAAGCTATTAACCTAATAAAAGAATAAAGTCAGAGAATTTCTCTGATTTTTTATTTTTATATATATAAAATAAAAGAATAATATGATAAAATAGAAATGTATTAGATTATTGGAGGTATAAATATGGCAACTGATTTAAATGAATTAATTAAAAAAGCTGAAAATAATGATGTAGAAGCAATGGTTGAACTTGCTGATGCATATAAAAAGGGTAGAGCTGATGAAAAGAAAATAAGACAAGCTGTTTATTGGTATACAAAAGCTGCTATGCTTGGTAATGTAATTGCTCAAAGAAATCTTGGTAAGGCATATTTTTTAGGTAGTGGTATTGCTCAAGATTATTCTAAAGCTATTATTTGGTTAACTAAAGCATATGAAAAGAAAGATTTAGAAAGTATGAACTTCCTTGGCATTTGCTATAGAGATGGTTATGGAGTATTAGTTGATTTAATTTATGCTTATAGATTATTTAAAGAAGCTGCAGATGGTAACTATGCACCAGCACAAAATAACTTAGGTTTATGCTATGATTATGGTTATGGTGTAGAAAAGTCATCTAGTGAAGCTGTTAAATATTATAAATTAGCTGCAGAACAAAATTATCCTGCTGCCCAATATAACTTAGCTATTTGCTGTGAAACAGGTAATGGTGTTGATTATGATTATGAAGCTGCTGTTGCTTGGTATAAGAAGGCTGCTGATCAAGGCTATGCTAAAGCACAATGCTCATTAGCTAATAGCTACTATTATGGTATTGGTGTTAAGCAAAACTATGAAGAAGCATTTAAATATTATAAATTAGCTGCTGATCAAGGCTATGCACCTGCACAAAACAATGTTGGTTATTGCTATAAACATGGTGAAGGCGTTAAAAAAGATTACAAAGAAGCTGCGGCATGGTTTAATAGAGCATCTAGACAAAACAATGATTCAGCATTAAAGAATTTAGGATTATGCTATGAATTCGGTCAAGGTGTTGCTAAAGACATTGAAAAGGCTAAAGAATATTATATGCTTGCATATAACTTAGGTAATGAAGAAGCAAAAGAATATTTAGATAAGCTTAACGGTGTAGAAACAAAGTCTGAATGGGGACAAATTTAATAAGGTTCAAACATTTTAAAAATGTTTAAATAAATAGAATTTATTTTTAGGAGGAAATATAAAATGAGTAGTACAAAGAAAAATAATTTATTAGAAGTATTTGCATATGTTGCAATCGTTGTTAGTGCAATCGCATGGTTATTAGTTGGCCTAGACAATAAGATCGATTCATTCTCAATGGGTAAGCTTACAGGAGCACTTCAATTAATCGCAGTTATTTTAACATTTATTGTTGTTGCTTTTGTTGCTTATGGTTTCACTAAGGGTAAGAGTACAACAGTTAAAGTAATCTACTGGGTAATTGTTATTGTATTCATAGTATGTGCAGTATTCGGAAATATTTTCTGGTAGAATTAAGAGGTAATACAAAATGAAGTTTGGTATTATAGGCTCTGGTAAGATGGGTTCAGCCATCGGAATGGGTGTAATTAAAAGTGGTGTGTTTAAAAAAGATGAAGTAATATTTGCTGATAGTTATGCACCAAGAATAGAAGAATTAAATAATGGTGGCTATAAGACTGCTTCAAATGTAGAACTATATCAAAATGCTGATATAGTTTTACTTGCTGTTAAGCCACAACAAATTGATGTTATTTTAGAAGAACTATCTAAAGTAAGTAATCATGCTAAAACAATAATAACTATTGCTGCAGGTATAAATATTGCACACATCAAAAAATATCTAAAAGATGTTAATGTAGCAAGAGTTATGCCTAATACACCTGCGCTTATTAATTATGGTACAAGTGCTATTTGTTTTGATGATAAAATTAATGAAACAGTAATTAAAATATTTGAAAGTGTAGGAACAGTTACTATTATAACTGAGGATAAGATGAATGAAGTTATCCCTTTAAATGGTTCTTTTCCAGCATATGGATATTATTTTGCATTAAGCTTTATCAAGGCTGGTATGGAAGCAGGATTTAGCTATGAACAATGCAAGGATTTAGTATGTGGCTCTATGATTGGTAGTGCTAAAATGATTCAAGAAGTTGATAAACCAATTGAACAATTAATCAAAGATGTTTGTTCACCTGGTGGAACAACTATTGAAGGTGTAAAAGTATTTGATGAAGCAAATCTTGATAAGATTGTTAAAGATTGCTTTGATGCATGTGTAAAGCGTGCTTATGAATTAGGTAAGAAGTAGGAGTGATTTAAATGGCTTTAACTGCCGGAATTGTTGGTTTACCTAATGTAGGTAAATCTACATTATTTAATGCAATTACAAAAACAAAGGTATTAGCTGCAAACTATCCATTTGCAACAATTGATCCAAATGTTGGTGTTGTAGAAGTACCAGATGAAAGAGTTGAAATTCTAACAAAGATGGTTAATCCTAAAAAGACTATTCATGCGACAGTAGAATTTACTGATATCGCTGGACTAGTAAAAGGAGCTTCTAAAGGTGAAGGACTAGGCAACCAATTTTTAAGTAATATTAGAAATTGTGATGCTATTGTTGAAGTTGTTAGATGCTTTGAAGATGGTAATATAATCCATGTTGATGGATCAGTTAATCCTAAAAGAGATGTTGAAGTAATTGATCTAGAATTAATATTTTCAGATTTAGATATAGTTGAAAAGCGTATCGATAAAATTGCTAAAAAAGCACAAGCTAATGAAGAAGGAGCTAGAGATGAGCTAGCTTTGATGAAAAGGCTTAAAGAAGGGCTTTTAGAAGGTATCTCTATTAGAGATATGAACTTATCTGATGATGAGAAAAAGAGCTTATCTTCATTTTGTTTCTTAAGCTTAAAACCAATTATTTATATTGCTAATTTAGGTTTAAATGCTAGTGGAGATGGTATAGATTATAATATTCACTTTGATGAATTAAAGAAGGCAGTTAATGGTAAAAAGGTTATCCCTATTGTTGCTGAATTCGAATGTGAATTAGCTGATTTATCAGATGAAGAAAAACAAGAATTCTTAGAAAGCTATGGCTTAGAAGAATCTGGATTAGATAACTTAATTAAAGAAACATATGACCTATTAGGTTTAGCTACATACTTCACAGAAGGACCTGATGAGGTAAGAGCATGGACATTTAAAAAAGGTATGAAGGCTCCAGAATGTGCTGGTATTATTCATACTGATTTCCAAAAAGGATTTATTAGAGCAGAAACTATTAGTTATGATGACTTTGTTACTCTTGGCGGTAACCAACAAGCTCGTGATGCCGGCAAGATGCGTAGTGAAGGAAAGGATTATGTTGTCCAAGATGGAGACATAATGCTATTTAGGTTTAATAGATAATGTTAAGTGATAACTTAAAAGAAATTGATGCTAAAGATGCAACAATAGTTTGTGCTAGTAAATATGTAGGCGCTGAATCTATAAGAAAGATGTATAACCTAGGAATTAAAAATATGGGTGAAAATAGAGTCCAAGCTTTCTTAGGTAAGTATGATGAGTTAAAAGACTTAGATATCATATGGCATTTTATAGGTCACCTACAAACTAATAAAGTTAAAGATGTCATAAATAAAATAGAATATCTTCACTCTCTTGATAGTATTAAGCTAGCTAATGAAATTGAAAAATATTCTACGAAAAAAATAAAATGCTTTATTGAAATTAATAGCGGTGAAGAATCAAAAAGTGGTATAGACTATAGTGAAGCACTAAACTTCTATAATGAGCTTAAAAAGTATTCTAAAATTGAAGTTATAGGCTTTATGACTATGGCACCAAATACTACTGATGAAAAAATAATAAAAGGCGTATTTATGCGATTAAAAGATTTTAAAGACAGTATAGATCCAAACCTTAAATTATCTATGGGTATGTCTAACGATTATAAGATTGCCTTAGAGTGTGGAGCAACACATATTAGACTTGGATCAATACTATGGAAGGGAGAATATTAGTATGGGATTATTTTCTAAAAAGAAAGAAGAACAACCTGTTGATAATACACCAGCAGCCAAAAAAATGATAATGGAAAACATAATGGATCCTAATAAGGCCGTAGCTTATGCTGATAACCTACTTAAAGGAATTCCTCTATGCTTAGGCTTTGGTGAATTGGATATAGATGAAGCTAATAAAATTATAGCCTTCTTATCAGGAGTTGTTTATGCAATTGATGGATCCGCAAAACAACTAAATGATAATGCCTTTTTATTCGCCACTAAAGAAAATTATTTAGATGGATCATTAAACGAATTTTTAAAGAATTTTAAATAAATACTTTAAATTAAAAAATATTATGATATAATACATTTGTGTATAATAAATTGATGAAAAGAACAACATCTAATATGTAATATTATAGAGAGCTTATGTTGGTGGAAATTAAGCATCACTTATTTATTAGATTATCATCTTCGAATGCTTATTTGAAAATAGTAAAATAAGTCGTATTCCGCGTTAAGGATATAAGTGCTAGAGAAATCTAGAACTAAGGTGGTACCACGTTAATTATGCGTCCTTAGATTAAGGACGCTTTTTATTTTGAAAGGAGACTAATTATGGCTATTGATTACAAAGACACATTAGCTATGCCTAAAACAGCATTTGAAATGCGTGGAAATTTAGGTGTAAGAGAACCATTATTCCAAAAGAAATGGTATGATATGAACTTATATGAAGAAGTTCTAAAGAAGAATACAGGACATCCATTCTTCGTATTACATGATGGACCTCCATATGCAAATGGAAACATCCACATTGGACATGCTCTAAATAAAATCTTAAAGGACTTCGTACTTAGATATAAAACTATGCAAGGCTTCTATACTCCATATATTCCAGGTTGGGATACTCATGGACTACCTATTGAAGTTGCGATTACTAAATCAGGAGTTAATAGAAAAGAAATTTCTACAGCTGAATTTAGAGCTAAATGTGAAGAATATGCTTATAACCAAGTAGCTAAACAAAAAGAAAACTTTAAGCGTTTAGGTGTACTTGGAAACTTTGATGATCCATATATCACACTACAACACTACTTTGAAGCTGAACAAATTAGAGTATTCGCAAAAATGGCTTTAGATGGCCTTATCTTTAAAGGCTTAAAACCAGTTTATTGGTCACCATCTAGTGAATCAGCATTAGCTGAAGCTGAAATTGAATACCAAGATATTACATCTAAATCAATTTATTTTAAGTTCCCTATTGTTAATGGTGAGGGATTATATAAGGATGCAAGCTTCTTAGTATGGACAACTACACCATGGACACTTCCAGGTAACCTAGCTGTTTGTGCAGGACCATTAATTGAATATGTATTATTTGATTCAAATAAGGGTAAGATGATTTGTGCTGAAGAATTATTAAATTCACTAAGTGCTGAACTAGGCTTAGAAGATGTTAAAGTATTAGATAGAAAATTTGGTAAGGATTTACTAGATTTAAAATATAAGCATCCATTATATGATAGAGTAAGCCCAACTATTAATGCTGATTATGTAACAACTACAGATGGTTCTGGATTTGTTCATATTGCTCCAGGTTATGGTGAAGAGGACTTTATCGCAGGTAAAGAATATGGACTAGATATTTTAGTTTGTGTAAATGATAAGGGATATCAAACAGAAGAAGCTGGTAAATATGCTGGTTTATTCTATGATGCTAGTGAAGATGTAATCATTAATGACTTAAAAGAATGTGGATCATTATTAAAGTTAAAGCCTATTACACATAGTTATCCTCATGATTGGCGTACTAAAAAGCCAGTTATCTTTAGAGCAACAGCTCAATGGTTCGCATCAATTGATAAATTAAAAACTAATTTACTTGATGAAATCAAAAAAGCTAATTGGATTCCTAAATGGGGTGAACTAAGAATAAGTAATATGATTAAAGATAGAAAAGACTGGTGTATTTCTAGACAAAGAGTATGGGGTGTACCAATTCCTATTTTCTATTGTGAAGATGGAGAACCAGTAATTGACAAAAATGTATTTGATCATATCGCAAGCTTATTTGAAGAATTTGGTAGTGATATTTGGTTTAAGAAAGATGCCCTAGAATTACTACCTGAAGGATATAAAAACGTACATTCACCAAATGGTAAGTTTACTAAAGAAACTGATATTATGGATGTTTGGTTTGACTCAGGTTCATCTAGTCAAGCAGTATTAAAACACTATAACTTACCTTACCCAGCAGACCTATATTTAGAGGGTTCTGACCAATATAGAGGTTGGTTTAACAGTAGTCTTATTGTAGGTGTTGCCACTACAGGTAAAGCTCCATATAAAGCCGTTTTATCACACGGATTCACTCTTGATGGACTTGGCAGAAAGATGAGTAAATCTCTAGGTAATACTATTGATCCACAAAAGGTAGTTAATCAATATGGTGCTGATATCTTACGTATGTGGGTAGCAAGTTGTGAGTACACTGCTGATCAAAGAATTAGTGATGATATTATTAAACAAGTAAGTGAAGTTTATAGAAAGATTAGAAATACATTCAAATTTCTGCTTGCTAATATTTCTGATTTGGATAAGTTAACTACATTTGAAGAATTAAATAATGTAGATAAATATATGATGATTAAGTTAAATGACTTAGTTAAAGATGTAATTGCTGCTTATGAAGCTTATGAATTTAACGAAGTTTATAGATTAGTTAATGCATATATTGCTACATTACTTTCTCCATTCTATCTAGATTTCACTAAAGATATTCTATATATTGAAAAAGTAGATTCAGCTGCTCGTCGTGGTGTTCAAACTGTACTATACAATACAGCAAAGACATTAATCTTACTTCTTACTCCAATTATTCCTCATACAGCTACAGAAGCTTATGATGAATTACCATTTGGAAAAGAAAAGGATGCATACCTAGATGTTATGCCTAAGGCTACTGATTATTCTAAATATGATGAACTAAAGAATAACTTTGATAAGTTCATGGAATTTAGAAATGATATTCTAAAAGCATTAGAAGATGCTAGAAATGAAAAAGTAATCGGTAAATCATTTAATGCTAAACTTACTATTACTCCAACAAAAGAAATCAAGGAATTACTTGATAAGCTTGATTCTAACATTGGACAAATGTGTATTGTCTCTCAATTTGAGCTTAAAGAAGTTGCTAGTGAAGTTAAAATTGAAGTAGCACCTGCTGAAGGCTTTACATGTTCTAGATGTTGGCAAATTGTACCATCAATTGATAATGGAGAATTATGCCCAAGATGTAGAAAAATTGTTGACTTAATTAGGAAATAATTATTAAAAGGATATGATTAATTTCATATCTTTTTTATTTCTAAAATATTTATATTTTATTGGTTTTATTATTCACTTTAGTGTGGTAAAATATATATAGAGGTGTTCGATATGAATTTTAAATTATATTTCTTACTTGATAGAACTAAATCAATTATGCCTAAAGATTTTATTGATATGGCATTAACTATACCTGAATTTAGTTTTGAAGTAATTGATAATAATGATGTTTGCTTAAAGTATAATGATAGAAACATTATTTTTAATGCGATTATTTATATTAAGGCAAAATCTATTATTCCTAATATTCATTTACTTAATCCACAATATAAAAACATCAATATGCATATAGAACTACCTTTTACATATCCTAATTATAAAGTAGGATTATTTATCGATAAGATTACTCTTTTATTAAAACAATTTAATATTGTTATATATTCTGAATTCTTTGATAATGTTGTTCCTTTTAAGAAGGACTCTATTGTTGCGGCTTATTCAGAGCTTAAGAAAGTATATATGGAAAAAAACAGTGAAGAGTTTGTTAAATTCTATAAGGTAGATAAGATGAAATTAACTGATTACTTAACTTATGAGAATGAATATGAACATGCTGTTAAGCATTATAATATAAGTGGTATAACTGTACCTAAATTATTATATTATGTTGATGAGCAAACAACAAAAGTTAATTCTGTTGTTGAATGGGATGGCTTGACAAACCTTTTAATTCCGCCATTTATTGATTATGTTCTATATAAGACAGAGAATGAATCAAAGCTTGTTTTAGCTAAAGAATTCAACGAATGTTTAAAAAAATATATGGATAATATTCAAAGCTTTTTACCAGGAACTAAATTAATTTCAGAGAAGAAATTAGTTAAGTGCCAAAAGGCTATGAACAAATATAGATTTACAATGTTAATTAAGAAATTTAAGGTAGTAGGTCAAACTACATTAATAGATTAGGTGATAAATATGGATAAGAATAAATATATTGATCATACTCTTTTAAAAGCATATGCTAAAGAACAAGATATATATTATTTATGCAATGAAGCAAAAGAATATAACTTTAAAAGCGTATGTGTAAATCCAGATTTTGTAAGCTACGCTAAAGAACAACTTAAGGGTAGTGATGTTTTAGTATGTACTGTAATTGGTTTTCCTCTAGGAGCTAATACAACTAAAACAAAAGTATTTGAAGCAATTGATGCGATTAATAATGGTGCTGATGAAGTAGATATGGTTATAAATATATCTAAGGTAAAAGATCAAGATTATGATTATGTTTATAATGAAATAAAAGAAATTAAAGAAGCTGTTAAAAATCATACATTAAAAGTAATTATTGAAACATGTTATTTAACAGCTGAAGAAATAAAAAAGGTAAGTTTAATTGTAAAAGAAGCAAAGGCTGACTTTGTTAAAACGTCTACAGGCTTTGGTACAGGTGGAGCAACAGTTGAAAATGTTAAATTAATTAAAGAAGCTGTTGGCAATTTTGATATTAAAGCTAGTGGTGGAATTAAAACAAAAGAAGACTTTGAAAAGATGGTAGAAGCAGGGGCTACAAGAATTGGTACTAGTAATGGTAAAAATTTAATTTAGGGAGGTGTTGTTATGGCAACAGCACATATTGATGCAAAAACAAAAAGTATGATAGCAGAAACAGTTTTAATGCCTGGGGATCCTTTAAGAGCTAAGTATATCGCAGATACTTATTTATCTGATGTAATTAAATTCAATCAAGCTAGAGGAATGTTAGGTTTTACTGGCTATTATAAAGGTAAAAGAATCTCTGTAATGGGATCAGGAATGGGTATGCCTTCAATGGGTATATATTCATATGAATTATTTAAAAAATATGATGTTAAAACAATTATAAGAATAGGTACTGCAGGAGCTTATTCAAAGGATTTAAATTTATTTGATGTATTACTTGCAAAAGATGCTTATAGTGAATCTACATTCGCAAGTGTTATGGGTTTATCTGATAGTAATATTTTAGCTGGTTCATCTGAATTAAATAACTTAATTATGAAGACAGCTAATGAACTAGAAATAGACGTTAATGAATGTCGTATTCATTCTTCAGATGTATTCTATGGCCTTCGTCCTGAATACTATAAAGAAGTAAGAGATAACTTTGGATGCCAAGCTGTTGAAATGGAAACATTTGCCTTATATGCAAATGCTATGGCATTAAACAAAAAAGCAGCAACAATTCTAACTGTTTCTAACTCATTTGAGACTAATGAAGAGATGTCAAGCCTAGAACGTCAAAACTCTTTAAACGAAATGATGAAATTAGCACTAGAAGTTGCAATTAAGTGTTAAAAATTATGAAAGTAAACTCTTTTTAAAATGTAAAAAACAAAGATTATCGCTAATTTAAAAGATTTATGACAGTGAAAGTGATTTTCACTGTTTTTTTACATATTTTTTACAACTAAAAAAAAGAAAAAAAATTTTTAAAAAGTTTCATTTCGCCTATATGAAGGAAAATCTTTTATCTATGCTTTTTTTAGATTTTTAAATATAGTTATCCACTTTTCCACATATTAATGTTTATGGCTAAACTATGCGATTAATTGCTATTTATCCACATAGTTTTATAAACTATTTGACTAGTTTGACAAGTAAAGCGTTTTTACTGTATAATGGGGTTAGTTTTTCACACTAAAAACGTATTAATAATTAAATAAAAAAAGGAGAGAATAATAATGGTTTCAGAAATTATTAAAAGAGATGGTAGAACAGTTCCATTTAATGAAACTAAAATTGCCAGTGCCATCTTTAAAGCTATGAACTCTTGTGGAATCTCTGATTTTCAAAAAGCTGAAGATCTAGCAGCTAAGGTTGGACTAGTATTCGATACTAAAAATATTAAGAGCCCAACAGTTGAAATGGTTCAAGATGAAGTTGAACGCCAATTAATGAACTCAGGTTTAACTGATGTTGCTAAATCATACATTCTTTATCGTTCTGAACGTTCAAAAATTAGAGAAAGAAACACAAGATTAATGAAGACTTATTATGACATTACATTTAAGTCTGCATTCGAAAATGATATTAAAAGAGAAAACGCCAATATCGATGGTGATACTGCCATGGGTACAATGCTTAAGTATGGAAGTGAAGGTGCTAAAGAATTTTATTTAAATCAAGTATTACTTCCTGAACATGCTAAAGCTCACAGAGTTGGAGATATTCATATTCATGACTTAGACTTCCTAACTCTAACACTTACTTGTTGCCAAATCGATATTCTAGAATTATTTAAAGGTGGATTCTCTACAGGACATGGTTTCTTAAGAGAACCAAATAGCGTTTTAAGTTATGCTTCACTTGCTTGTATCGCTATTCAAGCAAACCAAAATGACCAACATGGTGGACAATCAATTCCAAACTTTGATTATGGTATTGCTCCAGGTGTTATGAAGACATATAGAAAGATGTATGTTTCAAACATGGGTAAAGTATTATCTATCTTTGGTGTAGAAAATGCTGATGAAGTTGCTAAAAACATTTATAATAAAATAATGGAAAATGATAAGGTATGGCCTATCATGGATGATAATAACGGTTATAAGGATATTGAAGCTACTTATCTAGCTGATTATATCGAACAAGAACAAATCGCTGTTGCTCAAGCATTCGCTAAGAAAGAAGCTTATAAAGAAACAGAAAAACAAACTTACCAAGCTATGGAAGCTTTAATTCATAACTTAAATACAATGCATTCAAGAGCCGGTGCTCAAGTTCCATTCTCATCAATTAACTATGGTACTGATACATCAAGCGAAGGTAGAATGGTTATGAAGCAATTATTACTTGCTACTGAAGCTGGTTTAGGAAATGGTGAAACACCAATCTTCCCAATTCAAATTTTAAAGATTAAAGAAGGAATCGACTATAATCCAGGAGATCCTAACTACGATATCTTTAAATTAGCTTGTAGAGTATCTGCTAAGCGTCTATTCCCTAACTTCTCATTTATTGATGCTCCATATAACATTCAATACTATAAACCAGGAGATTATAAAACAGAAGTTGCATACATGGGATGCCGTACAAGAGTTATAGGTAATGTTTATGATCCAACTAGAGAAATAGTTACTGGTAGAGGTAATTTAAGTTTCACTTCAATTAACTTACCAAGAATAGCTATTGAAGCAAATAAAGATATTAAGAAATTCTTCGTTATGCTAGATGATAAGATTCAATTAGTAATCGATCAATTAATGGCTAGATTTAGAATTCAACAATCTAAGAAAGTATATAACTTCCCATTCTTAATGGGTCAAGGTGTATGGCTAGATTCTGAAAAGCTATCTAAGGATGATTCAGTTGCTGAAGTTATTAAGCATGGTACACTTTCATGTGGATTCATTGGTTTAGCTGAATGCTTAATCTCATTAATTGGTAAACATCATGGTGAATCAGAAGAAGCACAAAAATTAGGCTTAGAAATCGTTTCTTACATGAGAAAACGTCTAGATATGGAAAGCCAAAGAACTGGACTTAACTTCAGTTTACTAGCTACTCCTGCAGAAGGATTATCTGGTAGATTTGTAAGACTTGATAAAGAAAGATATGGAATTATTCCTGGTGTAACTGATAAAGATTACTACACTAACAGTTTCCATGTTCCTGTATATTATCATATTTCAGCATTCAATAAGATTAGTATTGAATCTAAATATCATCCTCTAACTAATGCTGGACATATTAGTTATGTAGAACTTGATGGTTCTCCAACTAAGAACTTAGAAGCATTTGAAAAGATTGTTAGACATATGAAAGAATGCGGAATTGGATATGGTTCAATTAACCATCCACTTGATAGAGACCCTGAATGTGGTTACTCAGGTGTAATTAATGATGTATGTCCTGGATGCGGACGTAACGAAGATGAAGTTAAATTTGAACGTATTAGAAGAATCACTGGTTATCTAGTTGGAACACTTGATCGTTTCAATAACGCTAAGCGTAAAGAAGTAGAAGATAGAGTTAAACATGGAATCTAATAAAATTAGAGTTGCTGGATTAACTGATGATTCTATAGTTGATGGTAAAGGATTTAGATTTGTAATATTCACTCAAGGATGTCTACACCATTGTAAAGGTTGCCATAACCCTGAAACATGGGATATGAATGGTGGTAATGAGATGGATATTGAAGAAATAAAGATCAAAATCAAACAGAATGGACTTTTGGATGGAATTACATTTTCCGGGGGAGACCCATTCTATCAAGCCGCTCCTTGTGCAAAACTTGCTAAGTGGGCAAAAGAGAACGGCTTAAACATTTGGGCATACACAGGATTTGTGTATGAAGATCTACTAAAAATGCCTGAAGTAAAAGAATTCTTGGATTTAGTAGATGTATTAGTTGATGGACCTTTTATACTGGAAGAAAAATCATTACTCTTAAACTTTAGGGGATCAAAAAATCAAAGAGTAATTGATTTAAATGAAACAAGAAAAACTGGCGAAATAGTTCTACTAGATGTAGACGATACAGATCAATAGGAGTTTTTACTCCTATTTTTCTTTTATTATGTTATAATAATTTTAGGGGGATTTTTATTATGAAAAAAATATTATTATTTGTATTAATGATCTCATCTATTTTTATACTTTCTTCATGTAAAAAAAGTGAGCCAGTAGGAAGAGAAATGGATGATTTTTATTCAGATTTTAAATTTGATGATGAAAAAAAGTATAAAAATTTTGATGAAATAACTAAAGATAAAACGCCTACAAATAAATTTAAGTATTTAGGAATAACTTTTTTCTTTGATTGCACAACAAAGAAAAAGGTGTATTTAAAAAATATTAGTTATAACATATATAATGATTCAGAAACTAATTCTATATGGTTAGTTAAACAAAATGATCCATCATATGATTATTATGATGATGAAAAGACATTGGTAATAAATGGTAGCATGTATGATGAATTATTACACCCTATTTATGAAGAGTTTGAGGTTAAACCAAAATCTTTTGTATCTGTAAATTATGATATCAATGTATTGCTTAAAAAGAACACTCATCTTGCTTTATATTTTAGAGTTGATCCAAGTTTTGGAGAAGATGATTTTAAAACGAATCTTAATACTATTAAAAATGATGTAGGTATATCTAATTTTAAGGTTGATTATAATGCTTATATGAAAGTATAATTAATATTTAGTTTACATTCAGTTTTTAATGTTATATAATGGAAATATCTAAGGAGGATAAATTTAAAATGAAAAAAATTGAATTAAATGCGCCTTTAAGATTCGTTTTAATCGTTCTTATTTGGCTTTTAACTTTAACTGTTGTTAATTTAACAGGAACACTTAACAATGGTGGTGCAGGTCTAATTGGTACATTAGTACTTTATGTTGGAGCACTTTACTTATCATTTGTATATTTTAATGATTGTGCTTTAAAGAAAGCTTGTAAATTATCTTTATTAGTAATGGTAATTTTAGCAATTGCTTACTTAACTATTCAATGCTATGGATATATTCTAGATGCTTTTGAAATCAACAATAGAACAGCTCTAAGAATTGAAAACTCATTAGCTAGTATCTTCTTACTAGGAAAGAATATTACAATTATTGTATTCTTATTAATTACAATCATTACTACTTTAAATGCTGATTGCGAATGCAAAAAAGAATGTTGCTGCAAAGATGAAGCTAAAGAAACTAAAGAAGTAGAAGCTCCAAAAGAAGAAGCTAAAGAAGAAACAACTGAAGAAACTAAAGAAGTTGAATAATTCAAATTAAGACAACCCAAACGGGTTGTTTTATTTTTTATGTAAAAATTAGCACTCAACTATTGACAGTGCTAAAAATAGTGTTATAATATAATTGGCAGAGAAGAAAGAAGACTGCTAAAGGGGTGAAATTATGCAACCAGAAATGAATTATAACAACGATCCAGATGTATTAAAGAAGTTTGGTCGTATCATAAATGAAGAAGTCGAAAAAGGTAAAATCGACCCAGTAATAGGACGTGATGAAGAAATACGTAATATTATTAAGATTCTATCTCGTAAGACAAAAAA
>JAEEGL011749359.1_pt1 | contig 38144 bp, 31 predicted proteins | sample 9134231 | NCBI WGS metagenome assembly JAEEGL01 (sample SAMN16246548, study PRJNA631951) | gut metagenome | biome: gut microbiome; feature: rumen; material: fiber-attached | host: Bos | place: Iran: Karaj | collected 2018-10
GTCAAAGGCATCAAAGTTGATTACACCGCTGAAGCTTGCTTCAAGCGTTTCGTCCAAGAATGATTTTGAAACACTGAACGTTGCCCCGTGTGTGTATTTGTCCGTGCGTTCAAGCGAATCAAGCTTTTCGGCAACGTAGTCGCAAAAATACTGGGCGGTGAATGTCCAGCCGTTCGGCATCCAGTCTATGCCAACCAGTGCAGAAAGTTCATTGCGCTGTTCCGAAAAATTGGAACTGCCCGCAAGAATTGACTCAGCTGCTTTTTGGAAATGACGTTTGGGAAAGAACGCGGCTTCCATACGAATTACGGTTTCGCCAATCGGGAGTGCCGCATCCGCACCAAGCATCGCCATACGCTCATATTTTCCGCTTACTTCAAGGCCGTTAGGCATTGCAGGAAAAGGGAACTGTGGTTGCCCAAAAGTTATTCCATACTTCAAGAGCGGAATATCGTCCCAGCCATAAAAACCGTAAAGCGAAACATCAAGCATTGAAAAATAACCCGAAAGCTTCAAACCAAATTCACCGTTCTGGATTTTTTTCTCCGGCTTTTCAAGTTCACCGATTTTTACAGGAAGCTTGAGAACAGTGTTAAGCATAGGAATCGGAAAATCAACGCTCTGCGGAACAAGAAGCTTGCGCAGATGGTTGCTTTCGTCCAAAGGAAGGGCTGACGGCGTAAAGACCGGAATCCACCATGCATCAGCCGTGAACGAATCTCCGTTGAACGAAAGCCGTACCGCATCTATACCTAGTTTTGAATTGTCGCTTGTCATTGCGGCAAAACTCGACATATCGGAAGGGCAAAGCACGTTAGTTATATCTATGCCGTCAGCCTTGCCCCATGCCGCCTTTTGCCGCCCTACGCGGATTCCCCAAAAAGAACTTGAGTAATCCGCCCAAAATTCGTTCATTGAAAAAGTACGACCATCGGAATCAGGTGTTTCGTCATTGTTATTCTTTTTAAACAGACTGCTCAAACTATCTGCATGGCAGTAACTATATGTGAATTCGGTAAACGCAGAAAAATCACCGTAATAAACACCGAGCTTGCTTGTTACCGAAGTATCGGCAAGTGTAAAACGTCCGTCATAAACGACAGGGTCTGTCCACGGCGCTCTTAAGCCCAGTTTAGTTTCCGCATCCATGGAAAAATCCACGTCTAATTCGTCTGCAAAACAGAATATTGTTGCAAGAACAAGCAGAATTGTTATAAGAACCGTCTTTTTCATATGAACCTCTTAGCAGCCCGGCAATGACAATCAGTGCTAGCGGATTCTTCCTTTTTCGAGCGCGGCAACCGTAAACAGAGAATCATCTATGTCTTCTTCATCGTAAGCAATGTTCTTTGTTTCGATGAGCGACCAGGTACCGGTCTGTACATTTTCCATCTTCATTTTTTGTGCGGTTGTAAAGCCTTTGATTGTTGTAAAATCCGTACAGGTAAGAACACGGTGTAATGTGTCCTGTCTGTCGTAGAACTCACACTTGCGCAGGATAAAATCAGCCTTTGCAATGTAGCTGATATAGCGGGGGTCTTTTTCGGTATGAGCTTTGCTGATGCATTCAACCTTGTAGCAATCAACACCGTCAACGGATTCTTCGCCGAGAAGATTGTAGTCGTACTTGTTAATGCTGCGGTCGCCCATATCTTGATAAGTAAAGTCTGTTCCCATAAAGCTGCCTTCACTTTCGGAACCACTTGAAGCAATACGGCGTGTCTTTTTCATAGCCGGCATATAGAGCCAGTTGTCGGAATCTTTGTCGTCATCGTCATAATCAAACATAAGGTAGCCAGTACCCGCAACATCCTTTGGTTTGAGGAACACGATTACTTCTTTTTTGACATCACCGTAATCTTTGCTCTTCATAATGACTTCACGAATCCGGTCAGATCCCTTCTTTGAATGAATCGTGAGCGTAGCTGTTGATGAAGATGTCTTTGCTTCAGGAACTTCATCCGCCTTTTTCATGATGTCATACCCTGTGAGTGACTGCGCAAAGAGCGCACCGGCGAGCAATAATGCTGTAATTGTAAGAATTGTCTTTTTCATCTAATAACCTCTTATAAAACTGTGGTTAGTCTTTGGACTGCGCCTGCATCCCAGACCCGATATTAAAATACTTTTCCAGAAAGTTAGTTACAAATAACTTATCTCTCTTTGCCAAATGGCTTAGTAATAAACAGAAGAACCGGTGTAACCGTGTAATCCGCAATCAGCGCTCCGCCAAGCCCGATTATTGAGAGCCAGCCAAGGCGTACAAGAACGCTCATTGAGCTTGTAAGGAAGATTAAGAACATAGCGCACAAAATTACGGTAGTCATAATCATTGTCTTGCCGATTTCGCGGTAAGAGTTTTCAATTGCGCTGCGATAATTTCCGGTAAGCTCAAAGTGATATTTGATGTGATTCGTAAAGTGAATTGTATCGTCAACCGCAATTCCCAGAATCATCGGGAGAATCATGGCCGTAATCATATCAAGGTTCCAGCCGAAATAACCCATTACTCCGGCAATCAAAACCATCGGGGCAATATTCGGAATCATTGCAATAAGACCGGTGCGGATTGATGTAAAGGCCAGAATAAGCATCAGACAAATTATGACAAGAGAAGTTCCAATCGATTTTATGGAACCACGAACAAGCTTGCCGTTCATCTTTGCGTACTGCATTACCTCACCCACTACGCCGGCGTTAGTTGCATCCGGAAAAAGCTCTTTTACCCACTTGGCAACCTCATCCATATTCTTAACACATTCTTCGCCGTCGTAGCCGCTCAATTCCACATGCAGATACGCAGCCTTAAAGTCTTCGCTGATGTAATCGTACAAGTCCGAACCGCCGGAAATCTCATACAGGAACATAATCTGGCTTACCAGCTCCTGGTCATCAGGAATAATGTAATAATCAGGGTTGTCTTCGTTCAGGGTGCGGTTCATTTCTTTTATAACTTTTGTAACAGAAGAAACACGTTCTTTGCCGTTGGAAACTTTTGTCATGCTCAGTGTGCCGATTCTGCGCGAAAGTTCGTCCATATTCTTGAGTATCTGAGGATTTTTTATTGCATCCTCTTCGTCGTATTCAAGAAGAACTTCGTAACTGTACTGGCTTCCGAGCTGACTTCGGGTTATTTCCATAAGGCGTTTGATGTACGGAGTTTTTTCACCCATCATCTCAGAGTAGTTCATATTAACTTTGATTTTGAAAATACCCGGAATGCAGGCAATCATAATTGCCGCTCCAAGTGCAACCGTAATCCATTTTTTGTTGAGAATTGATTTTCCCATTGCTTCAACGCGAAGGTCCGCTTTTGTACTTCCTTCTGTATTTACAAAATCAGGGTCAGGTTTTTGATCTTTCCCCAAGCTGTAAAAACAGGGCAGCAGAATCATTGTATAAACAAAAACCGCAAAAACAGATGCAGCGGTTATACCTCCAACCCAGCGCATAGGTTTGATTCCTGCGGCAAGGAACGAAAGCATACCTGCCATTGTTGTGATTACCGTAAAGAACAACGCCCAGCCGGAATCCCTGATACCCATAACAATTGATTCTTTGCGCTGACCAGTTTTGCGAAAGTACATCTTAAAGCTGTTTATGTAGTGAACTGCGTAACCAACAGCAAGCGCCATTGAAAGAAGCACCGTTACAAGAATCATTGTGTTGTTGCCCTTAATGTTCATCCATGCGGAAAAACCGAGTGTGGTTCCAAGCGCACCAACCGTAGCAATCGTAGGAACAACAACACCGCGAAGTGAACGTATAAAGATAATCAGACAAAGCAGCATTACAACAAAGCCGATACCGATTCGTGAAATACACTGTTGCATTGTTGCGGCTTCTTCTTCGTATTCGGTATAGCTCATTCCAGCCTCGCGCAGTTCCCACTTATCATTTGAGCGGTATTTGTCTGAAGTAAAGAGTGCCATTGCGGGCGGAGTGATTTTATTCATTGCTTCTGTAAGCGGTTCCGAATACTGCTCAAGATGAACAATGAGCCAGGTTTCGGTGCAGTCCTCGCTTACAAGATTGTTTACCAGTGATTCACGGCTCATTATAAAGGCTTTTTTTTCTGCAAGTTCTGCAGGATCAGCAGGAACGCCGTCTTCAAACGGGCTTGTAACTTCAAAGCCTTCTTCAGTACCAATCGGAATAGAAAGTTCCATTAGTGAAGTTATGCTTGATGCATAAGGAACATTGTTCAAAATGTCATCTCCGAGCTCATCTATCATCTGCAGAACTTCAGGGTCAAAAACATCTTTAGCTTTTATATGAGCCATAAGGGTATCTGTTGAACCAAAAATACCTTCAAAATGGTCCTGATTCTTTTTTGTTTCTTCCCAGTTGTCAAACCAGTCTTCTTCACCGTTATCGAGTTTAAGACGCGGAAGGCCCAGACAACCGATGACCGTAATAATCAAAAGGGCGATAATAAAGCCCCAGCGGTGTTTTACTTCAAACCGCCCGAATTTTTCAAACCAATCGTTGATTTTCTTAACTTGCATTGCATCCTCTCTTGTTATGTCAAACTAACATCTAAGATAACAATGTTATCTTAATGATAACATTGTTATCTTGTCAAGAGGTTTTGATAACATTGTTATCTTTTTTATTGACAAAATTTAAATATTGCAGATAGAATAAAGCATGGCAGAATCTGCAAATGAAACAAAATCAAAAATTATTGAAAGTGCAAAAAAAGAATTCCTTGAAAACGGTTTTACAAATGCCTCTTTGAGAACAATTGCCGCTAACGCGGGTGTAACCACAGGCGCAATGTACCGTCACTTTAAAGACAAAGACGCTCTTTTTTGCTCTCTTGTCGACAATGCAATAGAAGTTACAACACAGGTTGTAATGGAAGCAGATATTATGACGCACCAGCTGGAAGAAAACCCTGCCAGTAAAGAGCATCATCAAAAGGAAGATAAAATTGTTTCAGCCTTTTTGGATTATATATATTCAGATTTTGACGCTTTTACACTTTTGCTCACAAAATCAGCTGGAAGCACCCACGAAAGATTTCTTGATGAAATGTGCGAGCTATACAGCACAAACTGCTTCAGGACTCTAAAATGGATGCACAATCAAGGCATTGCCACTAAAGCTCCTGACGAAATGACTGTACATGTTGTTGCTTCAAGTATTATCAATGCATTTGCAGAAATCATTATTCACAAGATTCCAAAGGAAAAAGCGGTAGAATTCATCAAAAACATAAATGACCTTTTCCATTACGGAACAATGTATATGATGGGGATCCCTTTAACTTGAGACAACATCACCAATTATCAAAACATCAAATCTTTCAGCTTGAATTATGAGTTTTTACCAGTTATAATTTAAGCAAGAATGAAAGCCGTAATACAAAAAATATGTTTAATCCTGTTTATTGCTATTTTTCTCTCACCAGTCTATTCACAAAGCCAGAATTTAAAGAAAGTCCGCGTAGGCTATTATGAAAATGAAATATTTCAGGAAGGCGGAAAACCTGGTGCCGTAAAAACAGGTTATGCATACGAGTATTATCAGAAGATTTCAGAATACACCGGCTGGAAATACGAATATGTTTATGGCGGATACGGCGATTTATACAAATTATTTCTTGACGGGCAGATAGACCTGCTTGCAGGGCTTGCATACCGACAGGAACGCGAAGGTCTTATTCTTTATCCGAACGCCGCAATGGGAAGTGAAACCTACAATCTGGTAAAGCATCTTGAAGACGATTCAATTACTGCCAATTATTCCACACTCAATGGAAAAAGAATCGGCGTTTTAGACAGCGCAATGGTCAGTGTGCTTGAAACTTTCTTAAAGAATCACAACATAAAAGCGAATATTATAAAATATCCTGAGCACGAACATCTTTTCCAAGATTTTGATTCCCGGAAAATTGACATTCTCGTGGCTGAAAGTGACGGTACAAACGGTCGCGACAGTGCCGAAGTTTTATACCCTATCGGTACCAGCGAATATTATCTTTGTGTAAGTATTAAACGGCCAGATCTTTTAGAGCAACTGAACACCGCACAGACTCAGCTTTTTACAGAAGAACCAAATTTTATAAGTACACTGCGAACCAAATACTATCCTGTAAGCATTTCAAGCCGCGCATTTTCTAACGCGGAAAAAAACTGGATCAAAAATCATACAACGCTTACTGTTGGATATCTTGATAATTATCTTCCCTACAGCGACACTGATTCTCACGGTAATCCAGACGGAATCATAACAGATATAATTCCACAGATTATAGAACGGCTTGGCATCAATCACTTAGACATAAACTATATAAGTTTTTCAAGCTATGAAGATATGATTAAGTCTATGTCGCAAAACACAGTCGATGTTATTTTTCCTGTTGGCGGCGGGCTTTATTATTCAGAAGAAAACGGAATCTATCAGTCAATTCCGGTTGCTTCAAGCACAACAGAGCTTGTCTTTAATTCTGAAGAATTCAATCCGGCTCATAATATGCCTGAAACAATCGCTGCAAATAAAAACAACAACATGCAGTATTATTACTTTCTTTCAAATTTTCCGCAAACCGAGATTGTCTTTTACCCGTCAATCGAAGACTGTCTGGATTCGGTTCTTGAAGGAAAAACAGACTGCACTACAATAAACGGCTTGCGGACTGAAATACTCAAAAACCGCCGCTATAGAAAGCTGTCCATCCGTCAGCTCAGCGCAAGTGATGACTGCTGCTTTGGAATTGAAATCGGTAACGAAGGGTTGTTGAAGCTTTTGAACCGCGGACTGAATGTTCTGGGCCGTGAATATGCACAAAATCTTTCTAGCAAATACAATTCAGGACTCTACACATACTCTGTTACAGATTTTATTTTTGATAATCTTTTACTATTCTTTGTTGTAATTCTTTTAATCATTGCTTTTATAATCATTCTTCTGGTACGCGATGCAAAACATTCTAAAAAAGCAATGAATGCGGCGGAAAGTGCGAACAAAGCAAAGACAGTTTTTCTAAACAATATGTCCCACGACATACGTACTCCTATGAATGCAATCGTAGGGTTTACAGATCTTGCAAAGCAAAATCTTGACAACAAATCACTACTTAAAGACTATCTGAATAATATTACAATTTCCAGCAAGCATCTGCTTTCACTAATCAATGATATCCTTGATATGAGCAGAATCGAAAGCGGCAAAGTAACAGTCGAAAAATCAAAAGTAAATCTTAAGGCATTTATAAATGATCTTCAGGCTATAATAGAGCCGTCGGTTTCATCGAAAAATCAAAGCTTTACTCTTGATATATCTTCAATCAAAAATGAATTCGTTATTACGGACAAGCTTAGACTTAATCAGATTCTTTTGAACATACTTACTAATGCCATAAAGTTCACAAAACCGGGCGGAGCTATCAGCCTCATAGTAAAAGAACAAACGGCAGACTGCAAAACAAGTAATTTTGAATTTACTATTAAGGACAACGGAATCGGTATAAGCGAAGAATTTCAGAAAATCATTTTTGTCGAATTTACCCGCGAAAGGACTTCTACTGTTAGCGGGATTCAGGGAACCGGACTTGGAATGGCAATTACAAAAAATATAGTCGACATGCTTGGAGGAACCATTGCTGTAAAAAGTACAGAAGGAGTCGGTTCTGAATTTATTGTTAAATTGCCTTTTGAATTATGTTCTGAGCAAGGGGAAAATCAACCGCAGATGCAGACTGTTGCAAACTTTGAGGGCAAAAGAATTCTTCTTGCCGAAGACAATCAGATGAATCAGATGATTGCCCAGGCAAATCTTGAAAATCTTGGACTCACTGTTGAAATTGCAAACGACGGTGTTGAAGCCGTCCAAAAAGTAAAAGAAAATCCGGAAAACTATTACGATTTAATTCTTATGGATATTCAGATGCCGAATATGGACGGCTACGAGGCAGCAAAGCAAATACGCGCACTCAATTCAAAGAAAGCCCTTGTTCCGATTGTTGCAGTTACTGCAAATGCCTTTGAAGAAGACAAAAAAAAGGTGCTTGATTGCGGAATGAATGCGCATCTTGCAAAGCCTTATGATATTCCCCAAATAATAAAAACATTGGAAAAGTTGTTGTCCCCATAAACCCTGGATAACAAAGCCCCATCTATGTTTTCTGTTTTACACGTATTGAAGAAGTGTTGGTCAAAAAATAAAACTCTTTATGTCCAACATGTTTACGGGGTTTTAACATAGCCTTGATATTAGGAAAAGATTTAGATGGGACAAGCAAAATTATAATACGTTGTGTCACGTACTAACAATTAACGTTGAACACGACCGGAGCCGTCGCCTTTGCAAAGGTTTTCCACCTCGCTCCGCTTTGTCAGATTAAAGTCGCCGGGAATCGAGTGCTTGAGACAGGATGCGGCTGTCGCAAATTCCAGTGTATAAGCTTCATCGTCAGGATATTCAAGCAATCCGAATATGAGCCCGGCCGAAAAACTGTCACCGCCGCCAACACGGTCAACGATGTTTGTAATTTCGTACTTTTTTGAATGGTAAAACCCGCTTCTGCCCAAAAGAGCCGCTGACCAGCCGTTGTAGTCGGCTGAATGTGATTCTCGCAGTGTTATGGCAACAACGCTGATATTCGGGTAGACGTCTTTTACTTTTTCTGCAAGAGTCTTGTATGATTCAATATTCAGTGAGCCTTTTGTAACATCAACATCGGCCTCTATTCCGAGTGATTTTTGTATGTCTTCTTCGTTGGCAATAACCACATCCGCGTATTTTACAAGCTCGCGCATAACCTGCGGTGCGGTTTTTCCGTACTTCCAAAGCTTTTTTCGGTAGTTCAAATCTATCGAAACTTTGCAACCCGCTTTTTTTGCTTCCATAACTGCGGCTTCGGCAGTGTCGGCTGCGCACTGCGAAAGGGCCGGAGTTATGCCTGTTATATGGAACCAGTTTGCGCCTTTGAAAATACTCTGCCAGTCAAAGTCTTTCGGTTCCGCCATCGAAATACTGCTAAAATCTCTGTCGTAAACAACGTTTGAGGGGCGTTGGTTTGCGCCTGATTCAAGATAATAAATTCCAACCCGTCCGGGCATACGTTTTATGCAGGAAACATCCACTCCGTATTTTTGCAGGGATTGAACCGCACCATCGGCTATAGGATTATCGGGCAGTGCCGTTACAAAGGCGCTCTGCTTGCCGAGGATTGAAAGTGAAACCGCCACATTCGCCTCACCGCCTCCAAACGTTGCTTCCAGCAACGGAGACTGAAAAAAGCGCTCTCTTTCGGGGCTTTTAAGCCTGAGCATTATTTCGCCGAATGTTACGATTTTGTCCATATTTACACTCCCTAAGCCGTGATATTCAGATTTTATTACCGCCGGATTGGTTTGTCAACAAAACACGGCCTTGCCGTTTGTTGACAAACTTTATATGCCATTTTAAAATGCGTTGAATGTGGAGAATGGTATGAGTGAGATACTGGAAAAACTTGGCTTAATCGGACTTGTTCCCGTTGTAAAGATAGAAGATGCCTCAAAGGCCGAAAAACTTGCCTCGGCGCTTGTTGCAGGCGGACTCCCGTGCGCGGAAGTAACATTCAGAACGGATGCCGCCGCCGATGCCATAAGAGCGGTTACAGCGGCATTTCCGCAGATGCTTGTGGGCGCAGGAACGGTTATAAACGTTGACTATGCCAAAAAAGCAAAAAAAGCCGGCGCCAAGTTCATCGTTTCGCCCGGATTTAATCCCAAAGTTGTGGACTGGTGTCTTGAAAACGATATGCCGGTTGTTCCTGGTGTGAACAATCCGAGCGGTGTTGAAGCCGGCCTTGAAAAAGGTTTGTCAGTGCTCAAGTTTTTCCCTGCCGAACAGTCTGGTGGTGTAGGTATGCTCTCGGCTCTTGCTGGACCGTTTCCTCAGGTTTCGTTTATGCCCACAGGAGGAATAAACCTGCACAACCTTGCGGATTATGCCAAATGTGCAAATGTTCACGCCATCGGCGGTAGCTGGATGGTAAAATCCGATTTGATAGAATCTGAAAACTGGGAAGAAATATCACGTCTTTGCCGTGAGGCGGTTACCGCATTGCACGGTTTTGCGCCTGCGCATATCGGTATAAATGCCAAAAACGAACAAGACGCACAGAATATATCCAAACTTTTTGAACTGTTCGGTTTTGCGCCAAAACAGGGTACTGCTTCAATATTCAATGATTCCGTAATAGAAGTTATGAAAAAGCCCGGCAGAGGTACCTGCGGTCATATTGCGTTAAAATGCTGGAATGTGGAAAGGGCTTTGTTTTATTTAAAGCAGTTCGGATTTAACGCTGTAGAAGAAACAATCAAAAAGGAAAAAAACAGAATTACATTTGCTTATCTTGATAAGGAAATCGGCGGCTTTGCCGTTCACCTTGTAAGAGCAAAATAATCCGATTCTGCCCGTCATTGCGAGGCACAAACTCGCAACGCTGACTACCTGTTCTGGTAGTTGTTCTCAAGCCACTTAGTATACTCACCGTTGCGGATGTGCGAAATCCAGTCATTGTGGTTCAAGTACCACTCAACGGTGTTCTGTAGACCTTCTTCAAAAGTATGCGCCTGCTTCCAGCCAAGCTCGCTTTTAAGCTTGGAGCAGTCAATCGCATAGCGTCTGTCGTGTCCGGGTCTGTCTTTTACATAGGTTATAAGCTTTTTAAGGGAATCAACGGATTTTCCTGTTTGCGAAGCAACAATTTCAATCAATTTTTCGAGCAGGCGGATATTCTCCCATTCATTTTCACCGCCGATATTGTATTTTTCGCCGGTTCTTCCCTTGTTCATAATCATCCATACCGCGCTGTTGTGATCTTCAACATAAAGCCAGTCGCGGATAAACTTTCCGTCACCGTAAACAGGGAGCGGTTTTCCTTGCTGCATATTCAGAATCATAAGAGGAATAAGCTTTTCTGGGAACTGAAACGGTCCGTAGTTGTTTGAGCAGTTTGAAAGAGTAACAGGCAGACCGTATGTGTGATGATAAGCCATTAAAAGATGGTCACTCGATGCCTTACTTGCCGAATAAGGACTGCGCGGTGAATAAGGCGTTGTTTCCTTAAAATATCCTTCTTTTCCCAACGAACCGTATACTTCGTCCGTGCTTATATGATGAAAAAGCACATCGTCCCTGAATTTTCCGTCTTTATCAGTCCAGTATGCTCTTACAGCTTCAAGCAGAGTAAAAGTTCCGGTAACATTAGTTCGCAAAAAAGCTTCCGGTCCGAGAATGGAACGGTCAACATGGCTCTCGGCGGCAAAATGAACAACAGTATCTATATCGTACTGGCGTAGGATTTTTGCCATACGCTTGCCGTCACAAATATCGGCATGTTCAAAAACATAACGGCCGGCTTTTCCTTCTGTACCACCTGTACCGTATTCAGCTTCAACAGCTTCCAGGCTTTCAAGGTTTCCTGCATAAGTCAAGAGATCAACATTAATAATTCGACCAGTAAAATTCGTTTTTCTAAACAAATAATAAATAAAATTTGTACCTATAAAACCAGCTCCGCCGGTTACTAAAATGTTCTTAAGTTTTCTACTCATATATTCATTATATTGGTTGTAGTACTGCGTGTCAAAGTGTTTTCATCAGCCTGTCCAACTGTTTTATAGTCCTTATAATGTAAAAGTAAAGGCCGTCCTTTTGGACAGCCTCTAATTGTTAGCAAAGCACAGTACTAATTGGCAAGCCTTATACTTGAAAGTGGCAGAGTTTTGCTGTAGGAAAGCGGCAAATTTTGTACATACTCAGGCAAATCCGTGAACGTAAGGTCACTGTCAAGTGAAAATACGAGGTCTGTGTTTGCCTTGTTCAAAATCTGTGCAATGAACTTGCCTGCTGTTTTTGTGTTCAGAGTTGCAGTCATTGGAATTTTACCGCCGGAAGTAATTGTATTGCTTCCTGTTGGTTTTACGTTCAGCAGTGTGTTACCTGCCGCTGATTGGAGCGAGCATTTTTCGAGCACATATTTCCATGCGGCGGAACCTTCGCTTTCCACATCTATGTCAAAGCTAAGGTTCAAATCAATGTCGATACTGTCAAATATTGATTCCGCAACGGAAGCCCCCGAAACGATTGAATTGGCAAGTGAAAGTGCTTTTGTAAGCGACATACCACCCTGACTTGTAAACGCGTTCTGCAGAACTGAAATTGTAGGCATCTGAAGCTTTAAGTTACCGATTGAAATAGACGGCTTAAACACTGGAACTTCAAAGCTTTTGGAGAATGGCAGTGTCATTGACTGATTTTCCAAAAAAGAGGAAAGGGCACTAAGGTCAAGCTCAGCTTTTCCGTCTACAGAAAACGGCAGAGATGTTCTTTTTGTACCGTTAGAACCACCGGAAGCTATATTTTTTGCAAGGTTAATAATTGTAGTGTATGGGATTTTGAATGCAACGGAGTTTTTGGATTTATCCATGGAAGCTACCGTAATGCCTTCATTTGCGCTCAGTTTTGTGAGTATTGTATTTTCAAACGCTACGTTTGCCGCCATGCTTTTGAGTGAAAAACCAAGCGGGTATGGATTAGTAATGGCATAATCCATGTTGAATGTGATTCCCTCAAAATCAAGTGCTTTTATGGCAAATCCTTCTACCGACAATTCGGGAGAACCGAAAATCTGGTTTACAGTGGAGCAGGACACTATAAGTACTACTGCCGCAAGTACACCGATAATCAAAAGTAAATGTAATTTCTTAATACGCATAGGATGATTATAATTCAACCTTCCTAATAACACAAGTAATCCTGAGACTGGTTTTTTATGAATTATTTGACCTCTATATCATCGTTCAAAAGTTCTGCTTCCAAATACAGAGGTTTGTTTTTCCATTCCAAAATAATAGCTATGGCAGCTCCGATAAGCAGCATAAAACCGCCTGCTTTTATCAGAGTTACACCTATTTTTCGAGGTATGCAGAACAACAGTATCGCAAGAACAATAGAGGCGAGAATTTCGGTTTTGTACGGGCGGGTTTCTATATTTGCCTCTTTCATCCTGACAATACCCGACAATTCCGAAAACGCCGACAGCAAAAGATAAACAGCAATCGTATAAACCATGATTGTCCAAAAGACACCTGCAAAAACCAGCGGAAGAATTACAGCAAGAACACCTATGCAGATACTTACAACTCCCCTTACTGTCATAATGTTCCGGAACATCTGATCTTCCAACAGGTTACGTACTGTAACCAGATTATATATACCGTTGATCAAAGCAGTCATTCCAAGAATAATAACCGCAACCTTTATACAGTTTTCAGGAGAAAAAATCATCATAAGCCCGATAATGGCAACCAAAATAGCAAGCAAAACATAGGTTTTTCTCATATATGACCTCTTTTTATCCTCTTTCGCTTCTTGCCATACGACGCTCAAAAATGGCAAAAAGTTTTGTTAAACCGAGTGTAAGACAAAGATAAATCAATGCACATGACAAAAGCGGAATCCATGCATTGTATGTTGCATTTCTTATCATGTCACCGGCTTTTGTCAAATCCATTACCGCTATGAACGACGCTACAGATGTTTCCTTTATAAGAACAATAAATTCGCTTGTGTAGGTAGGCAACGCAGCTTTTGCGGCTTGTGGGAGAACTATTTTTGAAAGTGTCTGCCACTTGCTGAGTCCCAAAGAACGTCCTGCTTCTGTCTGTCCAATATCAACACCCTGTATACCGGCTCTGAAAATCTCGGTACAGTATGCGCCGGAATTGATTCCATACGCAATAACAGCAACAACAAGCCTGTCCCAACCCAGTGGAGCAAAAATAACAAAATAAAAAATCATCAACTGTGTTGCAAGCGGAATTCCGCGAATAACTGTTGTATATACTTCTGCAATTATTTGGAGTACTTTTTTTGAGGAAACTTTCATCAAAGCAAAGATGCAGCCTAAAATAGTTCCTATCAATATTGCGCAAACGGCAATCAGTATTGTTACACCAAGACCTTTTACCAAAAGAAGCCATCTTTGCCCTGTTATCATGGTATCAATAAAAGATTGTATCATGATATAGATTATAGCAAATTATACGTTGAAAGTCTATTTTTTGAATAAAAAAAGAGACTGCAAGAAAAATCCCGACAGTCTCGTTTTTGTGCTAAAGATATAACAGTGAGAAAGTTATTTTCTTACGATTATAACCTGTTCTGATTCATAATAAGGAACAGAAAAATCAACATTCTTCTTACGCTCTTCTGTAACGCTCATCCCGGCTGCAATAAAATCAATTGCGCCTGACTGCAGAGCTGGAATAAGGCTGTCAAAAGCCATATCAACTACTTCAAGTCTTCTTCCATAATCAGCAGCAATAATCTGTCCCATTGAAATATCAAAACCGGCAACATTAGCACCTTCTACATATTCAAATGGAGGGAATGCGGCATTTGTTCCGAGTTTAAGGACTTTTTCAGCACTGCTGTCTGTTTTGTCTGCAGGAATAACAATTTTACCATCTACAGGCATGAATGCGTTTACAAGTTTTTCGTATTCACCGTTGGCTTTCATTCTTTCGATTGTTTTGTTGATTGAATTCAACAAGTCAGGATTACCTTTTTTTACGGCGATTGCATATTCTTCACGTGCAAAATTATCTTTTACAATGGTAAGATTCTTGTTGCGTGAAACAATTTCTTTTGCAGGAAGTTCATCAAGAACTACGGCATCTATTGCACCGTTTTTAAGATCAAGTGCTGCGTCAATTCCTGTTTTGAATGAAGAAATCTTTGCACCTTCAACATTCTCTTCAACCCACATTTCACCGGTTGTACCAGCCTGTACACCGATTTTTTTACCAGCAAGATCTGCTGCCGAATTAATGACTGTTTTTTCTTTTTTTCCACCAGCAAAAACTGCAGAAGTCAGCAAACATACAGCTATCAAAAGAGTAAGAATTTTTTTCATAATAGAAACACCTCCAAATTCTTAAAGGAAATATATCACAATTTAAATTGGGTGTACAGCAACTGCAAAATCCTGTATAAAAAATAGTTTTACCTTGTTTTTTTAAGGGTTTAGCTGTAGAATCAAAAGAATAGAGAGGATATCATGCGAAAAGAATTTTTACCATACGACAAGGTTCGAAACAATTCTCTGAAAATGGCATACAGAATTATTCAGGACGGATTCATTCCCGATGTTATTTATGTTTCACTGCGTGGCGGTGCATACGTTGCAAACGTTGTGAGCGAATATTTTAAGCTTGCACGGAAAGATGTTCATCCTGTATTGTACGCTGCTGTCGTTGCACGTTCCTATACCGACATAAGGGAACGTGACCGGGTAATGATTGACGGATGGACTTATTCTCCTGAACATCTTAGACCTGGTGATAAAATTCTTTTGGTAGATGATATATTTGACACAGGTAAAACAATTAATTATCTGGTTGACGTTCTCATGGAAAAAGGAATTCCACGTAAGGATATTAAAGTCGCAGTACATGATTACAAATATTTTACATATCACGAAACACAGTTACCGATTCAACCGGATTACTGGTGCCGTAAATTTGAAATAACAAAACCGGAAGAAGACCTTTGGATTCATTATATGAGCCACGAGCTTGTAGGCCTCTCGGAAGATGAACTTGAAGAAAATTATTACAAGGATGATCCTGAACTAAGAGATGCAATGAAATATATTTTTCCGTAATAGATTCAGGGATTTGAGAGTATGAAAAAACAGTCATTCAATTTAAAAAAACTAGGCTTTTTTCTTTTTGTTCTGTTATTTGCCCGACAGCTTTACTCTCAGGTGCTTCTTGCACCCAAATATACGGTGCAAAAAACAAAAAACGGGTTTATTTACACATTTTCCGTAAATCCTCAGGAATTAGTACATTACAGAGTGTTTGATTCCTTTACCGGAACCGTTACAGAAGGCGAAGCCTTTGACTCCGACAGACTCTCTGTCAATCATAATGACACCGTTACTGCATGGACAGAGACTTTCGGCGGTACCCGAAGCCGTATTGTAACATTAAGTAGAGAAATTTCGTCAACAGTGCCCAAAATAAATATTTTAAGTCCGGCAGAAGGAACTTGGGCAAACAGACAAGCGCTTGTCATTGATACGGCAAATGATACCGAAGTATTTTATTCTTTCAGCGGAACAAATCCTCTTGAATTTGGCTTTGCATACGACGGACCTGTCCTGATTGACATAAGCGGTGATGTAGAAGTAAAAATTACCGCAGTTCACTCCAGTGGCGAAGTACTGGAAAAAACAATAAAATACTCCGTAAAAGAAGCCAAAGGCAAAAAAGCACCGCTTGACATTTCATCCATGGAGCCTATCATATCCATCGGTGTTGATTCTGTAGTAAACCTACCGGAAGATACAACTTTTGTTATCGGAGATAATGCTCATCCATATCTTAAAGGACAAACTCTTTCTCCACAGGTTCCATCGTGCCGTAACAGCTGCGTTCCATTGCTTATAAACAGCAACAACGCATTTTACAGATATATGCTGCAGTCTATAGACGCACCTTCTACCGGCAGTATACAACAACTTGCGCTCAGTTCGCCGCTTCAGATAATAGACTGGAATTTTGTTATGCTTCGTAATGAAAATACCGTGCAATATTCGATAGATAATGGAAGCTGGCAGTTGTACACTGAACCATTTTACATTGACCGCACACAGCAACACAAAATCACATGGAAAGAGAATTCTAAAACACAAACTATAGATCTTCCCCCTAAGCCAGTTCTTACAGGTCTCCCGGAAAACAATATAACAAATACTCCGCTTGAAATTCAGTGTTCAAATCCTCTTTACACATTCCGGCTTGAAAATCAGGGAGAAGTTTCAAGACCTCTTACTTCATATTATATTGATGCACTTTATGGCGAAGAAAAAAACGTTTCAGTTTCACTTCCTATATATTACGGAAACATAAGACAGGGGGAACTTTCTTTTTCTGTAAAAATTGACAGGCAACCGCCTGCAGCTCCGTTGCTGATTAATTCGGAAAACGGTTTCTGGTTCCGCACAGACATAGGACTTAACCTGTATTCACCCGATTCTATATATACAGCCGTACAGGAAACATATAAAAGCGCACAATTTTATGAAAATTTCAATACACCAGAAAAAATTATTATTCCGGATAACCTGGAGTTTGTTCCGTTTGCAGGAACAAAAATGCTTCTGACCGGTGATGAATCATTTGCTGTCAACTATACTGTTTATGCATATTCAAAGGATGCTGCAGGCAATAAAAGTGATATTTCTGTTTTCCATGCTATAGTAGATCGCAATAACTACTATCTGGATTCTGCAAGCAGGAGCAAAATCCCTGACGGTTCACCACAAAACCCTTTCACTACGGTAGAAGAGGCTTTTGGTGCGGTTAATTCACTTGAAAAGTCTATTCTTCACGTAAAGGGCTACTTTCCCGATTTACAATCAGTTCAATTGCTTACGGATTGTACTATAACTGGGTATGATAACTGCCGTTTTTCATTTTTAAGGGACGGAGTTTTCAAAATCAAGAACTGTAACGTTGTAATAGAAAACTGTCTGTTTGAAAAAAATGGGTTAATTTTTGGAGAAGAAGCAAATTACACATCATTATCAGAACAACCCATAATTCAGACACACAATGCACAGCTTTCGCTGAACAACTGTGAACTCATTTTTACCGGTATAAAATCTGCACACGCAATTTATGGTGATAATTCAAAACTTAATCTATCAAAATCCAATATAACAGTAGTTGCCAGCAATTATGCCTCAGCGGTAAGTGCCATTAAAAGTGAAATAATCGGGACCGATTCACGATTTTTATTAACAGCGGAAAACACTGCAGGGTTTTCTCTGACGGACAGTCTTTTCAGTCTCAAAAAATCCTATTGTCTTTTGAATACAAAACGAGGAAGAGGCGCCGAGTTATACAACTGTATTTACGCAATGGAAGAAAACACATGTGAACTTACCGGTCCTACACATACTGTTTTATCCAATCTGCAAATCTGGAAAGATGCAGCTTCTTTTGAGGCTGTTTCGGTTACAAAATGACATGTGGCATTGATGAGGCAGGACGAGGTCCTCTGGCAGGTCCTGTAACAGCCGCTGCCGTAATACTGCCACAAAATTTTCCTTTTGAAATACTGAACGACTCAAAAAAACTATCAGAAAAAAAACGTCTTGAAGTCGAAAAAATCATCAAAGAAAAAGCTCTTGGATGGGGTTTAGGCTGGGTATGGGAAGATGAAATTGACAGAATCAACATACTACAGGCAAGCCTCTTGGCAATGAAATATGCATATGAAAATATGCTGTTGACTTTTGAGAATCTTTCACCCCCTGATGAAGCAATAATTGATGGAATTTTTTGTCCTGATATTCCAATTCACTGCAGAGCTGTTCCAAAAGCAGACTCACTTTTCCCGGATGTAATGGCAGCTTCCATACTGGCAAAAAATGCGCGTGACCATATGATGATACGTATAGGACAATTTTTACCTGAATATCAGTATGAAAAACATAAGGGTTATCCGACAAAACTACACAAGGAACTTTTGAAAAAATTCGGAATCTCTCCAATACAGAGAAAAACATTCAAATACTAATTCAAAGAGCAATTTTTGCATTAAGTAAAAATTCCAGTATAGAATCAGTTTTTTTGTTAAATTTAGCACTCCCGGAAGCCTGTATTGAAAAAGCTGTTTTTCCGTTCTGCAGACTAAAAGCAACTTTTTGCTTTAATGAAAAGCCCTCACATTCATATTTTTTGTTTTTTATATAATCAAATGTTCCTGTTGCATAAAGTGTAATCAACTTATCCATTTTTGCAGTCCAATTTGCACCAATTCTAAGTTCTTTAGCTTTGACAATATTCTTAGGAAATATAGTTGTTGTAAACGAAATGCCATAAATTTGAGAAAACTTTCTGAATTTGTTTTCAACAGAAATACCTATTTCTTTTACAAACGATGATTCTTCGGTAATCATAAGAAGATTTGTCTCATTAAAACACGCCTCATTAAGAGCAAGTTTTCCTGACAGGGAAAAAGTTTTTCTTTCAATTTTACCATCAAAAACCAAATCAGCTATGTCATTTTTTTCAGCTTTTCGTGAAAAGGACCACGTTGTACCGGCTGTATAACGCAAGCCTGTTTTTACATTTATTTCAAATGGCAAATCTACTTCACCACAAGGGTTTATATAAGCCGAAAAAACTTTTCTCGACATGTTGCTGTTCGGAATGAGGTGGTCTAAAGAACTGACGTAAAGTCCGCTGCTCAGCGAAAAAAACTTATACGTATACTTCAATTCATCTCTACTGCTGAAAGTTGCCTTTCCAAAAGGAGAACTACTTACTTCGGACAAATGCGAGAAAACTATAAAGTCATTTTTGTATCCTATGCCGAAAGCAGAATACACTATACGTTGAGGAACAAAGGTTCTCGTTGTCCTGTACCAATTCTTGTTCACTTTTGGTATTACATAATGTGAACCTATTATTTCTGCAATAACAAGATCGATTTTTGAAAATTTAATGCCGAGCCCTGAAAAATAGCTGTTTTGTCCTTTAGGAACGACTTTTAATTCATCCAAGATTTTGTTACTATTCGAAATTTTCGTCACACCTCCTGCATACATATTCAGAACAAAGTCCCGAAACTCGAAACTATCTGAGACAAGAAAACTGTAAGGAGTTGAATCGGAAGTACTGATACCGGGTGTATATGCCCTAACGTCAGGCAAAACTGTAGTTACAGATGCAAATGCAGACGAATCTGGAAAAGTAGTTTTCTTTAGTAATGGAAACAAACCACCCAATGTAAAATTTCCAAGAAACACGTTCAAGTTCCCGTATGGCGCAATCTGTAAAAATACCGTTTTCAGTGATGGTTTTGCACAAAGATTAATACTTGTACCAAACGTCATATTGTTGCTTTTTACAGACAACATGCCTGTCATCACACTTTTATCCTTGAATTTCATCTGTGTCTGAAGGATAATTTCCTGTGCACCAGCAAAATGCATGGCGGCAAAAGACATAATTAATGATAATAATAATTGTTTCATACTTTATATATAGTTTTGAAAATTCATTTTTGTATTTAAATGCAAAAAGTTTTTTTATAGAAAAAAAATAAGGATTTATGATATAATCAGTAAAATCTTTTTTTGCGGAAGTTATTTTGAGAAGCGTTCTACTTGTTGATTCCACAGATACAACATCCATTGTCGAACTGCTAAGTAGTTCAGACTTTACGGTTACAGTCTCCAGAACAGTTACTCAAGCATTGGATTATCTACAGAAAAACCATTTTGACCTTCTTATAACCGAGACATCTCTTCCCGATAAAACCGGATTTTTTCTCATACGCTTTTTAAGGAAAAAACTTGGACAAAAAAAAATCCCGGTAATTATTTTAAGCAGCAGAAAGGCTACAAAATTTAAAGTACACGGTCTTAAAATAGGAGCAAATGATTACATTACAAAACCGTTCGTATATGAAGAATTTTTGGTACGTGTACAGGTGCAAATCAGGATTTTGTCGCTTATTGAAAATACTTATAATACTTCGGACAGAAAAAAAATCGAAAGCAGCATTATGAATCGTCCTGATTACTTTTTTGGACCGTTCAGACTCAATTATCAACAAGTAGTTCTATATAAAGGCGAAGAAAAAGTTCAGTTAACCTTTCAGGAATTTAAACTGTTGGTTTATCTAATCGACCACAAAAATCAACCTGTAAGCAAAGATGAAATTCTTGACAAGCTATGGAAATATGAAGTAGGTTCAAGAACAATCTATACTCACATGTCCTGGCTGCGTGAAAAACTCAAATGTGAAGAAAACCCTGAGGGCTATATAAAGACTGTCCGGCAAATAGGCTACATGTTTGAAGTACCGGAATAATCTGTTATTCAAAAACAGGATAACATTCAAAACCCGAATTCTTAAGGTTTTGTCCTACACTTCCGTCAGTTTCCCTAACAAGAACAGCATAATAAACAGTACCGCTCGGACGTGTTTCTGTACGGATAGTTCCCTCAAAGCCGGCTGCTTTCAATTTTTTTACGCAATTCTGTGCATTTGCTTCGCTTTTGAAAAAACCTACCTGCTGCCATGAAAGCTTATCCTTTGTTGAATCTTTTTTTTGCGCAGTTTTTGTATATTCAGAAGTATTTTTGTCTTTTTCGGAATCGTAAGAAATTGGAAATTCATTGTTTTTTCGAGGGAGAAATAAATAATAACTTGCAGGCAATATGTGCGATTTTCCGTTTATCAATGCTGTTTCGGGAGAAGAAGGAAATTCTGCTTGTAATTGAACAGCCCAGTCAGGTTCGTTTGTAAGCCACCATAAAGAAAACAGAACTGAAACTTTTGTACTATGCATCGTATTGTCAGTTAAAAAAGACTTGAAAAGTGCAATAGGTTTTGCAAGAGTCTGTACATTTTCTGCTTTCAGTACTCCGCACCATACTGCCATAAACTTTGCAAAGGCGGAATTTGTATCATTGATGGAAATAATTGAATCCAAAACATTTTCTGCAATTTCAAGTTCTCCTGCAGCCATCGCACAACAGGCAGCTTGCAGTCTTATGTCGGAATTGGGTTCATTTTTTTCAAGCTGAATTATTTTTGAATATGAAGAATAAGCATCTAAGAATAAGCCTGTCTGCTTCTGGAGATTTGCCATAAAAAGGAGCGTTTGTTTTTTTTCTTCTATATTATTTATACTTTCAACATTTGCCGCTATATAACTGATAGATTCAGCGGGTGTATTCATTTTAAGAGCATTATCTATAAAAGGCGTTTTTTCGGCATAAAGAGGAAAGAATAATAAAAACAGAAATAATCTTGCAGCAACAAAACTATTCTGTTTGAACAGGCGGTTCAATTTGCTCCGTTCCTTTTTTTTCTGTCTCATGCTTTTTTTTCGGCATTTTAAGTTGTGATGACCACTTTTTAACTTCTTTGTTTTTTGCGGCTATCTTCCCTATGGAAAACGGAAGAGAAAAAAGAATACCTACACAAAATGAACAAAACATTGTCATAAACACAGGAACATTTTCAAATTCCCAAAAAACAAGAGAAATATTTGAACTGTTTCCAAGGTTAAAACCTACAAGACAGGTTATAACAACAAGACTTAGAATTACAAAAATCAGTTTCCAGGGCATCGTACTCCTCCAGCTGTCAGCAAATTTTAGCACGGAAAGTGTTACCGGTCAATTCAGACAATTCAACCGTAACAAATTTTCCTATTAAACTTTCATCTCCGTAGAAAACAACCCGCTCATCTCTTTCAGTACGTCCCAAAAGCTCATCTTTATTGTCCCTTGAAACAGCTTCTGCCAGTACGGTAACTTTTTCGCCGACTCTTTGCATAAGCTTGTCTTTTGTTATCTGAAGCTGCAAATCAATGACAAGCCCGACCCGCCGTTTTTTTTCTTCAAGTGGTATCTGGTTTTTCATGGAACAAGCGGCGGTTCCCTCGCGGGGATTGTAATAATACATATACGCGGTTTCAAACTGGACTTCCCTCATAAGTGACAGGGTTTGCTCAAAATCCGCTTCTGTTTCGCCGGGGAAGCCTACAAGAATATCCGTTGAAAGCGAAACATCGGGAATCCGGTTTCGTATTTTTTCAACAAGAGTAAGATAATCTTCCCGAGTATACTTTCTGTTCATAGCCGAAAGAACTGATGTTGAACCGTTCTGTACAGGAAGATGAATGTGCCGGCAAAGAACTTTTTCCCGCGCAATAACGTCTATCAGCCTATCGGACACATCTTTCGGGTGACTCGACATAAACCTGACCCATCCTATGGAAGAATTCGATGTCTTAAGACGAGCCGCAATCCGTTCCAAAAGCGCAGGAAAGTCAACTGTTACAGTTTTTCCGTCAACCGTTTCTTCCCATTTGTACGAATTCACATTCTGCCCCAAAAGGGTTACTTCGCGCACACCCTTAGCGGACAAATAATCCAGCTCTACAAGGATTTCGTCAGCACTGCGCGATACTTCCCTGCCCCGCACAAACGGAACAATACAATAGGAACAAAAGTTATTGCAACCATGCATTATAGGAACAAACGACTGAAACGCACCCTGCTCGTAAGAGAGCGGCGCAAATGAGTAAACTGCGGTTTCTTTAAGATCAGAAAAGCTTTTATTTTGTTCAATGCAATCTATTATGTCTTCAAAGTGCTGTTTTTGAAAGGTTCCCACTACATAGTCAACAACAGGATGCTGCTTTTTCAAATCATCCTTGAGTCGTTCAGCCATACAGCCCGTAACAATCAGCGAAAGTTTTTTTTGTGGAACTTCAACCGCAAAAGGATTTGTTCGTTTAGCAGAAGAAAAATCACCGCTGCGGGCTTTTTTTAATGCCGCATACCAACCGAGCCGGCCTAAGATACGATTTTCGGCGGTTGCACGTACAGAACAGGTATTTATAACTACCAAATCGGCTGTTTCGGCATAATCGGAAGCAGTCCAGCCACGCAGAAGCAGAATCTGCTCAATGGAAGCGGATTCCGCTTTGTTCATCTGGCAGCCGTATGTTTCAAAAAAATACCTCATTCAGAAAACTCCGTGTATGCAAAGGCATTGTGATTGTGAATACTTTCAAAACTTTCGGCTTCAACGCTGAACCAGGAAAACGGTTTTTCCGACTGAGCGTTTTCGCCTGTGGCAAAATTGCACAGTCCTATGTACACTTCGCGCACAATGTCTTCAACAAAGCGCGGATTATCATAGGCGTGTTCGGTTACAAACTTTTCGTCTTCGCGCTTGAGTATTGAATAAACGGCGCTTGATGCGGCGTTTTCAACAAGCGTTATTATATCCTCAATCCAAAAGAAAGATTTGTTTTCAACCTTAACAGTAACAACACCGCGTTGATTATGAGCGCCTTTTTCGCTTATTGCCTTTGAACATGGACAAAGCGTTGTTACCGGTACGGAAACACTCACAAAAAAATCAGACTTTACTTTACCGTCGCTAATCGCACGCACACTGCCTTCGTATTTGCAGTCATAAACCATCATGCCTGACTGACCGGAAACAGGAGCTTTTTTTTCAAGAAAAAACGGGAATGCAAGTGTTCCGAACGATTCCGCCGCATCAAGATTCTGGCGGATTTCTTCAAGCATAAGCAGAAAACGGTTCATTGAAAGATTTGAATGGTACTTGTGAAAAACTTCTATAAAACGGCTCATGTGAGTTCCCTTAAAATTCTTGGGAAGATTCACATAAAGATCTACCTTTGCAGAAGTAGTCTGTGTTCTGTTCGCCCTGTCAAGAACATGAACAGGATAGCTCAGACCTTTTACACCTACTTTCTGCAGAGGAATTTCTCTGTCATCCGTCTGATTCTGTATATCAACCATTATTTTGAAGCCGCCTCAAGCACATTCTGCATAAGCATTGCTATTGTCATTGGTCCTACACCTTTTGGAACAGGTGTTATATATGAAGCGACTTCCTTTGCAGCTTCAAAATCAACATCACCTACAAGTCTGAAACCGCTCTTTTTTGTGCTGTCGGGAATGCGGTTTACACCTACGTCAATAACAACAGCACCAGGCTTTATCATATCAGCGGTTATAGTTTTTGGTCTACCGACTGCCGCAACAAGAATATCAGCCTGTTTTGTAATTGAGGCAAGGTCTTTTGTGCCTGTGTGACATATTGTTACGGTTGCATTTGTTTCACGGCGTGCAAGAAGCAGAGAAACTGGCTTGCCGACAATATTTGAGCGGCCAACGACAACAGCATGAGCACCATCGGTTTTTATGCCCATTGTTTCAAGCAGTACAATTATTCCGTGTGGTGTACAAGGCAAAAAGGACTTGCGCCCGATTACGAGATTCCCGACATTTACCGGGTGAAAACCGTCTACATCTTTTTCCGGCTTTATCGCCATAATGATCTTATCTTCATCTATATGTTTTGGCAAAGGCAATTGAACAAGAATGCCGTGTACAGACTCGTCTGCGTTAAGCTCGTCAATTATTTTCAAGAGCTCCTCTTCTGAAGTTGATTCAGGAAGCCTTATCGAACGGTCTTTCATGCCGACTTCGGCGAGGGCTTTTTCTTTTCCTGTTACATATGAAACACTTGCCGGGTTTTCACCGACAAGAATAACAGCCAGACACGGATGAATCCCTGTTTTAACAAGTTCTGCTGTTTTTTCTGCAACCTGATGCCGTACATCTGCTGCAATCTGAAAGCCATCAATAATAACTGCGCTCATAAAAACTCCATATTCTGAGTATTTTTTTGCTTTGTCATTTTTTTTTATGACAATAGACATTTATAATCAAATACGATAAAATACAAAAAAAGTTATATCATCAAGAACTTTTGTACTACATTCATTGACTTGTAGTGTACATATTTTCTGATTTTTATGCTATATCTTTTAAATCAGATATACTAACTTAGCTTTATACTGAGGATTTATGAAACGTATTTTATTAATTGTCTTGTTTATGCTTTGTTTATTCTCGTACTGTTTTTCACAAACAGAATCTTATGTATTACAATCAGACTCATACGAAACACAGTCTGAGTCATATGAACCACAATTAGAACCCATGTCAGATTCTTCTTCTTCGGATTCTTTTACCGAAGCTGAAATAAATCAGAAAGGAGATCAGACCATCAATATCGGTCTGGCAGCCGATTATGCTATGTACCCGAGAAAGTTAGGGTGGGGAGGAAGTGCAACGTTGGGCTACAACAGGAACCTTTCATCCACTTTAGCCGTGGGAGCAAGCATGGATTTTAATTACTTCAGAACAACAGGAAGTAATATTTACTATATGGTTCCGATTATGGCAAAAGGTATTTTTCAAATTGCCTTCGGACGTTTTGAGATTCCAATATCAGTTTCTGTAGGGGGTGCACTTGAATCGTATCTCGACAAAGTCTATTTCGGGCCGATTGCAAAACCGGAAATTGGTTTGTTCTACAGATACTCAGCTGACTGGTCACTTGGAATTACTGCTGGTGCAACGGTGACTCCTCAGATTTATAAAGACACTTCACAAAACAGAACCGGTACAGCAGCCTACGCAGGGTTGACACTCAGATACCATTTTTAAGTAGAGAAAACATGAAACAGAACATATTAAAAACTAGAACTTTATTATCAGTAGCTCTCTTATTGATTGTTTCAGTAAACTTTTTGGCGTGTAGCGGCGGTGGTGGCGGTATTTACGCGACTGTTGAACGCGAAGTAAAACTGAATAACAAAAGTATTGCTGGTAATATTGTTTATAGAATGACACACTTTGGTGGTAACCTGTATGTATGTGACGGGTCACTTTACACAAAAGGAGCTTCAGCTGGTCCGGGATGGGCACATGTAGCAGTATCGAATGCTCCGGGGCATATAGTTTCTGTTGCATCAAACAGCAGTCACATATACGTTCTTGCAGTAGGTGAAAATGATATAGGTACAGTTTATGCCTCTACAGACGGAACAAACTATACAACTACAGGACTTTCAGGAGACATGAACAGCGGATGTGCGCTTTTTGATAATAAGGCCAAAGACAGTGTAAACAGAGTAGCTTATTTTAACAACGGAGGAACCGTTTATCAGCTCTCAGGTGCAACATATACTACCATAAGTACGAACCCTGCGAATGCCAAAGGTGCTGCATATTGGAACGGAACTACAGAGTTTCATTCATCAGAAGCAATTACAGCAAATTCTAATGAAACCGGTGGCTGGAGATCCACTGATTTAGTTGTAGATGATGGTAAAACCCCTGCTACAAATCTTTGGGGACCTAATATCAAAGCTCTGACTTATTATACTACGTATCTTTTTGCAGGGTTTGATCCAAATCATTATAATGGTGGATATACACCGTACAATCTTTCTACAGGACATCCTGATACATCGCTGACAAATCCAAGTCAAGGCGGTTTTTCAGGAAGTGATATTTTATTCCTTCGAAACATAAACGGAGTTATTTATATGTCCGTATATACACAACCTTCTGCAAGATCTGGCCTTTGGTCTTATTATCCGGGCGACTCGAACTGGAACTTGGAATAATCCTTTATTTATAATTCGATTATGGACTTGTTTGATCAAAAAACAGGGAAAACACACGAACCGCTTGCCGCCCGTATGCGGCCGCGAAATCTTGATGAATTTATTGGACAAGAACATATCGTCGGCAAAGGCAGACTTTTAAGACGCGCCATTGCCGCAGACCAGCTTACATCAGTAATTTTTTATGGACCACCAGGTACAGGCAAAACAACTCTGGCAAGAGTCATCGCAAATCATACAAAAAGTAACTTTATAACACTCAATGCAGTCCTGACGGGAGTACAGTCCATACGTGACGCTATTTCACAGGCGGATGAGCAGTACAAGCTTTATAACCGCAGAACAATACTTTTTGTAGATGAGGTTCACCGCTGGAACAAATCACAACAGGACGCCCTGTTGCCTTGGGTTGAAAACGGAACTCTGATTCTAGTTGGGGCAACCACCGAAAACCCTTTTTTTGAAGTAAATAAGGCGTTAGTAAGCCGAAGTCGCGTTTTTCAGTTAAAACCACTGTCAAAAACTGATTTACAGAAAGCAGTTGAAAATGTTCTCAGCGACAAAGAACGCGGATACGGGAACTGGCATATACAGTTTGAGCAGGGCGCAATGGAACATCTTATCGACACAGCGAACGGTGATGCAAGAAATCTACTTAACGCTCTGGAACTTGCTGTTGAAACAACACCCGAACACTGGCCACCTGCACAAAACGAGAACATTTTTATAACAAAAAAAACAGCAGAAGAAAGCATCCAGAAAAAGGTCGTTTTATATGATAAGGATGGCGATTACCATTACGACATAATAAGTGCCTTTATAAAAAGTTTAAGAGGCCGTGACCCCGACGCAGCATTATATTGGATGGCACGAATGATTTCTGCAGGAGAAGATCCGCATTTTATTTTTCGCAGGATGATTATTTCCGCATGTGAAGACACAGGACTGGCAGATCCAATGGCAATCGGTGTAGTAGAAAGCTGTGCGGCAGCTTTTGACCGTATCGGATTGCCGGAAGGCAGATACATGCTTACACAGGCCGCACTCTACCTTGCAACTGCACCAAAATCGAACAGTGCAATGGCTTTCTTTGACGCACTCAAAACCGTTCAGGAGGAAGATGCGGAAGTTCCAAACCACCTTCGTGATTCAAGCAGAGACAGCGAAGGCTTTGGGCACGGAGCCGGTTATCTGTATCCGCACGCATATCGTGATCACTGGGTTGCGCAGCAATATCTCCCTGATGCACTTATAGGCAGAGTTTTTTACACACCGGGTGAACAGGGATATGAAAAACAAATAAGAGATGAAGTCCTTTCAAGACGAGAGCTGCAGGTTGCCGCTATTCTTGAAAACATAACAAATAACGAAGAACAAATTAACCCAATCGGAGAATGGTGGGAAGCTGAACATCTAAAGCACGGTGTAAAAAAAACAGACGAAAATCTTACCTATTCTCCACATGATAAATCACTGGAAAACTGGCAGAAACGAACAGAAGAAGGACGCGCTGAAACATTACTCATAATTCGTAACAAGCTGATGGACAAATCCCAACTTGTTCGCCATTCCAGAAATCTGGTTATAAATGCTGATGACGGACTTTTTATTTGGGAATCTTTGCGCAGAGCTCCTGAAGGTTTTTCGTGCGGACTTTGTAAAACTGAACAAGGTATGAAAATTCTGGAGAAATACGCTTCTACTTTGCCAGAAATAGATCGCCCTGTTTTTACAAATTCTCTGGGAAAACTTCATGATACTTGTTTTGACAATGTTTTCTTCCGAGATCCTTTTTCAACAAAAAAAACTCTGTCTGAGTTTTTCGATTATTGGAAGCAGGAATTAGCAACTAATCCTCTTTTTTCTCATAAGAATACAAAACTATGCATAACACAAAAAATTCCTGTAAAAAGTCAAAGGCTTTCTTCTCTGATTAGAATATATAACTCTGAACTTGCAGATAATTTTGAAAAAACCGAAAATTTATACTTTACACAACCAGACCACCCATTTTTTTCTTGGAACGAAGATACCGTAGTAAAAACAGCTAAATCAAAAGGGTTTGCAATTGAACATGAATCTATGGAGATAACAGGTAAACGTCAGATTATAGAAAAAGACATAAGCTTGTGGTTCAGTACCAATTCTGAATACGGAAATTTTCTTTTGGAGCACAGTACAAAAGAAGAGCTTGATAATATAAAAGAAATTTTAATCATGCTTTCGGGTAAAAAACAAATTGTTGACTGGAACGGTTATTACAGCTTTTTTATTGTAACTGTGAATCAAGAAACGGCTTAAGTTCCTCAAACCAAAACCTGTCTTCGATTTTCCTGTCACCGCATGTATGCCCGATTCTGCGGTCCTTTCTGACATCTTGACCATGAAAGTCACTGCCTGCTGTTATAAAAAAGCCAAGTTTTCTTCCGGTTTCTTCAAGACGAAGACACTCCCCTACCCTTGCTCCTGGATGGAAAGCCTCCAGTCCCCTTACACCGCGTTCAAACAGATTTTGTAACACTCCTTCAAGCTTTCCCCATGAAACATACAACGAGAGTGGATGCGCAAGGACAGGGACACCTCCGCTGGCATAAATAGCACTGATTGCCTCATCAAGGTCACAACCAGTCCTTTTTTCGTAGTACGGCCTACCGTGCGCAAGATATTTGTCAAATGCCTGCTGACGATTTCCAACAAAACCTTTTTTAACAAAATACTCAGCAAAATGAGGGCGACCTATATAATTACCTCCGACCATTTCACAAAGTTCTGAATACGCAACATCAAAACCGTCTTTTTGCATCCGGTCAATAATAACTTTATTTCTTTCGGTTCTTCCTTTTAAAAGTTCGGCAAGAACTTTTTTAAGGGAGTCATCAATTTTTTTCAGGCCAAGCCCCAATAAATGAAATTCGCCGGTAGGCCACGCAATTCCCAGTTCTGTTCCTGGAATAAAGATCAAACCCTCCTTTTCCGCTGCAACAGCAGCCTCCGTTATACCATCAACAGAGTCATGATCTGTAAGAGCAATAACATCAACACTTTCTTTTTTTGCATAAGATATAAGTGTACTGGGATTTAAAGAACCGTCCGATATTTTAGAATGTGTATGCAAATCAATCATAAAAAAACAATAGCATAAATTTAATAAATATGATATAATTGCTTTTAGGAAGTAAGTCACATGCCAAAATCGATGCAATATTCTAAAGGTTCAGTCATTTACTTTGAAGGTGACAAGGACGAACGTATTTTTATTCTCCAGCGGGGCACCGTTATCCTGACTTCTGTTGATGTTGAAACAGGAAAAGAATCTGCAGAAAGTGTACGGGAAGGTGAGTTTTTTGGTGTAAAATCAGCTTTAGGTCATTTTCCACGTGAAGAAACAGTTCGTGTTGTTACAGATACACAAGCTATTTCGATGACAGTTCTAGAATTCGAACAACTATTCAGCAGTAACAAAGCTGTTATTATGAAGATGCTTCGTGTTTTTTCCGCTCAACTGCGTTCTATTCATCATAAAATTCAGTCAATACTAAACAGTGTTGACGAAAGTATCGACGATGGGATACTTGACGTTGCTTCTACATTTTTTGATGATGGTAATTATCTGACAGCTTTTGATCTTTGCAAAAGATACCTCACAAAATTTCCTGCCACTACTAAAAAGATGGAATTGGCAAAAATAATGGCAGATGCAAAACGAAAATATGAAATTGAAGCTAACAGACCCGGCAACAAAACAATAGATACCGCAATTGAATCAACAGCTGATGCTTCCCAGACAATGGCAATGAAACAATTTGCGCTGCCGGCTTTTTCACGTTTCCAAAAAACATACAAACCGGGTGAAGTATTAATAGCGGAACATGAGCCCGGTGATTGCTTTTATCTGATTCAGTCAGGAAGAGTTCAGCTGGTAAAGACATTCAACGGAACAAACAAACATATCGATATTCTCGGACCATCCGAATTTTTCGGTGAAATGGCGATTCTTGAGAACACACCTCGTTCCGCAACTTGTATAGCGATAGATACAGTTCAAGCACTTGAATTCAACAAAGCAAACTTTGAACTTCTTATAACAGGCAATCCTCAAGTTGCACTGATTCTTCTGAAAATGTTCTGTAAACGAATTTATGAGCAGAAACGTCGCTTAAGAATTCTTGTTATTTCTGATATAACAGCCCGTATCGGCGATGTATTCCTCATGCTTGATGAAACTCAGTCACAGCCGAATATTGCCAGTATGTCGCGCCGCTTTAACTGTACAATTCAGGATGTAGCACACTGGGCAGGTCTTCCACTTGAAGATACAAAAGACGAAATCAACCGCTTTATTGAAAAACACAGAATCGAAATAATCGAAAACAATATTATTATAAAGAACATCGGTGAAATTCAGAGACTGGTAGAACAACGTAAATCAATAAGAGCCTCTTAAAAGGATTTGCAAATGCCACATATTACAATCCAAATGTATCCTGGTCGTGATACAGAAACAAAAAGAAAACTTGCTGAAGCTGTTGCCAAAACGGCTGCCAAGGAACTTAACAGAGGTATCGAACATTTTTCTGTAAGTATTCAGGATGTTCCACAGGAAGAGTGGAATGATAAAGTCTACAAAAAGGTAACAGATCCTGAAAATCATGAAGTCTTTTTGAAACCCGGATATTAAAAACACTTAATCAATTTATATCTTATTTGTTATCTCTTGACTGCAATGCCTGTTTCTGTTTTACTGTATATAACATATAGAGACTAGGGAAGAGGCGTTATTTTATGAAAAAAACTTTTACGCTTTGTTTGTTTTTTATTTTATTTTGTACAATTGCTTTTTGTCAGGATATCTTAACAGCAGGTGCTTTTTTTCAGTCTGTTTCGGAATATTACGGAACATTAAATGATTACGAATCATCTGTCACTATTCTTGCTGATAATAAAAAAACAGAAATGACCGGAAGGGTTTCCTTCAAAAGACCAAATCTTTTACGGATTGATTTTTCAAAACCTGACACTCAAGTTATCTGTTTTAATGGTAATACACTGACTGTCTATCTTCCTGGTTCTCGTGCAATCTTTAATCAGGAAGTTTCTTCCTCAGGTTCCAGTGCAGGTGCAAACCTTGCTACACCGCAAGGTCTCACACTTTTGAGTCGTTACTATTCAATTGCCTATGAAACAGGACCTCAAGCAGTATCTCTTGATGAAGGTAATCCTGAACATGTAATAAAACTGCTCTTATCGCGAAAGACTAATTCGGAAGGCTTCAGAACCATAAAATTATCAATAAATCCTGATACAAAGCTTATAAGAAGAATTGAAGCCACTTCGGTAAACAATGAAAATTTTGTTTTTAATTTTACTAATTATGCACTAAATCAAAATATACCGGATACACGTTTTTTATATGATGCTCCCTCTTCGGCAAATACTTACAACAATTTTCTGTACACAGAATAGGGATTTATGCCGATAATATATTGTTAAAGGCTTTTATTTTTGAAAAAAAAGATAGGTTGGCTGTCATAAGATGGTAGAAAGTTTCGGAGTAGTATTACAAAAAGCAAGGGAAGCCAGAGGAATTGATCTGGACAGAGCCTCAAAAGAAACCAGTATTTCAAAAAAATATTTGGAATGTCTTGAAAAAGAGCAGCTTACGTTTCTTCCCGGTGAAACATATGTAAAAGGTTTTTTGTTGAATTATGCCGAATACCTTCAGCTCAATTCCACTGAAATCATGGGGCTGTATGAAAAAACAAAAGTTCAGCTTTCGACAGCTCCGCTTAATCTGTTACTTGAACCAAAGAAACGTTTTCCCTGGCATATTGTAATCGCAGGATTCTTTGCAGTTATACTTATTGCAACAGTTACTATTCTTGCAACAATCTCAAATAAGAAGAAAGAAGCTCAAAGACAAGAGCTTATTTCTTCTATTCCAAAACAAAGTGTTTATTTTCTTGATACAACACCTATAGAAAGGCGTATCTATATAGATGACAAAATTCAGGTAAAACTTGAAAATGAGATTGTCGAACTTACAGTAAAAAACACATTGGATTCTTTGCAACTCGAAACACCGCAGGGAATCCAGATAATAGAGCTAGGCGAAGAGACAGAGATTGATTTGGATGGACAGCCGGGGGGCGAAATTATTTTATTTCTTGAGGAAATTTCAAAAGTTGATGCCACAAGAGGAGCTCAAGTTCACATGATGGTGCTTTCACCGGAAAACATCGGCTCATATACATTTGATACCCATGAAACAAATGAAGTAGATTCTGATTCTGTAACAGAAACAAATGCGTTACTACAAAATAGGAAAATTATCTTTGATGGGACAAAAGCTTATCCTATTACTTTAGATGCCACATTCAGAACAGTTTGTCTATTCAGATATAAGATTGACAACAAAGATTCGGTAGAAACCTATGTTACAGCAGGAGAAAACATTACTGTCACAGCTAACAATGGTATCAGAATATGGATGTCAAACGCAAATGCAATAACCATGAAGGTTATTGGCGATGGGAAAACAGTTGATTTAGAACCAGGTCGTCCGGGACAAATACTTGTCGAAGATATCAAGTGGATCAAAGAAGACGACAAATATAAGCTGGTGGTAATTAACGTTGATTAATCAGCTGTTTTACATTGATCAGCACGGTTGTGCAAAAAACCAAGTTGATGCAGAACTATTGACCGGCTATTTAAAAGAAATAGGCTGGGAAAGAACTGATAGTGCAGAACAGGCAAAATTAATTATAATAAATTCCTGTGGATTCATTGAATCAGCAAAACTTGAATCGATTACAGCTGTAATCGAAGCAAAAAAGCAATACCCAAACGCAAAAATTCTTCTGGCAGGTTGTCTGGCAGAACGCTATTGTAAAGAAACAAACAAACCATTCATGGAAGAAGCCGATGCCTTTTTGGGAAACGGTGATATTTCAAAAATTAAAGATGTGGTGCAAAATCTGTTTGCAAATTCTTCAACCAAGAATGAAGTACCGGTTATCATTGAACCGCAAAACGGAGTTTGTTCAGGTTCACGACCCGAACTTTTTTCCTTTCCAGCAAGCGCTTATGTAAAAATCACAGAAGGCTGCAACAACAGGTGTTCTTTTTGCGCCATACCGCTTATACGCGGAAATTTACGCAGCCGTTCAATAAACGAAATTGTTGAAGAAATAAAACAGCTTCTTTCTAAAGGTATTTTTGAAATTAACCTTATAGGTCAGGATTTGGCTTCATTCGGGAAAGATTTTGAAGAAAATACAATGGATATAAGCCCGCTTGCTTCACTGCTGACGGAAATAACAAAAATAAAAACCGATTTTTGGCTGCGGTTGTTATATATTCACCCCGACAACTTTAATCCCGATATCCTGCCAATAATAAAAAACGACTCAAGGCTTCTGCCTTACTTTGACATTCCGTTTCAAAGCGGTGATGACACTATAATCAAAAAAATGAACAGACATGGGAACTGTACCCGGTACATCCGTCTTGTCGATAAAATCCGTGATACACTACCGGATGCCGTAATACGTACAACGTTTTTAACCGGCTTTCCGTCCGAAACAGAAGATCAGTTTACAAATACAGTAAAATTCATTGAATCAATAAAACCAAACTGGTCAGGCTGCTTTACCTACAGTAAAGAAGATGGAACTGCCGCTGAAAAACTACGGCCGGCTGTGCCAAAAAAAATCGCAAAACAACGTAAAGAACTGATTGAAGAAGCTCAGACAAAAATAACAACGGAGCATTTGAAACAATACATTGACAAGGTTTTTGAGATTTTGATTGAAGAAGTTATTCCTACAAAAGAAAATGAGGAAACCGGCTTTTTTATAGGCAGAGCATGGTTTCAGGCACCGGATGTTGACGGCGCCGTAGTTGTACAGTACGACACCACAAATGAAAATCAAAAAAACAAAGTTTTTCCAGGCAACCGCGTAAAAGCAAGAATTATAAACGTAAACACCGTTGATTTACACGGATTTATGCTTGTCCCGTAACTCTACGGCTTTTCGCACAGCGTTATAAGCGCCGTCATAAATTCCGTCTTTTTTATTCTGAATAATATGGCGGCAGTATAATTCAAGCAAATCATCTTCCTCAATTAGGAGCTTTAACGTTCGGTGCATGCTTGTTATGCTTGCAGTTTCTATTGTTCCGTCGCCGATTTCTGAACCGCGGATAGCGCCCCATGCTTCGTGTCTGCCGACTCTTTGAATAAAAAGCTTTGGAATGGGATAAAACGAAAGTTCACTTGGCTTTGTAATCATCACGTCACTTATACGGATAAGCAGATTCGTTGTATAAACAGCCGCATAAAAGTTATCATGTAAAAAGACATATATACCGCGAACTTCATTAGTTCTTTTTTCTTCAATGAATTTGCGGGTTTCTTTCCAATCCGTGATTAATTCGTACGCGATTTTTTCCTTGTCAAAGATTTTTTTCAAATCCTTCCATCTTCCAACATGATCACCCATGTTTATAAAAAAAGCTGCTTTGTTTTCTTCTATCGCTTTTCGGCTTGTTCGTATAATATCCGCAAAGCGCATAACCTGAGCCCCTGCGCCACCCATTGTAAGCAGGAAACGACGCGTTTCACCGCTGTGAACACGGCGCAAACGCTGTTCACAGTCGGTTTCCACATTCGATACAATTTCGTGGTCAATGTAATGTCCGCATTCAAAAATGTCTTCCTTGGGCATACAATAATCGAGATTCATCGTTGTCCCCATTGCAATAAACGACCTGTATCCCATATATGCGGACGGTGACTGAACGGCATGTGTACTTCCGGGAACAACATGAAATGCCAGTGGGAAATTGTCGGGAATTATGGTAACAACATTTTTTAAACCCGCTTCAACCGCACCGTGACCTACCCAGGGATGTGTGGACAAAAACGGAATATCCTTTGGAACAGTTGTATAAAGCGGAGAAAATATCTTTGAAAGTGCCTTTTCCTTTACAGTGTGCGTAAGCCTTTGACCTGCGGCAGAAGTGATATATTCCCAGATGTATTTGTTGAAAAATCTTGACCGTTGCGAAATACGCGAGCCCAGATTGTAAAGCTTTTCGAGATAACGTATAGTTTTGGTCCCCGCACTGTCGGGATACGACAACAAATCCATCCAATACGGTGTATATCCGAGCGCTTTTGCGGCTGAAGCGAGTGCAATAGCCATACGGCAGTGTCCAAAACCCATTCGGATTGTACCAATCATAACCGATTTTTCAGTAGAAATAGGTTCTGCCTTTTCAGGATCAAAAGAATTTTCAAGAACTGTTTTCATTGCGAAATCTTCATAGCCTGAACCTATAGCATAGCCTGCAAGATTTGGATATGAGTTCGGGTCATAGGAAAATTTTTTGGCAAATTTATTGAATTGTTTTTCCGCCTGTTTTTTTACAGAAGAAGGAACTGTGTTGCCATATAATGTAGATAAATCCATAAGAGAAGTTTACACCAGTATACTCATTTTCACAACAAATTTTGTTTTATGCGCAAAAATCAGATTAGTCAGGGATTTGAACAAACGTTACCGTCTGCTTTGGAATGTCAACTTTGCCGGCTTTGAGGTGAATTTCAGAATTAAGCTCTTGCTTTGCTTTCAGAGCTATTTGTGTCTCCTGTCCAAGACCGGGAATAAAAACAACGGCACTATTACCTTTCAATTCCACAATAACGCCGTTACCCACCCACTCGGGATTTTGCAGCAAAAAGCACAAAATCCAGTGCAGTTCGCTTTTCCGCTGAACCTTGGATACAACACCTGCCGCCGCATCTCCTGCGGAAATCCGTTCTAAAACTTGTTCTTTTGAAAGCATAGGCTTTTTGTCTATAAAAGCACGCAGCTGTTGGTGCGTCAACAAGTCCGAATATCTACGCAAAGGACTTGTAACCTGCGTATACATTCCCAGCCCCAAACCAGCGTGCGCGGACGGAACAGTTCCAACAGAGCGGGCCCGCATAGAACGGCGAAGCTTGTACTGGCCTGCAAGACCGGATGGCAAATCCTTTGGAAGCTCGGGAGAATCCTGCGAAATAAAAGGGATTGGAATTTGGTTTTTAAAAGCAAACTTTGCAGCGCCCTCGCCCGCCAAAAGCATCATTTCGCGCACCATAACAGCGGACTTGTTCTCCTTTAAAGGTTCTACCGTAATCTTTGGCACCGCCGCATCTTTTTCAACTGAAACAGAAATATGAACTTCCGGCAGCGAAATAAAAACAGCACCAGCCTTTTTTCTGCGTTCAATGTTTTTTTCCGCTATGCTGAAAAGCGGTGAAAGCTCATAATCAGTACACATTTCATCGGCCTGTTCGTAAGTCAACCGGCGGACACGAACCTCTGTTTTTAGTACGGCTGTATCAACAACAGAACCGTTTTCATCCAAAGAAAGTCTGAATGATAAAGCTTTTGAATACGCCTCAGAATCTTTTTCTTCCACAAGACCAAGCGCATAATCTTCCAGTGAGTCCTCACTCAACATTCTTGCTGCACATTCGGGAATATAAAGCGTAGCACCGCGGTTACGTGCTACAAGGTCAATTTTTGTGTCTGGCAGAACTGTACTCGCAGGATCTGCGATATGAATCCATAAAAATGTGCCGTCATAAAACACGGCATCATCAGGATCTCTGCTCCATTCATTGTCGATTGCAAATGCCACATGCTGGATGCGTACGCGCTCCTCCTCCGGCGGATGAGAAAGCGTTTCTCCGGCAGACTGCATGGAAAGCCCTGCTCTTGAAGGATAAGGATTTTTGTATGGCGTCCAAAATTTTGTGTCGATTAAAAGCTTGTGCGCATTTTCTTGAGTTTCGGAATATCCGGCATCTTTCATGTTTTTTGACTTATCAGTTTTTCCAAGTGCAAAAGCTTCAATTTCCTGCATATATTTTGCATCATCCGGAAGTTGTATTTTTTTTGACTTTAGGCGGCTGATAAAAGCGGTTCGGTTTTCCTGTTCATTGCTTTTTTCTATCTGCTTTGCAATAAGCGAATCAATTTCATCTTTAGAACGCAGTGAATAGGAAATTTGTCCGGAAGAC
>JAEEGL010199552.1_pt1 | contig 38143 bp, 36 predicted proteins | sample 9134231 | NCBI WGS metagenome assembly JAEEGL01 (sample SAMN16246548, study PRJNA631951) | gut metagenome | biome: gut microbiome; feature: rumen; material: fiber-attached | host: Bos | place: Iran: Karaj | collected 2018-10
GAGCTCGTCGACCGCGCCAGCGGAAACGTCGTCTGGGAATACAACTATCTCAACAGCGACTACCTCAACCACTGGCTCTATGCCCGCGTCGGCAAGGACGCCAGCCTGTATCCGCAGCTGATGAAACAGGCCATGAACGGTGCGCTGTACGACCTCTCGAAGAAGATGCCCGGTCTGTGAGCATCCTGTCTTTATAAAGTTGTGTTTTCGCCACGGGATCCGACGGGTTCCGTGGCTTTTTTCCTTTTGGATTTGTCGCGATCCGCAAAAAATCGTTCTTTTTAGGGCTTTCCGGTGGAATTTTCGGAAATCCGTGCTAAAGTAAAAGGGTCATTTTCGCAACCCTGTGGTGTAATGGCAGCACAAGTGGTTTTGGTCCACTTAGTTCAGGTTCGAGTCCTGACAGGGTTGCCATTTTTTGAGGTGAAATTCCTTGAATCTGCGTAAAAGTGTGTAAATCTTGTCGAGGGTAACGATAATCTGTCTCTATACGTCTCAATAAATCTCAAGGAGACTACCATGTCTGTATTGAAACGAGGAAACGTTTACCACTACCGCTTTATGATTCGCGGAAAAATCTTCGCAGGACCGTGTACCGGATGCACGACGAAAGGCCAGGCCGAGAAGTTCGAGAAGGAGAAGCGGCGCTCCGTCGGGGCAGACATGGAAGACATCCGGGCGAACCGGACGGTGAAGGCTCTCGTCGAGAATTACAGGAAGGAGCTCTCCGGCGGCAGGGACATCGCCCTTGCCGACGCCTACGCCCTCGCGTCCGCAAAGCCGTCCCGCCACGTCTCGAAATCCTCGTACGCGGGGCTCCGCGAGACGTACTGGAAGGACTTTGCGGCTTTTATGGCGGCGACCTACCCGGACGCCCCGAATCTCGCCGACGTCCGCCGCGCTCATTGTGAAGCCTACGTCTCCTACCTCATGGAACACGGGCGCTTCGTCCAGACCCGGACCTACACCATGACGTCGATCAAGAAGGTTTGCCAGACCGTCCATGCCGTCCAGAAAATCCACAGCATCACCCCGAAGACCATCAAGGAGATCGTCTCCGTCTGCAAGGGCGTCTTCGCAAAGCTGGAGGAGGACGCAGGGCTCGCCCGCAACCCGTGGCAGGGTGTGGTTCTCCCCGTCCATACGCCCATCGAACGGGAGATATTCACCGACGACGAGCTCGAAAGGATTGGCCGGGCTCTCAAGGACAACGAGTTCGTCCGTCCCCTCTTCATCATCGCGGCGAACAGCGGCATGACGGAGGGCGACATCTGCACTCTCCGGTGGGACGACATCGACTTTACGGAACAGATGATCTACCGCGACCGGCGGAAGACCGGAACGGAAATCCTCGCCCCGCTTCTCCCGGAGCTTGAGGCGTACTTGCAGACGATTCCCCGGACCGACGAATACGTCCTCCCCGACCATGCCCGCCGGTATCTGGCGAAGGGCTCGAACATCTCCTACTACATCCAGAACTTCCTGACCTCCCTCGGCATCAAGACGACAGTGGACGTTCCGGGCAGGAAGTCCGTCTCGATCAAGGACCTCCACAGCCTCCGCCACGTCTTCGCCTACCGCGCCCGCAAGGCCGGTGTCCCGGAGCACATCATCGCAAAGATCATCGGCCATAAAATCCTCGAAATGACCCGGCACTACGCCGATCACGACACCGCCGACGACATCCGCTCCGAGATACAAAAACTCCCCGCCCTGTTCCTGGGAACAGAGCAGGGAGACAACCAAGGAGAGGCTGTTATTCGGCGTCGTCTGGCGGAGCTTGCTTACTCGCTTCCATTGGAGCGGGTTCAGCAGATTCTTCGGGAAGAGGACGAATCAAGTCTTTTGCCTGTGCTCCAGCCTTGATCGCGTCCACGGTATATCCGGCGATCTGCTGTCCCACCTTGACGCGGAACATGGTTCCGGTCTTCGCTGCGGCGCTGGACTGTTCCTGCCCGCCTTCCATGTCGCTCACGAGTTCGATCTCGAAGTTGTCGCGGGCGGCGACCGTCAGCGCTTCGCCGTATACGAAGCGGACGTCTGCGGACAAGTGTTCCGGGTCGAGACCTGCGCGGAAGCCAACCCCCTTATCCAGGATAAAGGCGTTGTGCCCGCAGGCGGTCAGCAGCACGGTCATGGCGAAAGCCACGATGAGTACGAGTTGTTTCATGTTTCCTCCTTCATTTGATTAGGATTGCGGCGGCGACCGCCCCTACGGCGACAAGGAAGTTGAAAATCCACCCGATGATGAGCAGGATTTTCCACGTGCCGTTGAGGCGTTCTTCAAGCGCACGGACACGTTCAACCAGTCCTTCCCTCCCGTTTCCGTTGAGGGTGTGGCTGATCTCTGTGAGCGTGTTGAATATCGTCACCATTTGCTGTTCGATTCCGGCGAATCCCGCTTTGACCTCGGACTTGAGGTCGCTGAACTCGTCGGACTCTACGGGGTTTTTGTCATTTGCCATAGCGTTTCTTCGCCTCCTCCCACGCCCTGCCGCCGAACTGGCGGAGGTACGTGTAGTACCGTTCGGCACGTTTCCGGTTGATGTACCGGAACGGATGCCACCAGGCGTAGGTGAGCTCGTTGACCTTCATCACATTGGCAAGGAACTCCGTGTCGGCGTCCAGGCGGTCCTGCCGGGTCGTGCCCGTGGCGTACCGCCGGTCGTGAATGGCTGCCGGAACCTCCATCACAGGGACCATCTTCGTGATGATCTGGGTGAGGGAGTCGGGCATCCAGTCCGCGCCGACTCCGTTGCAGTCCCTTCGGACCGCTTCGGTGTCACGCAGGAGCTCCATGCCCGAAAGGCCGTATTCAATGGCTTTCAGGTGAAGGTTCTCCGCTTCGATCTGTGAGTAGTGCATTGGCATTGTCTCCTCATGTGAATTTGTAGCTCCCGTCGTCGCCTCGGATGATCGTGGCCCGGAACGGACCCTTCCCGCGTTTCAGCTCGAACTCCTCGACCTGTCCGCGGAGAACGTCCGAGTTCGTCAGCACGACCAGCAGCTCGCCGTCGAGGCGGAACTGGAGGGTGAGGCGAATCAGGCGGTGTCCGTCGTGCGGGTCGAGGTACTTGCTGGGCGCGATGTCCCAGTCCGTGACCGTGATCTCCCGGTCGAAGATGTCGATCATACGGACCTTTCGTCCGGGAAGGCGTTTCCGCCTCGGCACGACATCCGAGAACGACGGGATGCTGTTCACGCGAAGAGCTCCTTCCAGTTCCGGTTATTGGCCGGAAGGTCGAGGCTCACGAGCGCGAATTTGAGCGAATAGGCCGCGATGTCGCTGGCGGACATTCCGTTTTCCTGGGCGAAGGCGATCATATCCGCGTCGTTGAAGTAGTCGGGAAGATCGGAACGAGTCTTTCCGACCGCGGCACACGCTTCGTCCACGAGGGCCCAGAAGTTCGCCTTGACGGCTTCCCACCGGAGCTCCTGTTCGTTGACCCCGCCGGGCACCTTCGGGAAGGCGGACCGGATGGCCTGTCTGTGGGCTTCCCACAGATTGTCGTCGCGGAGTTCCGCCTGCATATCCTGAGTCCCGTAGAAGAACTTGCGGAGCTCGGCGTACGCGGCGTACTGGAAGCGGTCCTCCGTGAGGGCCTGGCCCCGGTATTCCACGGGGACGTCGAAGTAGCGGTACATGGTGACGGGTTCGCCATTCTCCGGCGTCCGGGTTTCCTGCCGGATGAAAGCGGGGAAGTGGACGATCTTGCCGTCCCGGACAATCCGGGGCTCGTCAGGCGTCTCCGTCTGCACGAAGAACTGGCTCTGGAAGCCCGCGGGGAGTGCATTGATGGTAGTCATGCTGTGACTCCTTTCAGTTGTAGGTTGGTTTGCTCGAACACGGCGTTCCACAGCCGCGTCGAATCGGAGATGTTGCGGAGCGTCCCTTTGTACCCTGGGAACGCCTTGCGCGTTTCGTCGCAAGGGTTCGTCAGGTACAGCCGGACTTTTCGCCGGAAACGCCGCTCTGTACGTTTACGCAAGCGCACAATGCCGCCGCGCATGAAGGTGTACCCGATGAAGTCGATGCCTCCCGGCGGACGTTCAATGGGGAACACCTGAATGTTCGGCTTGATCTCCAGCTCAAGTCTGTTTCGGAAGAAGTCGATGGCGAGGTGTGCCAGTTCCACCAGCTCGTCCTTGTCGCTGCTCAGGACCAGGAAATCATCACAGTACCTCGCATACCGGCGGAAGCCGAGGCCCTTGACGAAGTGGTCGAACGGCGAGATGCAGTAGTTGGCGAAAAGCTGGGACAGGTAGTTGCCGATCGGTAAGCCCGGAGCGTGGCTGTCGATGATGGTGTCGCCGAGCCACAGGATGTCCGGGTCTTTGATCTTCCGGCGGATTCTTCTCTTCAAGACGGGGTGCTTGATCGACGGGTAGCACTTCGTTACGTCGCCTTTCAGCGCGTAGATCGGCTCGTCGTCGCCGAACTCCATGATGAACCGGCGGACCGTCTGTACGGCCTTGCTCGTCCCGCGTCTGCGGAAACCGGCGAAAGTATCGCGGATGCAGGAGTTGACAAGGTAGACCCCGGCGACGCGCATGTACGCGTGTTGCACGAGGTTGTTCTCGTACTTCGGGTCCCAGTGGATGAGGCGGGCCTTGCCGCGCTCTACCACGACGAGAGTCCAGTAAGGACCCGGACGCCACGTCTTGTTCCGCAGAGCTTCGCAGACGGCGTGGACGTTTTCGTCGAGGTGTTCCTCGAAGTCCTTGACGTCCTTCCGCGTCGTCTTGCCCTTGCGGGCCTTCTTGTGGTCGAGCTCCTTCATCTTGGTTTCGTCCACCAGGTCAGGGAAGAGATTTCCGTATCGTTTCATGGTATGGAATATTCCGCGTTGTGTCGTTGGCCCGGCACGGTCGAACGGAGCGGTCCGAGTCTTCGCCTGCATCCGCCTACTGGTGCTTTACAATCCGTAGAAGGGGCCTTACGCAATTTACCTCGAAGGTAACGAGCTTGTGTTCGGAGAAATAAAATCGACACCGTTGCCAGGCGGCCCCCGTAGTTCGCGTTCGTATTCGACAAGCTGTTGTTCACGTTCACGTACGCACAACCATCGTTAGCACCGTTGTTCGCATTGCCTCCACGGATAACGACGCGGGAACCTGTCGAGCACAAGCCCGGTTTGTTAAGGGTGAAGGTCCCGCTTGCGCGGGACCCGTTTTTGTTTTCTTGTTTTGGGTTCACTCGCCCACCCGCTGCCCTCGTCCTCAGTCTGAAAACGCGGCCAGGCGGCCCCCGCAGGACGCGCCCGTAAACGACAAGCTGTAGTTCACGAACACGCACGCACAACCAACGTAAGCACCGTAGGACGCATTGCCTCCACGGAAAACGACGCGGGAACCTGCGTTGGCGTCGTTATAGAAGTAATCTCCATAAACGCCGCTGCCGGTCTTCGTCGGGTAGAGGTCCTTCTCGCTCGTGTTCAGGACGTTTCCAATTGCTTTCGGCCACGGGTGGCTGACCCACACGTCCTCGGCTCCGGTGTAGCCCACGGACGGGAACTCGCTGCCCGCCGCGCCGTGAAGTGGAGTGTGGTCTGCGTCGTAGCCGGAATAGCGCGTCGTGTCATTCGTGCACCAGTAGCCGGAGGCGTCGAAGCTCTCCGTCGCATCCTGATACTTGATGATGCCGTCCTCGAAGCACCACTGAGAACCGAACGGGTCCTCAATGCCGCGCCACGAGAACTGGACGATACGCTTGCTGTGCGTACCCTGAGCCGCGGAGTTCCACAGAGTGCCGCCACCGTCGGCGTAGGACAGGATGTCGTAGTCGGCGTCGCCGCTCGTGGCGTCTTCCGCTTCGATGCTTCCCGTCCCGTTGCCGAAACAGGCGGTACGGCCCGTCGCACGGAGAGCCTGGTACTTGAACGCCGAGAGGTTGCAGTACCCCTCGGAGATACCGGCCTGCGTGTTCCAGTTGCCGCAGTCGATCGCCATCATCAGGAGCATCCACTGTCCGAGCGCCCACGAGGAAGTCGTGCCGCCTTCGAGCGTATGGCCGTTGCGGAGTCTCGCGCGGGTCCAGTTGCCGCACGGACGCGCCCCGACCGAATCGTCCAGCGGGTTCGTCACGTAGTTGCCGTCGGTCAGCGTCCACGTCGCCGTGGCGACGGAGCGCAGGCGGTAGGCCGCGTTGTAGGCGACCGGAGTACCGGCGTTGCCGGAACCCTGCGGAATGATCGCGCCGGTCGTGCCGTCGCAGACCACGGAGCGGAACGCGCCGAGGTACAGAGTGCGGAGCGTCGCGCCGCCGGGGCCGTCGTAACAGCGACGGTGCGGGACCGCGCCCTCGAACGGGCTGCTGTGGACGAGATACACTTCGTGGAGATGCTCCGAGTTGTCGAGGTAGAGGTCGAGGCGGACGTAGGTCAGCGGAATCTCCACATGTACGCCACCCTGCGAACCGTCCAGCGCCACCGGGTCGCCCGCACGATCGAAGCGGCTGTCGGATGCGTTGAGGTACTTCGAGAGGGCGAGCTTATAGCCGCCTCCGTCCACGGCTTCGCGGGTCATAAGGCACCGGTGGAAGTTGTGGGCGGGAGTCTGGAGGAATCCGCCCGCGCCGACCGGCTGGTAGCGGTACGGGTTGGTCGGTTCGTCGAACGCCGTGTCGAGCACGACCTGAGTGCAGCTCACCGGGTCGCCCGAAGCGTTGTACTCCGTGTCGAGGCCGTAAATGTACTGCGAACCGGGCGAAACGTGAGTGAACGGAACGCCGCCTACGGTCGTGCCGTCGCCACCGTAAAAGCGCTTCTTCTCGCTGTCGTAGAAAATCTCTCCGGCGAGGGGAATGGCCGCTTCACGAATGGCGGACGTGGTTTTGGGAAGAATGAGTTTTGCCATTGGTTATGGTCTCCTTGTGTTAAGTGGTGGTCCAGCCGCCGAAGGCGACTACACCCTCGTAATCCGCCGTCCAGTCGCCGCAGATGTAGGTGCCCTGAACGGGCGTACCTCCCTCGACGATGATCTGGATGTCCGCCTCGGCCACCGTCAGGCGGGAGTTCAGGGAGGCGAGCGCCTTCTTCCAGAACTCCTTGATGAGGGGCTTGGGGAAAGTATTGACTTTCGGCATAGGTCAGCTCTCCGTCAGGTCGTCGTTGATCGGAATAAAGGTGAGCCCGGAGCGGTCGGCCCAGTTGCCGTAGGACTTTTCATCCTCGGTCGTGGTCGTGCTACCGGATTCCGTTTCGGTGATGCGGCGGACCAGCGTCGGGTCGGTCTTGAAGTACCGCATGAACGTGGTCGTCACATTTCCGTCTACCGTTTCTTCAACGGTACAGGGGGAGATTTCCACGCCATTGAAATTGATCGTGTACTCCTTCCGCCCGTAGTTGTCGATGTGTCTTGCCATTGGTTATGGCCTCCTGTGTTGGTTATACTTGCTGGGCGTCTCCGTCGAACCGGGCGAAGATCGAACTGCCCGTTTCGTTCGACACGCGGAACGACGTGTTCGCGGGAATCGGGAAGAGCCATGTCCCACCGGTCATGTCACCGGTGAGGCGGACGAGCCCGATGGACGAACCGCCGATTACGAGGCGAACGCAACCGGAGTTTCCACCCTCGTTCTTGATGCTGACGCGCACCCATCCGGGACTGGTGGAAAGGTACGCGTTCCCGTCCGAGATGTCCGTGCCGCCCGTGTACTCGTCGCCCTCGCCGCCCGTGTGGTACGTGAGGTTGTGGTACTGCGGGAACGGGATGCCGCCCCCTTCGCCACCGCCACCGCCTGCTCCGGGCTCCACGACGTTGCCGTACTGGAGCTGCCTCGGAGCGGCTGCGGCGTTGCTCATAATCGGCACATAGAACTGTCCGGCCTGAGGGGTCGGCGTAGTCATGGTGTACGAGAACGTCGGCGGGTTCGTCAGCGTTCCCGTAAGGTACACGGTCGCGCCGTTCGGAACCCACAGAACGCTGGACGAGTCAACGGGGTATTCGCTGCCATACATGCACACGGCCCCGCTACTGATCTTGATGGTCCGTTGGTCGGTGAAAGTGGCTCCAACGGAATGAGCGAACGGTCCGGTGTATGCGGCGCTCTTCGCCCATCCGGCAGAAACCGCGCTCCCCGCACTGGCCGCGCTACCGGCAGACGTAGCGGAAGTCGCACGGGTCGCCGACGTGGCACTCGTCGCAGACGTAGCCGACGTGGCACTCGTAGCCCGCGTCGCGCTACCGGCAGAGGTAGCCGACGTAGCCGACGTGGCACTCGTAGCCCGCGTCGCCGACGTGGCACTCGTAGCCCGCGTCGCCGACGTGGCGCTTGTGGCTTTGGTCGCACTGCCAGCTCGCGTCGCGCTCCCCGCGCTTGCGGCATAATCGACGCTTCCGCCGCCCGGCTGATACCGGGACACGATGTCGATAATGGCATCTTCCAGGTCGCCAACCGGGTCTTCCGACGTAGGCGGTACGACGAAGGCCCGCTCCTGCACTTCCTGGAGCTGCTGCGCGATAGCCGTCAGCTTGTCGAGGGCGTTCTCGATCACTTCCGGCAGGAACTTCGTGTTGTTCTGGAGGTCTACTCCCTGCGTCGGGGGGACATTTCGGACGATCGCCACCTTGGTCCCTTCGTCGGGGGGAGAGTCGAACGTAACCGTGCCGCCACCCTCCCCCAGCGTCGTCGTGTACCCGCCGGTCACGATGTCCGAGTCTTTGTAGACCGTGATGTAGGTCGAGTCCAGCGGGTCGAAGGCAAACGGAAACTCCGTCTGCTCCCCGTCGCACTCGAACGGTCCCGCTTTCGCGGTCATGGTTTCGATAGACATTAACGTCTTCTCCTTCTCTTCTTGGTGGACTTCTTCTGCTTCGTCTCCTCGTCGATGTCCGGCAGGATGTTCTCATCCCCGGTCCAGTCCACAAGCATCTGGCGGAGACGCTCGTACACACGGACGACGGGAACTTCAAGCAGCGTACCGACCGCATCGGCCAGTTTGTAGCAGGCTCGGTCCGGGTTATCTTCAAACGCGGCGTCGATTCCGTCGAAGGCGGTAACGGCGAGATCGGAGAGGCTGCGTAATGAAGTATTCTCAATGACGGTTCTCTGGGCTTTCCCCTTGTTCAGGATGCGGGCCGCCGCAAAGTCGGCGACGTCGCGGACGACTGGAACGCCCTGGAAAGGATTGGTGATGAGCTCGCGCAGGAGCGCCCGCCGCGCTTTGTCCGGGTCGTCGCCTGCACCCGCGCCGGAGACGGCGAAGCGGATAAGGCAGCTCAGGAACAGCGGCAGGATGATGTTCATGGTCGCGGAGTACGCCGCCTCCAGAGGGCTCAGGTGTCCTCCGAAGATGCGGCTGACCGTACGCGTCGCCATGGTGGAGCCTGCGCTCACGGCGGAGAAGAACACGGTCAGCCCGCGTCCCCATGCCTTGAGCTGGAGCGGCGAGAGGTCGATCGCCCTTGTGGCTCCCTGCGTCTTCGCCACGAACTCATCGGCAGCCGCCACGGCCTGAGAGTCGCTCTTGCCCGCGTCGAGCGCCCGGTCGTAGGCGGCCTTCCATGCCGGAATGGCGACGGCGAGGTCCACGAAGCGCATAGGCGAGTAGCCGAACTGCTTGACGGTCTCACGAATCTGGACGGCGGTATTCTGCGAGAAGCGGTTGGTCCGCATCTTGAGGTCGAGGTCCTTGAGATTCACACGGTCCCGCATCATGCCGCTGTGCTCCATAACGAACTTGAACGTATCGACCGGATGGGCCATGTTCTCCGCCGCGGCTTCGAGATAGTAGCCGCCGAGTTCGTCAAGCCCGTAGGTGATGCTGCTGAGCTGCATGGCGACGACGGACGGACTGGCCCAGAGGGCGGACGCCGTAACCATCGCCCTGCCCCAGTTCTCCAGGCCGCTCGTCATGCCTTTCAGCGCCGCGCCCGGAGCCGCCACGTTCTCGACAAGGGCTTTCAGCGCGGCGTACCGCTCGAAACCCTGCGTCTGCTGGAAGTGGTCCCGGAACGTCGAGTCGTTGATGACGCGCAGGACTTTCCGCATGACCCCGCGGTGCGAGATGTAGTGCGAAGCGTCGAAGATGTGGCTGAACACGAGGTTGAGGCTGAGGGACACGGGGTCCGTGACGCCCTCATTTCGCGTGAAGGTGAACGAGGCGCGGCGGAACCTCGGCGCGTTCTTGAGCGCTTCGGCCCGGTCGTTGACGACGGAGTTCTTGTGGTAGAGGTATTCGAGGGGGTAGTAGCCGCCCGCGACTTCGATCTCCTGCCCGTCCTTCGTCTTCACGGTGAACGGCACGGCATCTTCGAGCTTGAGGTCGTAGTGGTACTCTTCCTTGAACGTCTGCGAGGTCCGGGAGGTCAGCGTTCCGATCGCGTCCCATATCTTCTGAATGTTCGCCCAGTCCTCGGCGGTCAGCATGGACGCGAGGCGGTTCACGTAGTCTTCGCCGTTCTCGGCCCATTCGTACCCGTCGATGAGACGCTGCTTGTTCTTCGCCGTTCCCATGTTGAGGCAGGCGGCAACCAGCTTCTCGGCGTCCCACTTCTTATAGTTCCTGGCCTTCACGCCCTGCGGGAACGGGATGTCCGAAATAGACGTGAAGTCGAGCCCGCGCGTCGCCTTGTAGAGGGCGTCGAGGGCTTCGGTGCATTGACGCATCGGGTCGGCCATGATCTGCGTCTGTTCGCTCTCCGCGTAGGCCATCTCGTCGTAGAGCTTCTGGAGCGTCGCGTCCGGGTTCCAGTCCACCGCCATGCCGACGATGTTGCGGAGCTTCGTACCCCAGTTCACCATGCTCCGCCATCCGTGGACGATGGAGTTAGGGTTCGCCGTGTACTTGTGCTTCTGGTCCTTGAGCTCGTTGACCGTGCCCTCCACCGCCTGCTTGACGGTGTTGCGGAACGTTTCCTCGCGGGCGGAGACGAGCTCTTTGCCCTCTCCGTAGAGGAACTCCGCGAGATTGGCGAGCTCCTGGAACTGGCCGAACTGCATCTTCCGGTAGTCCATGCTCCCGGTGAGCATCCACTCAGGCATATCCAGCGGAAGATCGTCGTTCTCCATGGCCTCGGCGTTGAACTCCGCCACGACCGAAGCGACGGTGTGCTGGAGCGGCGTCTTCGGCGGGGTGCGCGTGAAGCCGAACCGGACGGAGAGGTCGATCAGCGCGTCCTGGTGGTCGCCGTAAATCGTCCCCTTCTTGGCGTGGCGGCCCTTCTTCAAAAGGCTCTCTGCGTCCGCGACGACCTTCTTGGCGTCGCCCTTGAGACGGAGGACTTCGAGGTTGAAGCGCAGAGCCTTGGAGTGCTCGAACGCCGTCTTGAAGTCGCCCTCGTTCGCGGCCTTCGTGAGAGCGCGGGCGTTCATGCGGCAGTCGGCGATGAGCTTCTTGTCGCTGACGATGTGGGAGACGCTCATGCGGTTCAGCTCGTCCATGGCCTGCCGTTTCAGCAGAGCACGGCGGAACCGGTAGCCGATCTGGCCGCCCTTCACCGCGAGCATCTCGGAGAGCTTCTCCAGCGCTTCGATGCTCGCCTGTACGCTCTGGGCCGTCTCGGACATCTCGAACTCGGCGTTGAACTTCCGCTCCTCGTCCGCCATGTACTCGGCGGTGAAGTCCTGCGGAGACTTGGAGGCGAGGAGGGCGTCGATCATCTCCTCGACGGAATCGAAGCCCGCCTGAGCCGCCATCGTCGCCGGGTGCTTTCCGCTCTTCGCGCTGTAATAGCCCGCCGGTCGAACCACATTCCCGTCCTTGTCGAGCTTTTCCTTGCTCTTGCGTCCGGGATTCGTGGCGAGGCCCATGGAGCGGAGACGCTGCGCGATGTATTCGCCCGCGATCTCTTCGAGGGCGACGTAATCCATCCGGCCTTCCTTCTGTACGGCAAACCAGACGTTGTAAACCGGGTCGCCGTCCATGAGCTCCTGAGCTTCCTTCCGCCACTGCTTGCGGAGTTCCTTGAGCTTCGCGTTCTTCTCCGCGGTCATGGCTTCGACGGCCTGCTCGTTCGACTTCTGGATAAGCTCCCGGAACGTCTTGACTTCCGCCTGCGAGAGACCGAGAAGTTCGCGATCGATCTGGTCCGCCGCTTCGAGCAGGATGGAATCCCGGACGAGCGTCGTCTCAGTCGCAAGCATCCCGTCAAAGACTTTCCGCACGTCGTCGCTCAGGGTCACGCCGAGAGCCCGGACGGTCTTGTAGATGTGGAGGAGGATTCGCCGGAGCGTCGCAAAGGCTCCCTGGAGCTCTACGGACGGAGCGCGTCCTTCCATGCAGTACGCCTCGAACCCGCGGGCGAGACGCTCCTGCTCTTCGATCTCTTTCCACTGTTCCATGGTGAGCGGGAGCTCGCCTTCCGGTACGCCCTTGAGATACGCTTCGTACCCCTTCGCGGCCTGTTCCGGCGAAATGGTCGCCCAGGCGCGGAGCTTCTCGTAGTCGCTCTTCATCCGATCGTCGGCGAGACCGGCTTCGACGAAGTGCTGCATCATGTCGAAGATATAGTGGCCCGTTTCGTGGATGACGGTCGAACCGTCCGCCGCACCCTCGAAGAGGGCAATCGTCGCCTTCCAGTCCTCGTTGAACGTAATCGCGCCGCGGTTGCCCGACGGCTTGGACTGGAACAGCGCCTTTTCCGTACGAGTGCGCTCCGCTTCAACCGCGGTCACATGCTCCTTCGCTTCCTGCTTGAACTCAGGCGAGCCGGAGTAATGCACGTAATCCGCGCCAACGTGGTCCTCGTATTCGCCGTTCGCCAGGAAGTTCGAGATGTCGTAAACCAGCGCCGCGAGCTTTTCTCTGTTGAGTCCGTCCCGCTTGAAAACGTACTCAACAGCATCGACATCCGGGCTTTCAACAAAGTGCTTTTTCACCCGTGGCCCCTCAATGACGACGCTCACGATGTTGCCATCTTCACTGTTCTCCTGGAAGGTGCTGGCCGTTGCTCCGTGATTCGAGATACGGATGGTGTTTTCCTCATCGCCGTTTTTGAAGGTGTAGTACAAGCTACCATCCTGCTCCGAGAATCCGAGCAGTCGGAGAGACGTTATAAAGTTTTTCGGAGAAACGGGCTTTCCGAGTTCTGCGGGCAGCTCATTCGTCGTCAGCGAATCGAAGATTTTTCGCAGGGCGTCCTTGACATTTGCCGGAAGCTGTGCTATATTGTCTTCTAAGCGTTGACGAACGGCGGAGCGCGAATCTTCATTCCCTCCAGAGCCTCTGATTAAGTTCAGGATATGTGCGAAAAGCTCGTCAACGTTTTCTTTTTGCTCAGATTGGAACAACGGCTGACCGCGGCCCATGACGTCGGCCTTCATGCGGTCCGTCACGTCAAAGCCCCACATCTCGCGGCCATCTTCCTCGACATCCGGGAGCGTAACGACGCCGACCTTCGAGCCCCACTTCTTGATGTACTTCTCGGTGAAGTTCTTGAGGATTTTATCGTAAAAAGTCTTCATCCCTTCGCCGCCGACGACAATGCTGTCGTCAAGGCGGATTCCCTTCGCCTTGCCCTTTACTGAAACCGGTCTATCGACGCGAAGCCACGAGCCCTCGACGCTCGTGTTTATAAGGTCCACGATCTCCTGCCCCAGTTCGTCCCCGAAAGCGTCGAACACCGTGTCCGCGGCATACCCTTCAATTATGTTTCCGTCCGCGTCAACTTCAAGCGCAGTCACGTCCCCCTCGGTGTCCTCGCCCCAGTAGACGTTCAGCTCCGCGTGATTGCTTCCGTTCCAGTAGGCAAACGATACCCCGTACATCGGGCGTTCTTCCGCCTCGTCCCCTTCCTCGGTTCCGTCCATGAGCCCCAGCATCCGGTTTCCGAGTTCCTTCCCGAAAACCTCCCGGACGTCTTTCCCCTGCATTTCAGCAAAGGCATAAGACGCGCCGACGATCTCGCCATCCTTGCGGACTACGACATTCTCCCTGTAACCGTCGGACATGGTAAGCCAGAACTTCCGCTTGCCCTCGGTCTTTTCCCACGCGGTTTCTTTGCCGAGGTCAATGGAGGTAATCACATTCCCTATGTTGTACCGCTTCGCCTGCTGTTCGCCGCTGGTCCATGCGATCTTGTCGAACCCGTGCTCAGCGGCGTAGCGAATCATTCGCTTCATACCGAGCTCGTGCCAGTTCTTCTCGAAGGGCGCGGCAGGAACGTGGGAGACATCCTCCTTATCGTGGATGTACGTAGTCATCCCCATCGGGGTTTGCTCCGTGCGGGTAGTAATGAACGTAGCGGCGTCCGGTCCGAACGCTGTTTCGACATCTTTCCCGATAAGAGCTTCAAAAGACGGATTGCCCTGCCCGTCACTGGTTCGGTAGTCCCGGATAACACCATTATTTACCGCAAAAGTGCCGACACGATCACGGTCGTTGAAATCCTGGACGGCAAACCAGAGCAGCTTTCCTCCGTTGATAAGATCGTCCTGTACCCCTGCAAAACCGACGTAGTATATCGTCCCGAACTCTCCATCCGGCTCAGGCTTTTTTCCGCTTTGATAGCCGTGTTCCCGGCCTTCCTGGTGGCGGTTGGACTGAATCTCGTCGATCACCAAAACGCGGTTCCCGTTCGCGTCGGTCGTCTCGCCGAAACGAACCCACACGAGCGCCGTGCCGTTGGTATCTCTGCCGAAGTGAATGGGGTCGGATTCCTCGAACTGCCCGACCTCCGGGGCGTAGATCACAAGCTCCCGATGCGTATCCAGCCCCTTCGTGGTGTAGTTATCACGAACACTGCTTGGGGTGATAACCTTATTTGCCGGTCTTCTCGGAACGTTGGCCGCCGCCTTTTCTCCGGCGAGCCGCACCTCCTTCTCGAACTGAGCTATACGCTCCTCCGCCTGTGAGGACTCCTCATCTGCGTTCGGTTCATTCTTGGACTGGCGGACATGGGCTTGACTGAGCTCTCGGTAAAGCTCGGTATATTCCTTCAACTTGTCCTCAGTCAGGTATTCGTACATCGCTTCGATCTCGGCTTTGATAACATCCGGCCCTTTATTCTCCGCCATGTCGTCGGTAACATAAGGACGTAAAACCTCGTTTCTTAGACGGGTCATAGCTCGCACGGCGTAGCCATAGTACCTGTCGCCAGTCTCATCAAGAAGTCCTCTGAACCTCTCTTTCGCCTCAAAAACATGGGAATCGAAGTATCTCTGTTCGAGGTAATTGTTCAGCTCGTGAATCTCATCTACCCCCGATTGCATCTCCAGAATATCAACCATCCCGTTCTCGAAGGCGTCGATTAGCTCCTGCTTATCGACCGCCACATTCGGGTCGCGCCCTTCAAAGAACTTCTCGACCGAACCGCGCCACGTCGTTTCGCCCGCCTTGAGTCCCCCGGACTTCTGGAGGTAGGCGAGCCACTGAGCCGGAGTCATCTTCGCCTGAGGCGCGTCCGCGAGGCTCTGCATCATATTGGAGTAGAAGCCGGGGATGCCGATCACGCCCTGGTAGAGCGACGGCTTATCATCCACAAACTGTTTCAGGAACTCCGGCTCAGAGATGGACTTGATCGTCAAGGCGTTCAGGATGTCAACCGGAGTCTTGCCCGCAAGGTTATGATTCCCCATGTAAGTAGTCAGCGGGCCCAGCAGCCTCATAAACGCGCGAATCTCCGTATCGGACCGACCGGCGTCTTTCAACTGCTTCACCTTCTCGTCAATGGCGGCGGAAAACTCGTTGCGCGCCTGCATCGCTTTATCAGCCACCTTCGACGGGTCCTCCGGCAACAGCTTCTTCGCCTCGCGCGTCGTCACCATGGCGTTCGGGTCCGGAATGAGATCGTCGAGAAGTTTATTGAACTCCTCCGCCGACATCTGCGTATGCGTCCGGGCCATCGACACCGGAATCATGCGCCCCTTGGATTCCGCCTCACCGATGACATTCTCTGTAATGCCGAGCTTTGTCATCGCGTCCGGCATAGACTGGAACAGCACCCTCGCCTTGTCCGGGCTCAGAAACGCCCTGTCCGCCATACCCGTGAAGCTCCGAAGCAGAAACTCCATAGTCTCCGGGCTTCGTTTCAGGGTAGCAGTAGCCGCGCGGATGCGCTCGTCGATCACCCGTTGACCCGAACGGAACCGGACGGCGTTCATCGCCCGGACGCCCGCACCGACGACGTACGCTCCGGTATGGAACGCCGCCATCGGAAGCGCCAGAAGCACGATACGCTCCTTCTCGGCCTCCCAGCCGACATAGGGCTCCTCCTGACCGAGATCACCGAAGTCAGACCCGAACGCGTGAGCCGCTTGCGTCGCCACCCAGCGGGCCGCGTCGCCGACCAGCTCCTCCATCTCCTCGCCGCCGATACCGGAAAGCCCTGCGCGTTTCCCGAAGTTCCCTATGGCCTTGACGGTCTTCCTGTCCGCCACGGACTTCATAATACGAACGAAGGCGGCGCTCTTCACTCGCTCCGGGATAAACTTACCGAGCCCGCTGACACCCGGCAGAAGCCCGCCCATCCCCTCGGACGCAATCTCAATGTAATTGTCGAGCACGAGGTTAAAGAACTTGGACGCCAGGTCTTTCGTCTGGTCTTCGGTATATCCGGGGAGTACCTGATTGTCTTCGACGAAACGGTAAATCTCACCCGTCTCTTCCGTGAGGTCCGACAGTATCTTGCCGGAATACTTCCAGAGTCCCTTTCGACCGGCACTTCCCAGCAACGTGGCGAAACCACCGGGAACCAATCGGGAATACGTAGCGGCCACAGTGTTCGGTACGAGTCCCGCAGCTTCCTCCTTAACCATGTGGGGAAACAGGTTGCGGAGATACCCCTTCGTCAACTCCCAGAGGGCCGCCCGCTTCGTCATCTCCTTAGCCGCCACCTTCGTCATAATTCCCGAAACGCCTTCGGACATCGCCGCTTCGACCGGCTCGAACACACCGGCTGCCGCGAGCTCAACCATGAAGCGTTCCATGACGATCGCGCCAGTCCATGCCTTGTTTCCGAACGTCGTGCCGCGCAGGGCCTTCGCCTGGGATTCCAGCTCGTCCACCAGGTCCATGCGGTCCATATCATTAAACGCGAGCGGATTCTGATGAACTTCGTTCAGCTCGTCTTTCCGCAGATGCGTCCGATGTTCATAAGCATCCTGAACGCCGAGATAGTTGACGGCATCCGCCCAGTCCACTTCGGACATGGTGACACCCGCCGGACGGAGCCGCTCGACCGGAATGTCGGACACGTCAAGGCCGAGCAGTTTCCCCGCCTCGCCCACCATGCGCTTGAGGGACTTGTCGTCCGCACCGTTCCAGTCAGGGTGGAGAAGATTGAGCGCCTGCATGACCGCAATCTCCTTGTCGAGCTGCTGGATGTAGGCAGCCTGATCTTCCGGCAGCAGAGTCAGCATCGCCGCGGAGCCCCGCACGTTCACGAACCTGTTGTTCTGGGCTCGTTCGGAAGCCTCCTGGAGCGCCTTCGACTTCGCCTCTATTTCCTGCTGCGTGAACTCGACCTCTTCGGGGGAGCAATACCACTTCTCCATGACAAGGCCGTTATGTGGAACAATCCGCCCGTTCGCCCGGTCTTCCTTATAGACTCTGACATTCTTGTATCGCTTGTTCGGGTCGTTGATGTCAACTGGCCCATCGTCGAGAATGTCGGCGTGATAACCCGCGGCCCTCAGATCGGAAATCTGCGACCAGGTGTAGCCGAGCTTCTTGACCTCATCCACCATCGCCCTGCGGCGGTCGGCGAGAGGCATGGAGGCATACTCCGCCGTACGCACGATGTCGTCGATACGGTCTTCCTCGCCCTTCGCCACCGAGGCGTTCTCCACGCCCTCCCCGAAGAATCTCTGCGTAGCGGGGGCCATGGCGTTCACGTCCGGCTTGTTCGCCTCCTGATTGTCGGCGTCATAGTTCTCCGTAACGGTGCGACCGTTCTTTCTGGACGCACTGATCGCCGCCCCCATCGCTTCGGGATTGGTGTCCGCCGCGTAGTTGATATTCGCAAGCGCCCTCTGGCCGTCCGTAAGGACCTGTTCCGCTTCTTCCGTATGGCGTTCCGCCGTACTGGCGGCATCCACGTCCAGCAGCAAGTCGTCGAGTTCGTTCATTTACCATCCTCCGTATTCGGTCTGGTGTAGAAAAATCTTCCCTTGCGGTCCGGGAGCATACCGAAGTTTTCCCGCATGAATGTTTCCACCTGGTCCTTTGTGCGCGGACGAGTTCTGCGGAACTGCGCGGTGTCCCTCGCGTTTCCGGGATAGCCGAGCGGGTCCTCCCGCAGAAGTGCTCTCTCTGCTTCCAGCGTCCGCATGAAGTCTTCCGCCTGCTCCTGCGTGAAATACATCTCCGCCGGGTCGAGGCCCTGTTCGATAAGGTCGCCGACAGCCTCGTAATCCACGCCCTTCTTCCTCATCTTGGGCGAGGCTTTTCTCGACAGGAGCATATTGATATTCTTCTTGAGCCATGCCTGTCTGTCCTTCTCTTCGACGACCGCATCGCCCTTGATAAACTCAAGCTGAGCATAAAGCGTCGGGAGCATCTCCATGACTTCCGTCGGGCTGCTGATCTCCAGTTGGCGCGCCGCCTCGGCGTAAACCTGTTCCACGTCAAGAGGATTGTTCGAGCCGCTGATATAATCCGCCGCCTTCTGTTTGTTCTTCGGCGAGAGACCGAGCATCTTGACGAACGCCGTCTGCTCATCCTTCTTGGAGAAATCAAAGGTAATCGGCTTCCCATCGGTATAGATGATTCCTTTCCCGCGAGACAGTGAAGCTCGGAGATAATTCAGCCTCCTCTCCTGATCGACCAAAGACGCCGGGTCCGTGTTATTATCCAGCTCCTCCTTCTGAGCCTTGGCTTCATCGTCAAGAGCTTTCAGTAGCGCCTTCTTGATCTTAGAGTCCTTCATCCTCCGTGTATCGGCGATACGGGCGGAAAGGTCAAGCGGAGCACCGTGCCCGCTTTGCCACTCCATCATCTTGCTCACGACGTCGCTTGCCGCCTTCGCTTCCTGAGCCGCCTGCAAAGCGTTCCACCGAATATCCATCTCGGAGATGATCTGGCGACCGAGTTTCGCCTTGTCCCCGGAATAGTTCTTTAGAACTTCCTGCCGAAGTTCAGTGTACTTCCTTGCCTGCTCCTCCGTTCCGTACCCGTCCGGGTCAAGAGCCTGGAGCTCGGTAATAACCTGGTTCGCGTACAGCGAGACCTGTCTCGCCTCGTAAGCCCGGTCAATCGCTGCCTGTGCCGCGGCATACGCCTCTTCGGTCATGGCAAACATTCCGCTGCCGACCATGCCGTTCAACGCGCGCTGAGCCTCGTCAACCTGATCGGCGTCAAGAAGCCTGTTGATCTTCTGGAGATTCTTGCGCTCCGTCTTATTCTGCTCCGCCTCGGCCTTCGCCTCCGCGCGTTCCCGTGCGACCCGTTCCTTCTCGCCGAGGGTCTCGCGCTTCTTTCCCACCGCGAGCTCCCCTTTCGAGAGGATGTCATCCGAAATGACGCTCGCCGTCTGGATATACTTGAGGTATCTTTCCGCGGCGTCCGGGTCATCGTTAGCGAGATAATTGTCAACAGTCTTTGCATGAGCCCGGTCGAGCACTTCCTGACGTGACCGCTCGTAGGCTTCCATTTCCTGAACCATGGACTCGCGCTGCTTCTTGATCTGCTCCTTCGTGATAACACCCGGAGTGCCGGGCTCGGCCTCGTCCACGATCTTCAACTTCGCACCGCCACGAACCTGAACATACCCGTCGCCGTCGTTGACGTCCTCGTCGAAACGACGAAGAACATCCGCGTCCACCAGGTGTCCCCCGTTCTGGAGTCTCCAGTTGTCCGCGTGAGCTTTCAGCGCGCCCTCAAGCATCGCCTCGTCCAATGTCGCCGCGTACTGGTCCACACCGTTGCTGATCGTCGCCTTGTTCGCAACGATTTTCGCCCGCTGGAGATGAGAGCGTTCAAAGTTCATAACCTGAACCCGCTGATTGTTCCCCCACGTGCCGAGGTCCTCTCTGAGCTTCCGCTGATTGCGCGAGTTCATCTTCGCCATCTGTTCCGAGTTCTGGTCGAGAATCTCCGCAAAAATCCTCTCGGTGCGCTCCAGAGAGCCCTCCGCGGCGAATCCTTCCTGGCTGTAAACCTCGTCATTCAACCGCTTAACCGCAGTGTCAATCATGCTGTTTCGAGTGCGAATGTAGTCCGCGTCGTCGCGCTCCGCCTGAATGGCCGCGATGCTAAGGCCGAGGCTGCCGAGACCGTTTCCGAGATTGCCGAGGCTGTCACCGAGCCCCGCCAGAGGGTTCGGCATCGCTACGGCATGAACGTTTTTACGAGCGGTCTGAGGCCGCCCTATAACCGTGGGAACCGCTGGATTTAAAGGCATAGTCAATCTCCTCAACTGAACTTGTTAGAAAGAGTTTCCCATACGCCGCGCTTCTCCCCCAGTTCCGCGTAGGAACCGATGCCCTTCGCCGCACCGCCGACCGTATTGAACATGCCGCTCAGCAGAGATGTGGTCTGAGACTGCTGATACGCGCTCGCCTGAGCTTTGTAAAGCGACGCCTGGTCCGTTGCGTTTCCCGCCTCCACGCGGAGCTTCCACTGCCGCATGGCGATGTCGTAGTCAAGGTTCTTGGAGTCGAGGTCGTAGGCGTCGGCAATGTCGGCTTCATAGTCCGCCGCGCTTCCGCGCCCCAGCACCACACCGTTCGCGGCGTAGCTGCTCCGCGCCTGACCGCTCGCCAGAAGCATCTTCGTCCTGAGCTGCTGGCGCTCCTGGTCGCCCTGGAGCCCAATCTGCTCCGCTTGGCGAGCGGCGAGCTTCGCGTTCTTTTCCTCCACGCTCGCCATGTATTCCGCCTGTGCCTGCTGTTGCTGCGCTTGCTGAACCCCGGCAACCGTGGAAACCACACCGCCGACAACGCCGCCGACCACGGCGACCTCACTCAGCGCAAGAGCAAGAGTTGTTCCGAGCCCCAGGCCGAGGCTCAATCCGAGCGTAGTAGATAAGATGCACATATTCAGTCCTCCTTCTGGATGATGAGTTTACAAAACAAAGCGCCCTTCTCCCCGTAGGGTTCGGGCTCGCCTACCTGAAAGCCGAGCAGCTTGAGCCACTTGATCGTCTTCTTGTACCGGGAGTCGCAGTGGTTCGTCAGCACGGGGTAGTCCTGCAAAAAGCTCCGAACGGCTTTCCGCCCGAAGCGTACCATGATGAGCGGGACCTTCTCGCAGAGAGGAGTCCCCAGCGCCCACACGCTCGCCTCGTCGGAGAGCGGGGTTCCGCCCACGCCGAAGATCATGGTCGGTACGCCGTCCACACTCCCGGTGTAGGCTTCGTCGCTGCCGAGGAACGACATCTCCGTCGCGTAGACAGGATTCATGCCGAGGGCTTCGATCTCCCGCCGGTCGTCGTCCCGGAGATGCGCTCCGATGTACCGGGCGTCGTCGATGGTTGCTTCCCTGATCGTCACCTTCATGGCTCACCCCACATTGATCGCGGTCATAACCGACAGCACCGTCATCGGGAGCGGGTCCGCCTGCTCGAACACGATGGTCGCCTCGTCCCGGTGATGCCCCTTGATGACGACTTTCGCCATGCCCGTGAAGAGCGGAGGCGCTTCGTTCCAGTGTTCCGGGGGCGGGAACTTCACCTCGACGAGCTCCCGCTCCGTGGGGCCGACGCGCAGGCCGCGCGTCTCCCGCAGATACAGCGTCACGTGCGAGATGTTCTTCGGCTCCCCGACCGTCGTGCCGTTCTCAGCCCGAATCTCCGGGTCGAGCGTTTCGATGATTGTGGTGTACGGCAGGCCGATGTGGACGACCTCCGCCGCGTTCGGCAGCGTCAGCGTCCCGTCCACATTGACGGTCAGGCCGCGCACGACGCTCCCGTCAGCGAGAGCCACGACCTTCTGCCCCTGCAAGTGGTCGAGCCCGGTCAACTCCGCCGTCGCGCTGTTGAACCGGTACGTCTTCCCGCAGTCCACGTAGAACGCCTCCTCGATCGGCTCCCCATAGTCCCATCTCCTCTGGAACTCCAGAATGTACTGGTCCTTACGCTTCGTCAGGAAGTACACGTTGTCCGCCGCCCGTTCCCGGATGGCGGCCACGGAGAGGAACTTCGCGGCGACCGACTCGTATTTCCCCGTCACCGCGTTATAGGACGTGTTGACGCTCTCGTGCTCGCTCCACGCCCAGATTTCCTGTTCCTTCATGTATGTAAAAGTCAGGAGCTTGCCGCTGTCGAGGCAAATCCACACGGTGCTGAACGGGCTCTGCTGGAACGCCCAGTCCACGACCGGGGATTCGAGCAAGTGCTCCGCGAGGATGGAGACTTCCTCGCCCGTGTAGGCGTCATCCGCCATCGCGTATTTCATATCCCGGACCACACGCCCGGAGTTCTCGCAGAAAAGAATGTTAACGCCGGACACGATCGGCGGGACATCGTTACACCCCCAGTAGCTTTGGAGGCTGAACGATACGCTCGTCGGGGTGATCGCGTCGCTGTTGCGTCCGGGCGACAGCAGGAACTCCGCGCCGCTCGTCATCATAATTACGTTCCGAAGCGGGACGAAGTGCCGTATCTCGTTCATCTGCCGCGAGTCAACCGTGGCCGTAATCGCACTGTCGTCCCGGAGAGGCTCGGCGACCGCCATGGACTTGAAGTTCCCGGTTTCGGTCATCCACACTGTCTGGGGCTGATTGTCGGTACGCCCCAGGACGAGCCTCTGCTGATAAATGCCGATAGCTCCGGGGTAGTCTCCGGGGCCGGTGAACGGGTCCTCACTGCTCATCGGACCGATGGACCCGTCGCCCTCGATGTTGTTGTCCGTAAAGGACGTCTCCTCGGAGGACCCGATGTAGGCGTAGTAGCCGCGGGACTCCTTGTAGACCTCGTAGCGGATAGCCCCCGGCACGGGGTCCCAGGAGAGATTCACGCGGGAGCCGACCGGCCACGTCGAGAGCGTCTTCGCCTGAGCGGACGCACTCGGCAGGGATTCCTCCTCCTTCTCGCTAACTGCCGAGACCTTGTAGTTCGTGTAGGTCGTGTAGTACGTCCCGGAGGAATCGCTGAACTTCTTGGGAGTCGCGGTGAGTCCGGTCGGAGCGGCAATCGCGGGCTGAAATGTCATGTCCTCGAAGGTGAACTGGAGCCGACCGTCTCCGTCGATGGAGCGCGTGAGCATCTGCGGCTTGTGGTTCGGATGCACCATGAAGAGGACGTCCGCGCTCTGGACGAACTTCACCTTCGCCAGTTCCTCCGGGAGGTACGGCGTGGCGTATTCGAGGTAAGTGTCCGGGTTCTCGTCATTGATCGGAACGCGCGCACCGTTGCGGTAGACGCGAAGGACCGCTGTGCGGTCCGCCGCTCCGTTCGGATTCGGGTCGTAGAAGCACATCGCGTACGCATCCGACACCGAGTACGAGAACGGGAACAGAAGCCCCGGACCCGGCAGCGTATCGACGTAGAGCGTACCGGGCCGGTTCGAGATGCCGCCATGGGCGCGTACCACGCCGTTCACGACGCGCTTGCACCCGTTCGCGTACTTGCTCAGGTCCACGCGCGCGTAAACGCCGGGGCTGATCGCTCCGGTGGTAAAATTGTTCTGATATTTCCTGACGAGTGCCATTAGAGCCGAGCCTCCACGTAGGGGTTCTCATTGTCCGCGTCCCGGTTCTCGTTGCCGCTCAGCGATGCCGCCTGGGCCACGACTTCCCGGTACTGGTTCATCATCTGGGCCGTCATCTCCATGGAGCCCTTGATCGACATCGCCATCTTCGAGGCCAGCTTGTAGCTGAGCGCTTCGATGAATTTGTCGTCGAACAGCGCGGGGTCCGTGCAGTCGCAGACGTACTCAAGGAGGGCCGGGTCTTCGTCCGTACACACCACGCCGCCGCGAACCACAAAACGGAGGCCCGGCCCTGCAAAGTCGGGAACGCCCCCGGACCGCAGGCGGATGGCCCGCAAGCAGTCCGAGGGAAGAGCATAGCCGTAGCGGAAATCGACCGGAGCCTCGGCCAGTTTTGCGAGCCGGGCGGTCTTGAGCGCGAAATTCCAGTTGTAGTCTCGGAGCGTCGCGCGCCGTTCCGGGTCGTAGAGCAGCTTCGCCACGTTGGCGGGAACTGTCCCCTCGTCAAGACTCTGTATCGGAGACTCGCCCAGATGGGCGAGAGCGATGTTTACGATTTCCACTGAACCGGCCATTTATTTGCCCTTTGCTTTCTTGGCGGGCTTGGAGGCTTTTTCTGCCTCCTCACCCTCGTTTTCGGGAGCCTCCGCGTCTTCCGCGGGAAGCGCCTTTTCCTTCACGGGTTCCGCCCAACGGGGGCACTTATCCACGTCGAGGGAGAAGACTTCCCCGGCGCGGATGTACGTGGTCCCCACAAGGCCGTCTCTGGTAGCCTTGAACTTCGCCATAGGTCAGATGTCCTTGCACATGAAGGCGGTGATCTTGCCCGCCGTGGCGTTGCTGCCGGTCACGTCGTAGTAGAGGCGGACGTAGCGCTTGAGTCCCTTCGGGACGCGCACGGTGAAGACTTCCGCGCCCTTCACGAGGTCGGCGGCAGCGATGGCCGGAGACAGAACGACGTCCGCCCAGTTGGAGTTGTCCGAGCTGGTCTGGACCTTGATCGTGAGGCTGGTGAGCGTGGCGAAGGTCGTCTGGACGACAGCGTGGATGCAGAGTTCCTGCCCCACGGCATCGCCCGCGGCACCGAGGTCGAGAGCGTTGGTGCTCGCGGCATCGGCGGTGACAGCCTGCTTGTCGGAGAAGATGAGGTCTTTGTCGAGAATCATGTTGTACTCCTTTCTCAGACGACTCTGGCTTCGGAGTCGAGGATGGATTCCTGTTCACGGACGGGGACGCCGCGGAACGTGAGGATTTCCTTGCCGAACACGTCTCCGTAGTTCAGCATGAGGTTGGACGTCTTGCGAGCCTGCTTGTCGAGAATCTCGGCGAGTTCGGGACGCATGTAGAACGCCTTGCGGAACTGGCTGCGGGCGAAGCGCGGCAGCTTGTAGAGGGCCTTGACCATGAGGTCCACGAGGTCGGCGGCGGAGCTGCCGGACAGGTCGCTCATGTCGATGTTGCAGATACGGGCACCGCAGCGGAGATCGCGGACGCAGAAACCCGCGTCCCACTTGTAGTGAGTGCGGTACGCCTGGAACTGATTTCCGGCAGCGTCCTTGACGGTCTGTTCGCCGAGGAACTTCTCATGCAGGCCGCCGACAGTACCCTGCGGGTAGATGCCGTGGATAGCCTGCTTGTCCCAGGCGATGAGCCAGATGGACGTGTTGTCGGAGCCGGTGCCGCCGCCGTCGATGACGTTGGTGCCGCCCGCGGCGCTGTACCAGTGAGTGAGTCCGAGGGGTTCCTGCGGGACCGAGGGGTCGCCGTAGAACATGACTCTCGAAATCTCCTGGCCGAAACCTTCGATGAAGGCTTCGTTTTCGCCCTTGATCGCCTTGCTGACCGCGGCGTTCGCCTGAGCCTTGTCGATGATGCCGCGACCGGCGAGGTTCACCTGGTCGCAGTCCACCTCGGCGTAGACTTCGAGCATGCCGCATCCGACGGTCATCTGCTTGGTCGTGGACTTCGCCACGGGGACGCCGCCGTTCAGCATACGCCAGACGGGAGTCGGGATGGAGGTACGGGTCGTGGTTTTGTGGACGACACCCCCGTTACATTCAATCCACGGAATGTCGTCGAGGGCCTGGTTGGTCTTGTTGAGCACTTCCACGATTTCCGTGGCGCTCTGGTCGCCGCTTCGACGAGCGACGTCCATCAGGGTAGGATAGTTGTCAGGCATGGTGATGCCTCCTTAACTGAGATTGACTGGGAAACGTTTTGACGCGGAGTCCTTCTCAGGAGCCGCGCCTCCGGTGGGAAGCGGGCTGTCTTCGCCCACCATCTTTCCCACCTTCACGAAGATGTCGAACAGCGCAGGATGGTCGCTCATCCACGTATCGGTGAAGAGCGCCCGTTCCTCCGGGGTGCTGACGACTGCGTTCAGACCCTTCCGCGCAAGCGCCCGGTCGGACGCGTAGGTTGGACGCGATCTCAACTGGGCCCGCCATTGCTTGCGTTGCTCGGTCAGCGCAAGGAGCTGCGCTTCCTTTTCCTTGGTCTGTTGCTCGACATAGGCGTCAACGAGTTTCTGGCCGCCAGTCTGGGACAGGTTGAGACCCTTGAACAGCTCCGACATCGCGGTCTTCCCGTCCTCGTCGAGCGTGAAGCCCTCCGGGAGCGTGAAGTCCTCGTACTTTTCGGGGGCTCCGAGGTTCTCGTTCGCCTCCCCTTCTTCGCCTTTTCCGGCGTCGGGGGTCAGCACTCCATTGTCGTCGTTGTCACCGGCCTCCGGGGCCGGGTTGCCCTGATCGTTCCCTTCCGGTGCGGCTGCGCCTTCCGCTCCCTGGGGGACAGGATTCAGGGCCGGTTCGTCCTTACCCGCACTGCCGGTGTTATCCGGTGCGTTCGGGACATTAGTCGGTTCCGCCATAGTAGTCTCCTTCTTGGCTGGATTGTGGTTTGTCGTAGCTCGTCAGCGTCCGGTACTCCATCTCCGCCTGGAGGGTCAGTTCAGGGCTTATCTCCTTCATGTCCTCCAACAGACGTTTCCCGATGGATTGCTTCGCCAGCAGGGCGTACGCCGATGCGTTGAAAGCGAAGTCCACGTCGAAAACGTGGCAATCCTCGACGATGAGTCGCCACAGGAAAATTCTCGTAACGGGCGAGCCCAGCATCGTGCGGAGCTCGTCCTTGTAGTGCATCTGGTTCATATTGAGCTGACTCACAGGACCAGCCCTCCCTGCCCGACGCCGGTCAGCAGTTCGCGGACGTTCGCCGCATCGACTTCACCGAGCGCCTTTGCCGAGTTCGCCAGAGGCTCCGCGACCGCCGCCTGCTGGGCGATCTGTGCCTGCTGAGCCTGTTCCGCCGTGAGCTTCTCGTACTCTTCCCGCGACCGGAAGATACCCGCCCGGACGCCGATCATCTGATTGTACGTGTCGAAGGTCGCGTACGGGTCGAGAGCGTTCTTGAGTTCCGGGTAGACCGAGACCATGCTACCGAGGAAGCCCACGCTCTGCTCGATGCGGTTCACCCCGACGGCCTTCTGGGCCTGGCTCAGGATGGAGACGTATTCGATCATGGTAGGCATACCCCGGAGCTCCGTCGGAGGCGGAGGAATCTCGCCCGCCGCCCACGCGAGCCCGAAGGCGCGGTCGATGAGCGGGTCGAGGAGCTCGTAGTGGATTCTCTCCAACACGGGGCCGAGCATGAGCAATTTCTCCTCGTGCCTCTCCGCCACCTCCCTGGCCGTCATCTGGGGGTTGTCCTGCGTGAGGAGAGCCAGGAACAACGAATTGTAGAGCCCGTCCTTGATGTCCTCTTCCACGCGGTCGATCTTCGCCTGGAGCTGCTGGATGTTGATGTTCGCCGTGAAGAGCGGAGCGACCGCCTGGTCCGACATGCTCGCCACCACGTTCAGGGCGTTCGGCTGCGTATTGAGCCCACGACGCTCCAGCTCCGGCGGGATTCGCCACGGGGGCGACACGCTCTTCGCCGTGCCCTTGAGGGCGTCCGATTCCATCCGTTGCAGCATCTTCACGTCGCCCATGATGTCGCGCGTCGGAGCCTGCCCGTAGACGTCGTTATCCACCGCGTCCCAGCGGGGCGTCATCACCGGCCACATGTCGTAGCCGGAGACACGCAGGAAGCCGTCCGACTCGCTCGCCTGCGCGAAGAAGTGGACGCTGACCGCGGCACGGCCTTCCTTGGGCGGAATCCCGTATTCTTCGGGGTGCCGCAGGATGGCGTTGATGACCTCGTGACGGTTCTCGAACCGACCGGTGTCCCGGTCGCTCCTGATATACGCCGGGAGCTTGTCCTCGCCGTAGAGCTGGATGATCTGGCGGACGGTGAGCCACTCCACCTGGTAGAAGGTGTCGATCTCGCCCCACTTGTCGATCGACATGTAATACGTGCCGGTCGTGAAGGGGCGGCAGAAAAGCGTCTTGTCCGGGTGGGAGAGCACCATAAGCGCGCCCTGCCCGAAGCCCGCCATCTCGTAGTAGGTGTGGAGAAGGGCGGAGTACAGGTTGCTCCGGCGGAAAATCCCCTCCAGAACGTCCTGTACCTTGTCGTACCACTCCCTCACGGGCTTGTACTCCGAGAGGTCCGGGTCCGGGTTCGTCAGCATAAACCACTGCCGCGCCTTGCTCGTCAGGCCGCTCTGCATCCCGGAGGCGAGAATCCCCAGGGCGCGGGAGGCCGTCCCGTTGACGCGTCTCTTGTCGCGGAGTTCGCCGTTGTTCGTTTCGCTCGAATCGCCGGGCGCGTCGAGACCCCGCCCGCGTTCCGGGGCGATGAACGTCTTGACGTCTCGCCAGAACGGCTCCCACGTCCGCCGGTCGTTTTGAAGCTGACGGTAATGGTTCCGCAGCTTGAATAACGGGGTCTCGGCCATAATTTACTCGCCTCCGAGTTTCTTTTTCTTGTCTTCGACGCCGGAGTACGCGAGGGCTCCCTTCGTCTGGTTCGTCCCGGACAGCCCGTACTTCTGGGCCGCGGCGTTCTTGGCGTTGCCACGGACGCGCGCCACGTCAGATTCCACGCGTTTCACCGCTTCCGGTTCGGGCGGGACGGGCGTCGTCTCAGTCTTGGTTTTCGGCATACTTCCCATACTGTTCCTCCTTAGAAGGTTAGTTCGTCCCGTGCGTACATGGAGGCGTACCCGCCGCTCCGGTACATCGGGTCGTTCGCGGAAACCACCGGCTCCGCAAAGGTTAAGGCAAGCGCATCGGCCCTGTCGGGCGAAAAGCCGACGCGCTCGCGGATTGTCTCTTTCGATTCCAGCTTCAAACGGCTCTGGCCGTCGTAGGCGTACGTCACGGCGGCCAGCTCCTTCACGAGTTCGGGGTCGTTCGGTATCGCGCCTCCGTCCTCAATCCATTTCCTCATGGTGTCCCACATCTCGGCCCTTCTGTTGGCGTAGCCGTTCACCGTCCCGTCATGGGCCTTGCCCCCGAACGGAATCTCGAACACCACATCCCCCAGTTGCCGCAGCCGGTCGATCACACCTTCGCCGCGCCCGGAGTCAATGAAAACCGCATCGGGCTTCTCCTTGAGGATGCGGCGGTGGAGATGCGAGGCGAACGTCATGTTGTCGATGTCGGTGATGCGCTCCGGCGGAAACGCCGCGAGCCCCTTGCGAGCCTGGATGACGCAGGCGTCGCCGCCGTACCGGGCCACGTCCACCCCGAATATGAGCGGAGCGTACTTGTAGTCGTCCTCCGGGATGTGCTTGCCCCTTGCCTTGTAGATCGCGTCCAGGGTGATGAGGACGTTCTCGTTCGACGCCTGAAAATCACACTCCATCTCCTGTCGATATTGAGCTGCGGTCATATCCCGGCGGGCTTCCGCAAGTTCCTCTTCCGTAATCCACGGGAGCACCCCCAGGGAATCTTCCTCAGCCCGGAACATGAGCGAAGCCCACGGCCCGTCCTCCGCCTCAGCCGCGCCGCGGTTGTAGAGGTCAAAAAGGATGTTTGCCCCTTTCGGAGTCCCGATGAAGAGGCATTTTCCCTTCCGGTCGATGAGGGTGGGACGGACGATTTCGCCCCACACGTTCGGTTTCATGTCGGCGACCTCATCCATGATGACGTAATCAAAGTACAAGCCCCTCATGGCGTCGGCGTTGTCCGCGCCGTACAGCGTCACCTTGGACCCGTTCGGGAAGGAGGCGGTGAGCTCGGTCTCGTTGAAGACCATGCCCGGCATCTTACTGAAATAGCGTTTAAAAATGTCCCACGAGACGTCTTTGGCTTGCTTACGGAACGGGGCAATATACGCCCCTCGGAAGTCCTTTTTGTCCGTGTGGGCCCCTTCGATGCCGACATCCATCACGGCGAAGACGGTCTTACCCCAGCGGCGATGGCAGACCAGAACGACGAAGCGCTTGCGGTTGAGCAGCTCCTTCGCCTTGCGCTGGTACACATGGGGCCGAAAGCCCGTATCGACGTCGATGCTACGCATTTACCACCTCTGCATCGACCACCGGCGGGGTCGCATAGGGATTTACGAGGTTGATCTGGACGTTGGCCGTTCCGCCGCCCTTGGCCGCGGAGTCCGGGTAATACCCCAGGAGCTTCGCCAGTTTGTCCGCTGCGTTGTCGCGCACGGAGTCGGGAAGGCTTGCGTCCCTTACTCTCTGCGTGTAGAAGTCAGCCAGTTCTTCCTTGGTCGCCATTGTCCCCACACAGAGCCCCGCTTCACACGCGGCGTTCAGAATCTTGCGGACGACGGGGTTGCGGAAAACCACCTCGCCTCCGATATTGTCGTCAATCCCGGCTCTCTCGCACGTCAGCCAGTGCACACCATGGAATACCACCCACTCCCGGATATAGCGGACGTCCACTTCCCTCAGCCCGGCCTTTTCGCCCAGGGCGTACAATTCGACAAGAGTAGACGGCCTGCGGGTGCGGCGGTAGCTGTCGGGAACAGTCAGGGTAAACGGGTCGGACGGGGAGAGCGGAGACGGGGAGGAGAACTCAGGAGCCGAACCGGAGGCGGTTTTCGGATAGCCCGGTTCGCCGATATGCACGATGAGGTCAGTCAAAGCGTCCAAAAAGTCACGCTCCGGCTGTTTCAATGACACCCCCGGCGCGGGCAATGCAGCGTTTTGGGGGGCCACCCCCTGAATTTCGCCTCGTGCCATACCCTTGCCTCCTTATCGTGTCAAACTGCGTCAACGTGACGCACTGTGCGAGCTGTGCCAGGCTGACGCACCCGGCGCGCCTGGTCCGATGAGATCACCGGCCCCAGATCACCCCGGCGCGCCCGGTCCGGGCTGCCAGGTCCGCGGCGGATTTTACACAATATCGCACAATCCGCCGCCGCGCCGCCTCGATGCTTTCAGGATTGCAACCTAAAAGCCCCAGATCACCCGCGCCGAAAATAATATAATGCAGTGTTAAATAGATTTCAACCTCGTTTTCGAGGCGGTACGATTAGATTTGTCTAAATATGCAAGGTTTTAACACAATTTGTACGAAAAAATTTATAAAAAGTTTTTGTTTCCCTCTTGACAAATGCGGCAAAGTGTGGTATAATAGTATCGGCAACTGTACGAAAAGAATTAACACTTTCAACCCGATAAACCAGGAAAGGACCACAAATTAAACAACCTCACTTTTCCCTCACTTCTACTTGTTTGAACTCACTACAACCTCAAGAAAGGAACTAAAAACCATGATCGAAAACAAAAACACAATCCTGCCCCAGATCGACGGCGAAATGTACGACTACCGCGCCGCCGTCGCTGAGGACGTCCGCCAGTATGTCGAGGATGAGGGCGGCCTCCCTGGCTTTCTCTTCAACCATGACGGCTACAATCTGCCCCAGGACGCCCGCGCTGCTCTCATGGAGGAAAACCGGCCCGCCCTGGAAAGCGCGCTTTTTGATGCCATGTTTGTTAGTGACGCCGTGACCGGCAACGGGTCCGGTTCCTACTGGTGCAGCGCCTATAAAGCTACATGCGCTCTCGCGTATAACATGGACCTGTTGGCTGATGCGCTCGCGGAGTTCGGCGCGGACTATAACACAATCAAAAACTATCTGTATAGCCCTGAAGCCGCCGACGTCACAATCCGCTGTTATCTGCTGCCCGGCGCGATCTCCGACTATATCGAAACTCTTTTGGAGGATACCGACGAATGAAAAAGCCGACCGATAAAGCCCGCATATTCTGCGAAAATTTTGTTTCTCTCTCCCTCAAATGGACCACTTCCCGCGCTCACGACACATACGGCTATAACGTGTGTACGCTTTATCTGAACCGCTACAACGGCAATTCTGAAAAGGCCGCCCGCTGCAACGGGGGCGGCTATGACCTCGCCGGGACCGCGCTCGGAGAAATGATACACCACTTTTTCCGGGATGATCTAAAGCGCCTCGCGTCCGATATTGGCAGCAATACCCCATGGAATACCCGCGGGACCTTCTACGGCCTCACGTTCTGGGACGTGAAACACAAAAAATGCCGCAAACATTACAAGCCCGGATTCGGAATCCTGCTTGACGGGGGATGCGGCTTTTCCTGTATGGAACACATATTAAACGCGCTCGGAATCCAGCTTATTTACAAGCGCATTTCCGCACGCGAAGACATGTACATCTTCAACCTCACCACGAAGAAAGGCCGCTAACCATGAAAGACAACCGCGAAGAAATCAAAATCACAACGCGCTCCGGGCTTCTCGCCCGGGCGATCCTCAGCGCCGCAGAAAATGAAGAAGCGACCCGAAAAGGGATTGCAGAAGCCGCCGCGGGGCCCCTGGAATAGTTCGGACCATAGGAGCATGAAACCATGATAAACCGCCTTTTCCGTATCATTCGCGCCCATTTCCGCCGCGTAAACTCCGCCCTGGCCGTAATGCCGGAGGCGGAACGCGCCGCCCTTCTGGACTTCCTCAACGACAGCACACTTTAACCCTAATACAACCCGCCGCCCGGCCGGACCCCGCCGGGCTTTTTATTATGCCGTATTCCTTCAAGATCACCCGAAACACAAACGACAACCGCGTCCGCGTTCAGGAGATCACCCCCGCCCCCAGGGGCGCGGCCCCGTATCGAAAACGGGCACCGGGTTATATTGAATCCCTCCAGGTTTACGAAACCCGCGACGAGGCAAAGCGGGCCCGCGATGCCGAACTCCTGGCCGCGGATTATTCCGTCCTCTCCCCCGAAACCCTCCGCGAAATTCTCCATAAGGACCTCGAACGCGTGGCATTTTTCGGTCTGAGCGCCTTCGACGCCGCGCGGGTCTGCCAGATGAGCGACAACACGCTCCGGGCCTACGCATACGGGAAGAGCACTCCGAACCCGCGGAAGGTCGCAAGAGTCCATGTCTTCGCCGACCTCTGTGAAAGCGTGGCAAATTTCGTGAAGGACGTTCTCCCGGACGATGCCGGTTGCGGGAATTACATGAAAGCCCGGAAGGGCAATCCGAAACTCCACACGTACAGCCCGAGCTGGAGGGCAGCGCGTGGCATTTCTCAGTCCGATACGTGAATCTCATCCAGGAACGACCCCGAAGAGCGCTTCCGCCTCTTCGGGGTCTTTTTCTTTTCCGGCCATTTAGGCCCCTGGAAGGTCCCGTAGCGCTCCGCCGCCCATAACCCGATGCAGATAGCGTCCGCTTCGTTATCGTCGCGCGGAGCGGTCTTTCCGGTCGCGCTACGGACTTTCAGGAATCCCATGGCCGCCTGCACCATATCCTCCTTCTCCGCCTTCCCGTTTCCCGTCGCCCAGTGCTTGAGCTCCGAGGTATGAACGCAGGACACCTCGACGTTCAGATCAGCCGCCTCCTTCAATATGAGCGCTTTGAAGCCGTTTGCGATCTCCGTGGCCGCGCCCCCTCGCAGGAGAGTCTGTTCGTGGACGATCAGAGAGGGCTTCCAGTGGATGATCGCCCGTCTCAGATTCGCCTCGAACCGGATATACCGCATCCCGCGCGATTCCCCGGTACGCTTCCGGTCCGCGAGTTGCCACGTACCGGAGTCAAGTATCTCGCCTTGTTCATTCACAACCGCGTACCCCGTCAGGGTCGCCTGGTCCAGTGCTAAAATCACCATGTGTCTTCCTCCTTGAGGGCGCGTATAGGCGCGGGCGTATGCCCGTGCGAAGATGTACTATACATAAAAAGCATATAGAGCTGTCTTGTCTTGACGTGTTGTCTTGTTTCGTGAAGGGAAAGAGACAACAAGACTGTAAAGACAGAGGGTTTATTTACGCGGGCGTAGGCGTAGACGCGTGTACGCGCCCTCAAAACCCCGTTTCCGCGTGTGCTCTTGTTTGTCTCGCCTGTCATGCCGGGTTCGCCTCATCCGAGACTTTCAAACAAGACAACGGGTCGTCCTGCCCGTCCGTCTCGACGATCGAAAACACCCTGAATTTCTTGCCGCACTTGTCGAGCTTCCCGTCCTCATACCAACGGTTGAGCTGCCTGCGGATAGAGTCTGTCGGGTGTTTCTCCTGTGTTTCCCGCGGCAGGGCGTTTTTGATCTCCGTCGCAGTCATGCCGTCCGGGCGTGTTTCGAGAGCCTGGACGATGGCGCGCTGCAAGTCCGTCTCCGGGAGAAGTAATGGACTGCTCGGCGATTCGGAGAGTTTCCACCCCAGAGGCTTCGCTTTTACGAGACTCAGAATCTTGTCCTCGTAGCTTCTGCCGCAGGAGATCACGTTGAACACTTCGTCGCCGCGGGCTCCCTTGATGAGGATAACGCCGTCGGCGAAACCTCCGAGAGCAGTGGAGCCGTTGAGCCGGTTGAGATCGTCCACGTAGTCCCGCCCTGACGTCTGTTTGGTATGGTGGGCGAGGAGGACGGAGAGCCCGTACTGGTTCAGGAACTCTTCCTTGAGCCGGGTCAGTTCCAGATACTCTTTCGCGTATGCCGTCTGCCCTTTACCCCCGACGTCTTCGCGGATGAGCTGCCACGTATCGACGATGACGAGAGCCGGGTTGTACTTTTTGACGAGCTGACGGAGCTTGACGCGGCCTCCATTGTCGAGCGGCGGGAAGGAGAAACAGAAGATGAGATCGTCCGGTTGGATGAAGTCCTTTCCGTAGATGCTCGTCAAGCGGGAGTTGACCTGAGCGGGACCACCTTCCATGTGGAGATAGAGGACTTTTTTCTTCTCCGGGACTTCCATGCCGAGGAACTCCGTGCCGGTCGCAAGGGAGACGGCGAGCTGGAGCAGGAAGATGGTTTTGCCGAACTTCGGCGGACCGGCCAGGAATGAGATGCCCTGCGGGAGGAAACCGGGAATAAAGCCTTCCGGGGCGGTCGGGTTGCTGAGTTGAAGTTCACGGGACGTCAGCACCCCGTCGATGTCGTCTTCGAGTTTTGCGGCGAGGGTTTCGCTGCCGAAGACGGCGGAGGCTTTCTTCTGGGCGCTGTCGTTGATGCGCTTGAAGTCGTCCTCCGTGAGGGGGGAGTCGCCGGGGTCGATCTTTCCGAGATCGTTCATAAGGCGGAGGAGAGCGGCGCGGGCGTAGTAATCCATGCCGCGCTCTTTCCATCCGAGACAGATGGCGATAAGGGAGTCGTCGCGGCGGCCCTGCGGGAGCGGCGACATGCCGCGGATTTCTTCGAGGACCATGCCGAAGTCGTCGGAGCAGGCCGGAGCGGTCGAGACGACCTTCGCGTCCTTCTTGGCCGGGGCGGCCTTCTCGAACTCGTCGATCATCCATGCAGGAAGCTCGGCGGTCTCACCGCCCAGGTCCTCATACGCGCCCTTCTCGGTCCGGGAACCGGGGAGGATGACATAGCGGGTGCGGCTGTGAACGTCCACTCCGGGGAGGAAGCCGTTTTTGTCGAGGGGCGATACTCCCTTGAAATAGAGATGCAGGCCGCCGCTTGCGGTTCGGACGGTTCGGGTGGCAGGGATGCTGCGGCCCAGGCTCTTCGCCCACTTCTCCAGCTCAGACTTCCCGTCTTTGCCGTTGTGGTTGTCAAGGTCGATTACGGTCTCGTCTCCGAGTGCGGGGTAGTACCCCCAGTTGCACTCCGGGTATTCAGCGCACCACTTTTCGAGCGTCTTCCGGTCGTTGCTTGAACTCCCGTACGGGTTCTTTATGGCCGGGGTCTTGTCGAGCCGCTTGCACGGGAAGACCATTCCGCCACGCTTGATCGTCGCCACAACACCGGTCAGCGCGAGGTATTGGAAAGCGCTTTCCTTGTTTTCTTTTGTCATGGCTTATGCGTCCTGGGCTTGTTTCTTCTTGAGGTAGTTGGCGAGAGGGAGGTGGTCTTTGTTTCCGTACAGGAGGTCCCAGCGTGTGAGCGGAATATTGAGCTTGAGAAACTCAGCTTCGAGTTGTTCGGCCATCTTCGCCGTCGGCGTATGCTTGCCGGTGAAAAAGCCGTTCATGGTTTGCCGCGAGACTTTGAGCTTGCGGGCGAGTCGGGTCTGGAGTCCGAAGGAGTCGATTTCCATCTTGTGTCCTTTCGTGGTTGGCGTTTGTGGTGGGAGTATTTGACAAATCATATCGAACAAGCATAATATAGACCTGTCGCTACTATTTTTCAAGCAGTTATCAAATATTTTTTGACATTTTTCTTTGGCGTGTTATATTATATGACCGCAAAAACACAAAGGAGAAACACCCTATGCCACGTAAAAACGCACTTGCATTTGACGGAGACGAGGAGGCCGCGACCCGGCTGTCCGCGCAGCTCTCCGGCGTTATCGGTTATGTCATGGAAAAGGAAGGCTATACACAGGCGAGCTTTGCCCGCGCGATCGGTCTTTCCCGTACGACATTGAACTCAATTATGAACTCCACAGAGCGGAAGAACCGTTGGCGGCTCCCCTCGCTCTGTGCGGCGGCAAGAGTCCTGCACGTTACAGTCCCGGACATCTTCCTCGCTACGGAGCCTGGGACTTCCGAGACGGACGACCGGCTCGAAGCCCTCGCTATGAAGGCATCCCTCGGCGCTACCGATCTGGGAAGTCCTGAACGTCTTGAACGGCTCTTTGTACGGGCGCTTCACCTGTTCTCCGATGAGGCGGACAAGCTCGCTTTGAGCAAGAAGAATCTCGCCGCGTTCTGCGGTTGCCGTCGCCTCGAAGTTGAGCGTGGCGCGCCTAAGTTCTACGCAGCCTACACCTCCGGTCGCCTCACCGACGAGGAGGCTATCTCGGCCATCCTCCGCGGTCTCGCCTACGTCCGGCAAAACGGCGGTCTCGGAGAGGTTCCCTTGTGGGTCGGTCTTCAAAAGACCTTCGCAAAGTAACCAGTCGAAAAAATTTTTACATTAGTCCTACCTGACATTCGTCAGGTAGGATTTTTTATTTGTCAAATTCTATCGTACACTATTTTTCGATTTGCATTTGATTTTTTCGTCTCGGCGTGTTAAATTGTTTCTACACACGAAAACGCCGAAAGGAAGAATCTATGCAACACGAACCCGCCGAAACCGTCCGTCTCCGTCCGTATCAGATCGCAGGCGTCGAACGCCTACTCGAACTCACCGCACCTGACCGTCCTGTCCGCGCAGCGCTTCTCGCCGATGAGCCCGGCCTCGGCAAGACGGCACAAATCGCCGAATACATCAACCGGGCGAAACCCGCCTCAGTTCTCATCGTCTGTCCCGCCTCGCTCCGCCTCAACTGGAGATATGAGCTTGACAGATGGATGACCTACCAGCCATCCGTCCTCGAAATCCGCTCCTACGGTCTCATCGGCGACCTGGTGGAGGACGGGTCGAGCTATGAGCTCGTAGTGTTCGATGAGTCGCACTACCTCAAGAACCCGGACGCGAAGCGCACGAAGAACGGCCTCGCGCTGAAAGCCGCCGTTCGTATCTACCTCACCGGCACACCCGTCGTGAACCGCCCGATGGACCTTTTCCCGATTCTCTCGACCATGGGAATCCGCCTGAACCGCGTCCAGTTCGGGATGCGTTATTGCAACGGCCACCTCGCCTCTGTCCGGGTCCGCGGCGGTCGCGTCCGCAAAGTCTGGGACTTCTCCGGGGCCTCAAATCAGGAAGAGCTCGGAAACTCCCTGCGGAAACACTGCATGGTCCGCCGCACGAAGCGTGAAGTTCTCCGCGACCTCCCCGAAAAAATCCGGCAGATCGTCGAACTCGACATCCCGGACGGCGAATCCGTGGAGCTCAAAGAAGCAGTCGCCCGGATGTTCGACGCCATGGCGAAGGCCGCATCGAATCTCTCCGAGGCAAAGCGCCTCGCCTTCGAGGAACTGGCGAAGGCCAGACTCGACATCGCCCGGAACAAGCTCCCCTACGTTATCAGCTTCATCAAGGACCTCCTGGAGGAAGAGACAAAAGTTGTCGTCTTCGCCTACCATCGGGAGGTTGTGGAACAGCTCCGCCTCGCGTTCGACGGCGTGATGATCTACGGCGGCATGACCGACGTCCAGAAGGACAACGCCGTCCGCGCCTTCCAGCAGGGCCCCGTTCGGGTCATGGTCGGCCAGATCGTCGCCGCGGGAACCGGCCTCACCTTTACTGCCGCCCACACCGTCGTCTTCGCGGAGCTTGACTGGGTTCCCGGAAACGTCCTCCAGGCGGAGGACCGCTGCCACCGCATCGGGCAGGACGAGCCTGTCCGAATCTTTCATCTCGTCGCTCAGGGCTCCGTGGACGCCCGCATGGTCCGCGCCCTCGTTCGCAAACAGGAAACCGTGGAAAGGATGGGACTGTAACCATGAAATGC
>JAEEGL011548334.1_pt1 | contig 38143 bp, 36 predicted proteins | sample 9134231 | NCBI WGS metagenome assembly JAEEGL01 (sample SAMN16246548, study PRJNA631951) | gut metagenome | biome: gut microbiome; feature: rumen; material: fiber-attached | host: Bos | place: Iran: Karaj | collected 2018-10
ATAAGGAGATTAAGTAATCTATTTAAAGCATGGCAAAGAAAACCGTCGCAACCCTCCATGAAGGCTCAAAGGATGGTCGCGCTTACACAAAGGTTATCAAGATGGTGAAGAGCCCCAAGACTGGTGCTTACATCTTCGACGCGCAGATGGTTCCTAACGAGGCCGTAAAGGATTTCTTTAAGAACTAAGCGAATATTATTTAGGAAAATTAAGGCTGCGACATAACTTGCAGCCTTATTTTTTATGTTTTTACTTGAATCAAGTCAACTTTCACTCGTGCAAAAGAAAATTAAAACGTGTTTTATTTTGTTTTGTGCTCACTTATTTGTAACTTTGCGGTGAAATTGAGAAGATATGGGTATTTTTGGATTTTTTAACAAGGATAAGAAAAAAACGCTAGATAAAGGCTTGGAAAAGACCAAGACTAGTGTGTTCGACAAATTGGCACGTGCAGTAGCTGGTAAGTCGAAAGTAGATGACGATGTGCTTGACAATTTGGAGGAAGTGCTGATTACTTCCGATGTAGGTGTTGAGACAACGCTGAAGATTATCGATCGTATAGAGCAACGTGTGGCTCGTGACAAGTATGTGTCAACCAGTGAATTGAATGACATTCTGCGTGACGAGATAGCTTCGCTGCTTGCAGAGAATAATTCGGAAGACAATGACAATTGGGATTTGCCTGGCGACCACAAACCCTATGTCATCCTTGTGGTGGGTGTCAATGGAGTAGGTAAGACAACCACTATAGGCAAGCTGGCTTGGCAGTTCAAACAGGCAGGTAAGAAGGTTTATTTAGGTGCTGCCGATACATTCCGTGCCGCTGCTGTCGAGCAGTTGTGTATCTGGGGCGAAAGGGTTGGCGTGCCTGTTGTCAAGCAGCAGATGGGGTCAGATCCTGCTTCTGTGGCTTTTGATACGCTTCAGAGTGCCAAGGCCAATGGAGCAGATGTGGTACTGATAGATACTGCAGGTCGTTTGCATAACAAGGTGAATTTGATGAATGAACTGAAGAAAATCAAGGAAGTGATGAAGAAGGTTCTTCCTGAGGCGCCAGACGAGGTGATGCTTGTGCTCGACGGTTCGACAGGACAGAATGCTTTTGAACAGGCCAAGCAGTTCTCTGCCGTTACCCAGATTACATCACTGGCCATTACCAAACTTGACGGTACGGCCAAGGGTGGAGTCGTAGTAGGTATCAGTGACCAGCTGAAGGTTCCTGTGAAATACATTGGCCTTGGTGAGGGCATGCAGGACTTGCAACTCTTCAACAAGGTGCAGTTCGTTGATTCGCTGTTTAAGAAATAAAGGTATATGAAAAAAAAGACATTTATTGAAGGTTTAGTATTGGGATTGGCGTGTGGCGCTTTTGCTGCATGTTTGTTCTATTTGTTGTAAGAAACAACACGCAGGATTTTGAAAACAATAGATTTTATATCGCTTGGATGTTCGAAGAATCTCGTTGACAGCGAGATGCTAATGGGACTGATGGAGGCTAACGGCTATCAGTGTACGCACGATAGCGATGCCCCCCATGGCGAGATTGTTGTTATCAATACCTGCGGCTTCATCAACGATGCCAAGGAAGAAAGCATCAATACCATCCTGGAGTTTGCGCAGGCAAAGACAGAGGGACGCATTGAGGGACTCTACGTCATGGGGTGTCTTTCAGAGCGTTATCTGGCAGAATTGGAACAAGAGATTCCTGAGGTGGACGGATGGTATGGGAAGTTCAACTATAAGCAACTGTTGAACGACCTCAAAGGAGAGAATTATCAGGCTTGTGAAGGTAAGCGCCACATCACTACGCCACGTCATTATGCCTACTTGAAAATCAGCGAGGGCTGCGACCGGCATTGCGCCTATTGTGCTATCCCTCTAATTACTGGTAGGCATCAAAGTCGTCCGATGGATGAAATTCTTGACGAAGTACGTCAGCTTGTCAAGGGTGGCACCAAGGAGTTTCAGGTCATTGCCCAGGAACTGACCTATTATGGTATAGATATTGACGGCAAGCAGCATATTGCCGAACTGATAGAGCAGATGGCCGATATCGAAGGTGTCGAGTGGATACGCCTCCACTATGCCTATCCGACCCATTTCCCTTGGGAACTGCTTCGCGTGATGCGTGAGAAGAGTAATGTGTGTAACTATCTTGACATCGCCTTGCAGCACATCTCTGACCGCATGCTTGCCCGCATGCAGCGTCATGTGACAAGAGAGGAAACATACGAGCTGATTCGTCGTTTGCGCGATGAGGTACCAGGAATCCATCTCCGCACCACCTTGATGGTTGGTTTCCCAGGTGAGACGGAAGAAGACTTCAGGGAGTTGCTTGAGTTCACCAAGTGGGCCCGATTTGAACGCATGGGCGCTTTTGCCTATTCAAACGAAGAGGGTACTTATTCTGCCTCGCACTATGTGGACGATGTGCCTTCAGAGGTGAAACAGCAGCGACTTGACAAGTTGATGCGTGTCCAGCAGAATATTTCTGCTGAGATAGAGGCAGGAAAAATAGGGGAAATCCTCCGTGTGATAATAGACCGTCAGGAGGGTGACTGGTATGTTGGCCGTACAGAGTTCTGCTCACCAGAGGTCGATCCAGAGGTGCTGATACCTGTGACTGATGCCAATCTGACAATAGGCGAGTTCTATGATGCCTGCATAACGGATGCCGAAGAGTTTGACTTATATGCGACGACAAGACTATGAATAACAAGGAATTTATTGCCGAACTAGCTGAGCGGACAGGTTATAGTCTGAAGGATACCCAAAAGCTGGTGAATAATATCATCAATGCTATGGGTGATGCCTTTCAGGAAGACAATAGTGTCCAGGTGCCTAATTTTGGAACCTTTGAGGCGAAGAAGAAGATGGAACGTATCATCGTCAATCCCTCTTCTGGGCAGCGTATGCTTGTTCCACCCAAATTGGTGCTGAACTTCAAACCCAATCAGAACTGGAAAGATAAACTGAAGGGAGGACAGGTGTGATGGGAAAGCTGACTATTCAGGAGATTGCTGCCGTTCTGGTGACGAAGAATGGCTTGGAGAAACGCGAAGCCAATCAGTTTGCTTCTGTTATGTTTGCCCTTATTCAGGAACGGCTGGAAATTGACCAGTTGGTAAAGGTGAAAGGGCTTGGTACGTTTAAGATTATCGATGTTGAAGCGCGCGAGAGTGTCAGTGTGCGTACAGGTGAGCGTGTTACCATCAGCGGACATGCCAAGGTGTCCTTTATTCCTGATGCTACTATGAAGGATCTGGTAAACAAGCCCTTTTCACAATTCGAGACCGTTGTGCTCAATGACGGGGTGGAATTCTCAGACATGAAAATGCAGAGCAGCGATAATGACGAAGAGGATATTCTGGAGGAAACGAATACAATCCCAGAATCGCTTTCTGAGGAAGCTGTAAACGAAGAGCCTGTAGAAGAACCTGCCCCTGTAGCGGCGGAAGTCGTGGAGGAAGCAACTGCCTCTGTTGTGGCGGAAGTCGTGGAGGAAGCAGCAGCCCCTGTAGCGGAAACGGAGGTGGAAGAGCCTGTTGCTCTCATGGAAGTTCAAGAGGAGCAACCAGCCCTTGTCGTGGAAACTGAGGTGGAAGAGCCTGCATCCATTGCAGAGGAAGAACAAGAAGACGAACAAATAGCTGATGAGGAGGATAAAGAGGAGGAAAAACTGATGGAAGAACCAAAATCTGCGCTTGTCTCAGAAACAGTCGAGGAGCGTGCTGAAGAATCTTATTCTGACGAAGAAGATGGTTCCCAATGTTCAGGAGGTCATAGAATCCTGGTTGTACTGGGCGTCTTGGCGCTGATGGCAGCCTCTGCGGTGGGAGGTTATTATTTGGGCAGACAGAATAGTCCTGCTGTTAAGATAGTTCCTGACACGGTGGTTGTTCACGATACCATTACGGCTCCCCAGACAATCCCGTCACATGACGCGAAGGACGTACCAGATGCAGAACCTGTTAAACTGGTTCCTGCCAAAGAGGCAGAGAAAGTAGAGCCGATTTCAGGACTTTCAAGAAGAGAACCAGCCGAACTTGCGTCCTCAAAGTCAGAAACTGCCACAGAGTCTGTCGACAAGTATTCCCAGAAGGATGCTCGCGTACGCCTGGGAGCTTATCGTATTGTGGGGCTCGATCATGAGGTGAAGGTGCAAGCTGGTCAAACTTTCTATGGTATCTGTAGGGCAAATCTTGGGCCTGACATGGAGTGTTATGTTGAAGTGTATAATGATTTGCCAAGCAATCCGACGATTAAGGAGGGCCAGATTATCAAAATTCCCAAATTGCAGCTTAAGAAGAAACGCAAGTAAAATAGTAAGAATATGAAAGTTTCCTAAAATAAAGTTTTGGGAAACTTTTTTAATATTATTTAGGCATGAAAACGTGCGTAATAAGAGAGGAAATGAGTACTTTTGCAGCCAATTAAGAGTAAAAAAGCTAAAAGGTAAATAATAAAGAATTATGGCAGAAGCTATTGACATCCGTGAGTTGAACATCCGGATAGAACAACAGAGTGGATTCGTGACCAATTTGGTGACGGGAATGGATCAGGTAATCGTAGGACAAAAACATTTGGTAGACTCTCTTCTGATAGGACTGCTGAGTGATGGAAATATCCTTTTGGAAGGAGTCCCTGGCCTGGCAAAGACCCTGGCCATCAAGACTTTGTCGCAGCTGATAGATGCTACGTACAGCCGCATTCAGTTCACTCCTGACCTGTTGCCAGCTGACGTGACAGGTACTATGATTTATTCGCAGAAGGAAGAGAAGTTCCAGGTGAAACGAGGCCCCGTGTTTGCCAATTTCGTGTTGGCTGATGAAATAAACCGTGCTCCCGCTAAGGTACAGAGTGCATTATTGGAGGCTATGCAGGAAAAACAGGTGACCATTGGCAGCGACACCTTCGATTTGCCGAATCCCTTCTTGGTGATGGCAACCCAGAACCCCATTGAGCAGGAGGGTACTTATCCGCTCCCTGAGGCTCAGATGGACCGTTTCATGCTGAAGGTAGTTATTGGCTATCCCACTATTGACGAGGAGAAGAAGATTATCCGCGAGAATATTGCTGGCGGACTGCCCAAGGTAACGCCTGTCACCAGTGCAGCCGAGATTGTGAAGGCGCGTTCCGTCGTGCGTGAGGTCTATTTGGACGAGAAGATTGAGCAATACATTGCCGACATCGTTTTTGCCACACGTTATCCTGATCGCTATGGTTTGAAGGATATGAAGGAAATGATTTCCTTTGGTGGTTCTCCCCGTGCCTCCATCAATCTGGCCAAGGCAGCCCGTGCCTACGCCTTCATCAAGCGCCGTGGCTATGTGGTGCCTGAGGATGTGCGTGCCGTGGCCCATGACGTGCTTCGCCACCGCATAGGCTTGACCTATGAGGCTGAAGCCAGCAATGTGACCAGTGAGGAAATTGTCAGCAAGATTATCAATAAGGTTGAAGTTCCTTAATGGAAACATCTGAGATCATAAAGAAAGTACGGAAGATAGAGATTAAGGCTCGAGGCCTCAGCTCCAATGTCTTTGCTGGGCAATACCATTCTGCCTTCAAGGGTAGGGGTATGGCTTTCAGCGAAGTGCGTGAGTATCAGTATGGTGACGATGTCCGCGACATCGACTGGAATGTGACAGCCCGTTTTCACCGTCCCTACGTCAAGGTCTTTGAGGAAGAGCGTGAGTTGACCGTCATGTTGCTTATCGATGTCAGCGGCTCGCTGGACTTTGGCACCCAGCGTCAGATGAAGCGCGACATGGTGACGGAAATAGCAGCGACACTTGCATTCTCTGCTATCCAGAACAACGACAAGATAGGCGTGGTGTTCTTTTCTGACCGCATCGAGAAGTACATTCCTCCCAAGAAAGGCCGCAAGCACATACTTTATATTATCCGTGAGATGCTAGACTTCAAGCCTGAGTCCAAGCGGACTGACATCAAGCAGGCCCTGGAGTTCCTAACCAGCGTGTCGAAGCGCCGCTGCACCGCTTTTGTGCTGAGCGACTTCTACGACCGTCAGGACTTCCTGCAGCCCCTTCAGATAGCCAATCGCAAGCACGATGTGGTGGCTTTGCAGGTGTACGATATCAGGGCTCGTGAATTGCCTGATATTGGACTGATGCGCGTCGTGGACGCAGAGACTGGTTTTGAGCAGTACATTGACACGTCGAGCAGACGCTTGCGAGAGGCGCACGAGAAGTATTGGCGCCAATGCCAGGGCCAGTTGCGCGAGACGATGAATAAGAGTAATGTCGACTTGGTCAGCATCGCGACCAACGAAGATTACGTGAAAGCACTGCTAATGCTCTTTAAACAACGAAGCTGATGAAGAGAATAATGATTCTTGTGGTCTTGGCGGCTCATACGCTGTTAGGTCTTGCCCAGTCGGGCATAGAGGCCAAGATAGACCCTATAGAGATGATGATTGGCGAGCAGGCTACGGTTACGCTGACTGTGCAGGCTGGTGAGGATGCAAAGGTGGAATGGCCACAGTTGAAGTCTCGTCAGCTGCTGGTTCCTGGTGTCGAGGTGATAGCCACAAAGAAAGGCCCCGATACAGGAACAACCCAGACCATGACCGTTGTGCTGACATCCTTTGACGGTAATCTCTACCACCTGCCTCCCTTCGAGGTGAAGGTCAATGGCAAGGAGCTGAAAAGTGCAGACCTGGCCTTGAAAGTCATTGAGATGGAGGTGGATACCACGCAGCTTGACAAGTTCTTTGGTCCTAAGGATGTCCAGGACAACCCGTTCCAGTGGAGCGACTGGGCACCGTCATTCTGGCTCAGCCTGCTGATGCTGGTGCTGATAGCCCTGGTCTATTACCTCTATCTGCGCTTGCGCGACAATAAGCCCGTCATCGCTCACATCAAGATTGTGAAGCGGCTGTTGCCCCATCAGAAAGCCATGAAGGAGATTGAGCAGATCAAGGCCGACAAGATGGTCTCTGCTGAGAATCCCAAGGAGTATTACACCAAACTGACTGACACGCTGCGCAAGTATATTGAAGAGCGCTATGGCTTCTCGGCAATGGAGATGACCAGTACGGAAATTATTGACCGTCTGATGTCAACAGACGACAAGCAGAGTCTGGATGAGTTGCGCCAGCTGTTTATGACTGCAGACCTTGTGAAATTTGCCAAGTACTCGACGATGATAAACGAGAACGACGCCAACCTGGTGAACGCCATCGACTTCATCAACCAGACCAAGCTCGAGAATCAGCCTGTCGAGGAAATACAGAAACCCCAGTTGTCAGAGACTGACCAGCGTTCGCAGAGGGAGCGCCGTGTGCTGAAGATTGTCATTTGGAGCATTTTCACGCTGATTGTCGTGCTCTTCTGCTACATCGTCTACAGCGTATTCCAGCTGCTGATATAGTCATCGTCAAGTTCAAAACTCAACGCTCAACGTTCAAGAAAGAATATGGAATTTGCCAATAAAGAATATCTGTTGCTGCTGTTCTTGCTGATACCCTATATCGTATGGTATCTAATGTACAGGAAGAAGAGCGAACCCACCATGAGGATGAGCGATACCAACGTCTATCGCTTTGCTCCCCGTTCGTGGAAGGTGACGCTGATGCCCCTGCAGCCCCTGCTTCGCATGGCCGTCTTCGTGCTGGTGGTGTTGGTGCTGGCCCGTCCGCAGACCCAGAACTCGTGGAAAAAGCAGACGGTAGAAGGTATTGACATCATGTTGGCGATGGATGTGTCGACCTCCATGCTGGCAGAAGACTTGAAGCCCAACCGCATAGAGGCTGCCAAGCTGGTGGCTGCCGAGTTCATCACAGGACGTCCTAACGACAATATAGGCCTGACCATTTTCGCTGGCGAGGCTTTTACGCAGTGTCCCATGACTACCGATCATGCCTCACTGTTGAATCTGTTGCAGAGTGTGCGTACTGACATTGCAGCCCGCGGACTGATAGAAGACGGTACTGCCATTGGTATGGGTCTGGCTAACGCCGTTTCCCGTCTCAAGGATTCGAAGGCCAAGAGCCGTGTGGTCATCTTGCTGACTGATGGCTCCAACAACCGTGGCGACCTGTCGCCAATGACGGCTGCCGAGATTGCCAAGAGCCTGGGCATCCGTGTCTATACCATTGGCGTTGGTACCAACAAGGTCGCTCCATACCCCATGCAGGTGGCTGGTGGCGTACAGTATGTCAACATCCCTGTCGAGATAGATTCCAAGACCTTGAGGGAGATAGCCGAGGCTACGGATGGCGACTTCTACCGTGCTACCAACAACCGCGAGCTTCAGAACATCTACAAGGAAATCGACAAATTGGAGAAGTCGAAGCTGAATGTCAAGAAGTTCAGCAAGCGCTACGAGGCCTATCAGCCCTTTGCCATTGCTGCTGTCCTGCTGCTGTTGCTGGAAATCCTGCTGCGCATTACCATATTTAGAAAACTACCGTCATAGACTGAAGAAAACTATGTTTCGATTCGAAGACCCCATATATCTCTACCTGTTGGCAGTTGTTCCGCTGCTGTTCGTCATCCGCTGGTTGATGGTCCGCCAGCAGAAGAAACGCCTGCGTAAGTTTGGTGACCCAGCGCTGGTGCGCCAGTTGATGCCCGATGTGTCGCGTTTCCGTCCGGCAGTCAAGTTCTGGCTTCTGCTCGTTGCGCTGGCATTGCTCATTGTCATGGTGGCCCGTCCCCAGATGGGAACCAAGATCAGCCATGAGAAGCGGACGGGCATTGAGACCATCATCTGTATGGACATCAGCAATTCGATGCTGGCCGAGGATGTGGCTCCCAGTCGCCTGGACCGTGCCAAGATGATGGTAGAGAATCTGGTTGACCATTTCCATAATGACAAGATAGGCCTGATTGTCTTTGCTGGCGATGCTTTCGTCCAGCTGCCCATCACCAGCGACTATGTCTCAGCCAAGATGTTCCTGTCGAGTATCAGTCCTGCCATGATTGCTACACAGGGTACTGATATCGCTGCTGCCGTCAATATGGCCAGCCATAGTTTTACCCAGCAGGAAGGTGTGGGCAAGGCCATCATTGTCATCACCGATGGCGAGGACCATGAGGGTGGGGCCTTGGAGGCTGCTGCCGATGCGAAGGAGAACGGCATGCGAACCTATGTCCTTGGTGTCGGCTCGCCCGATGGAGCGCCTATTCCCACTGGCGATGGTGACTATATGAAGGACAATGCTGGCCAGACGGTCATGACAGGACTCAACGAGGAAATGTGCCGTCAGCTGGCAGATGCAGGCGGCGGTGCCTATATCCATGTAGGAAACAACACCAACGCCCAGGAGCAGCTCGACCACGAGCTCGACAAGCTTGCCAAGAAGGAAATATCGTCAACCATCTATAGCGACTATGACGAACAGTTCCAGGCAGTGGGCATCATCGTGTTGCTGCTACTTGTCATCGAGGTGTGTATCCTTGAAATCAAGAACCCTGTGCTGCGTCGTATCTCGCTGTTTGGCAAGACTGGGAAACAGGCTGGCGCTGAGGCACGTACGGTGCCTCCGCGCATCGTGCTGCTGGTGGTGCTGCTTGCCTCCAACCTCTCGTTCCTCGTCTGTCATGCCCAAAACGACCGCCAGCTGGTGCGCCAGGGCAACAAGCAGTACCGCCTGGGCAATGCCGGCGATGCTGAGGTGTCGTATCGTAAGGCTGTGGAGCGCAACCAGCGCAACCCGCAGGCCAACTACAATCTGGGCAACGCCCTGATGCAACAGCACAAGGACTCGCTGGCCACCATACAGTTCGAGAAGGCAGCCAAGCTGGAAACCAATCCTCTGCGTCGTGCACAAGCTTACCATAACATTGGTGTCGTCTGCCAGCAGCACAAGCTCTATGCTGAGGCTATTGAGGCCTACAAGGAGTCGCTGCGCAACAATCCTGCAGACCATGAGTCGCGCTACAATCTGGAGTTGTGCAAGCGCCAGCAGAAACAGCAGCAGAACCAGGATCAGCAGAACCAAGACCAGAAGAATAAGGACAAGGATAAGCAGGACCAGCAGAATCAGGACCAGCAGAAGAAGGACGAACAAAAGCAGAACCAGGAGAAGCAGCAGGACAAGCAGCAGATGAGCAAGGAGAATGCCGAGCAGCTGCTGAATGCTGCCATACAGGAAGAAAAGAATACCCAGGAGCGTATGAAGAAGGCTCAGCAACAGCCTCACCGTCGCAGTCTTGAGAAGAACTGGTGATTTTTTTAATTTTGCTACCACATTTATTCGATGATGATGATAACGACATATAATAATATGAATAAGGTGAAGTCAGCGTGGCTGATGCGCGTACTGCTTGTACTGCTCGTCCTCCACGCTTCCGTTGTCACGCTCTGCGCCCAGACGTTGACAGGCCGTGCGCCTGGTCAGGTGGCTGTTGGTGAGCAGTTCCGTCTCAGTTATACGGTTAGCACTGACGAGGCAAGGGAATTCCGCGTAGGCAATATCCCTGATGCCTTCGATGTGCTCATGGGACCAAGCACATCCACGCAGTCGAGCTTCCAGATGGTCAATGGCCACATGTCCAGTTCGGCATCCATTACCTATACCTATATCCTTTCTGCCAATAAGCAGGGCACGTTCACCATTCCTGCAGCCCATGTCAATGTGGACGGTAAGACGGTGAATTCCAACGAGTTGCGCATCAAGGTGACTGGTGAGCACAAGGGTGGGCAAGGTGGCCGCCAGCAGAGCCAGCAGAGTGGCAACGGCGAGGTGCGTGCGGCAGGATCGGCCATATCTGGCAGCGACCTGTTCATCAAGGTGACAGCATCCAAGCAGCATGTCCGCGAGCAGGAACCCATCCTCCTGACCTATAAGGTATATACCCTGGTAGGACTGACACAGCTGAATGGTAAGATGGCCGACCTGAAGAGTTTCTACACCCGCGAGGTGCCGCTGCCTCAGGAGAAGCAGTTCAAGGTAGAGATGCTCAACGGCAAACCCTATCGTACCGTCACCTGGCAGCAGTATGTCATGTTCCCACAGGTCACAGGCAAGCTCGAGGTTCCAAGCCTGACCTACGAGGGTATCGTCGTCCAGCAGAACAGAAGTGTCGACCCCTTTGAGGCGTTCTTCAACGGCGGTTCAGGCTATATCGAGGTCAAGAAGGAAATCAAGGCCCCAGGCATCACCATTCAGGTGGATCCGTTGCCTGAGCGTCCTGCAGGTTTCTCTGGCGGTGTTGGAAAGTTCACCATATCAGCAACCCTTGACAAGACGGAAGTCTCGGCCAACGATCCTGTCAACCTGCGTGTCGTGGTGAGCGGTTCTGGTAACATGAAGCTGCTGAAGCAGCCTGAGGTCAAGTTCCCCAAGGACTTCGACCATTACGATGCCAAGGTTACTGACAAGACCCAGCTGACAACCAACGGACTGGAGGGCAGCATCGTCTACGACTTCCTGGCCGTTCCCCGCCATCAGGGGTCCTACGAGATTCCTGCCATCGAGTATGTCTATTTCGATACCCAGTCAGGACAGTACAAGACCCAGCGGACTCAGCCCTTTACGCTCAATGTGGCCAAGGGTAGCGGCAATTCCACTGGCGTCTATACAGGACAGGAGGACATCAAGCAGCTCAGCAACGACATCCGCCACATCAAGACTGGTGCGACGCGTCAGCATGCCGTGGGCGACTTCTTCTTTGGTTCCACCAGCTACTGGGTGACGCTGGCGGCACTCTTCGTGGCCTTTGTCTCGCTGTTCGTCGTGTTCCGCCAGCGTGCCATCGAGAATGCCGACATCATGAAGCAGCGTGCAGGCAAGGCCAACAAGGTGGCTACCAAGCGACTGAAGAAGGCTGCCCGCTTGATGAATGCCGGCCGTCAGGGCGAATTCTACGACGAGGTGCTGCGCGCGCTTTGGGGCTATGTGGGCGACAAGCTCAGCATGCCTGTCGAGCAGCTCTCGCGCGAGAACATCAGCCAGCAGCTCTCAGGACATGGCGTTTCCGAGTCTGTCATACAGCAGTTCATTGGTGCCCTCGACGAGTGCGAGTTTGCCCGTTATGCACCAGGCGATGCCACAGGAAATATGAACAAAGTCTACGATATGGCACTGGGTGCCATCACTCAGATTGCCACCACGATGCGCAAGGGTGGAAAGTCGAAGCCCGACAGCTCTGCGGGCAGCGCAGCTACGCGCGTGCTACTTCTCGTTGCCCTTCTCCTTACGCCTTCTGCCTTCATTTTGCAGCCTGCTTCAGCAGTGACGAAAGCCGATGCCGACAGTGCCTATGTGCAGGAGAACTATCAACAGGCAGCCCAGCAGTACGAGGAACTGCTGAAGAAAGGCGTTTCTGCCGACCTGTACTACAATCTGGGCAACTGTTACTACCGCATGGACCAGATGACGCAGGCCGTGCTCAACTACGAGCGTGCGCTGCTGCTGTCGCCAGGCGACAAGGACATCCGTTTCAACCTGCAGATGGCCCGTTCGAAGACCATCGACAAGATTCCGCCAGAGTCCGAGATGTTCTTTGTCACGTGGTATCGCTCGCTGGTCAACCTGCAGAGTGTCGATGCCTGGGCCCGCATGGCACTGATAGCCCTTGTCGTGGCCATCGCCCTTGCACTGGTCTACCTCTTCTCCGACCGCATCTGGCTGCGTAAGGTGGGATTCTTTGGCGCTGCAGCCCTGCTGCTGGTCTTCCTGGCAAGCAACCTCTTTGCCTGGCAGCAGAAACGTGCCCTTGACCATCGCACAGGGGCTGTCATCATCCGTTCGGCAGTCAACGTCAAGAGCACACCATCCCAGAACGGTACTGACCTCTTCATCCTCCACGAAGGCACGCGTGTCACCGTGACTGACGCCACCATGCGTGGCTGGCGCGAGGTACGTGTGGCCGACGGCAAGCAAGGCTGGGTGGAAACATCGGAGATTGAGATGATTTAAGGCTTTCCCTTGCTGATTTTTAAGACATCAACCCAAACAGACAAAGATATGGAAGAACTGATTAACATGGACAAACAGCTCCTGCTGATGATTAACGGCAGCGACTCGTCGTTCGTCGACAACCTGATTTTGATACTCACCAACGCCAAGACGTGGATTCCCCTCTACATCGGACTGGCCTACGTCGTGTGCCGTGTCAACCGCGACCTTCGCAGCATCCTGCTGATCATTGGCGGCGCAGCGCTCTGCGTACTGCTTGCTGGTGGCGTCGACGACATGATTGTCAAGCCGCTGGTTGCCCGCTGGCGTCCCACTCACGACCCTGAAATAGGCAGTATGGTCGATGTCGTCGATGGCTATCGTGGTGGTAACTACGGATTTTTCTCGGCCCATGCCGCCAACACATTCTCCATTGCCATCTACATCTCGTTGCTCATGCGCCAGCGGCTCTTGACGTTGTTCATGGTTGCCTGGTCGCTCACTAACTGCTACACGCGCCTCTACCTCGGAGTCCACTATCCTGGTGACATCTGCGTTGGACTCATCTGGGGCGGACTGGTGGGCTATTCAGTCTATCGCTTCTATTACTGCCGCCTGGCCGTTCCTGCCAGCTATCCCCTGCGGCTCTGCTACATCCCCATGGCCATCCTGCTGCTCACCATTCTCGCGGCTGTCACAGCCGCTTTCTTCCTGACCTGACACGGTTTTCGAGGAAGGAGGGAGCCTCGTGTACACAAAAGGGATTGTCCCTTTTGTGTACTTGTCAACAATTTTATTAGTTCTCCTACTGTCGCTTGAATCTGCTTCCAGAGGTGCTGTTAAAGATTGCAATTGCTACCATTAACGCGCGCAATTTCTATATTTAACCTTCGCAATTTCTACCCTTAAAGCCCGTCTGCCCACATCTTCAACTTGACAATGCAAAGGTACGAAAAATTCAAATACAAAACAATAGTTTCCCCCAATTATTTTCAAATTTATTTCAAATGTTAAAATTCTGAGAGAAGACACATTGGGGTGGCGGCGCGGCATTTGTGAAATTCGCTCACTTATTCGTACCTTTTTTGCTTCGCAGGAAGGTACTCTCGCTCGGAAATAAAAAGAAAAGCAAGCTTTCCTTTTGTATTTCGCTCGCTTATTCGTACCTTTGCAACGATGTTCGAAAAGAGCAGGACTTGACTAAGGGATGATGAATCTGTTCGATTTGGAAAATCTTAGTCCGACGGGACGTAGTGTGGCGCTGTGGGGGCTCAGACTCACGGCTGTGGCTGCTGTCGTCCTGGCGGTGGGCTTGACCTTGATGGAATGGAACAAGGCTATCGAGACGCAACAGAACGCTCCTGACGTGGGGAAGCTGAAAGTGATGGACGACCGCGACGTGGCACAATTGAATGTCAGCGATAGTGCCGACCTGCATCAGGAACAAGTACGGTGGATCAACCTGTTCCTGGAAGACATCATCATCACCTCAGACCGTCCGCATCCGCTCAAGGTGGAGGAGGCCCCTGCCGCCAAGGTCGAAAAGTATGTTTCTCCTGAGGATGCCCCATCGAGGGTAGGTGAGGACATGAGTGCAGGTGAAGGCAATACGCCTCCTCCGTCCCATAGCCGCCGTTATCCGCATAGCGATGGCACTGACGACGACTCTACGGCAGTCCGTCCGTGGTCGTTTCGTGCCAGCCTGCAAGGCACCAAGCGTCTGGGAGTGTTGGCGCGATATAACCTGAACAGCAGTTGGAGCTTTGAAGCTGGCGTCGAGAACGGCTATCTGAAGACGAACGACAGCCGCCACTTGAGCATCGGCACCCTTGTCAATGCCATATACCGCTTGGGCTATGTAGGGCCCCTCAGTACTTATGCCATTGGTGGACTGAAGGTAGATGACATCAGGCAGGACCATGTACCCCTGCAATTGTTGTTGCGGGCTGGTGTAGGGGCGGAATATGCTATTAGCCGTAAATTTGCAGTATTTTTGGAACCCTCCCTTCGTTACCATATTGGCAACGACACGAACATTCCCCAGCTGTATGGCAGGCGTTTGGGCATGAACTTCAACCTGGGGCTGGTTTTCACTCCATGAACTTGCACGTAGCTGCTACTTACGGCGCTTGGCGTAGGCCTTGATGACAAAAAAGGCGACGGCAACAGCCACCAGGGCGAAAATGGCAATCTTGATGTATTCGGCGTATTCGCTGATCTTGTCGTTGAGCTGCTCCTCAGGAACAATGGCGTGGAGGTACCAGCCCAGTGCGGCGAGGATGCTGTGCCAGGCTCCTGCACCAATGGTGGTGTAGAGCAGGAATTTCCAGTAGTTCATGCGCGCCAGTCCTGCGGGGATGGAGATGAGGTGGCGGATGCCTGGGATGAGCCGGCCTGTCAAAGTGGCCACGATGCCGTGACGGTCGAAATAGCGTTCAGACTTCTCAACCTTCTCCTGGTTCAGCAGGCACATCTTGCCCCAGCGGCTGTTGGCAAAGCGGTAGATGACGGGACGGCCTACGTAGAGTGCCACAACGTAGTTGATGGTGGCTCCCAGGTCGGCTCCCAGGGTGGCAAAGAGGATGACGAGCCACACGTCGAGTTGTCCGCTGGCAGCGTGGTAGGCGGCAGGTGTGACGACAAATTCGGAGGGTACGGGAACTACGGTACTCTCAAGCATCATGAGGAAGAAGATGGTGCCATAGTTGAGGTTGGAGAGAAGGGTATTCATTATATGGAGATTTTTTTTTGGAGGCTTTGGGCGTCAGTCGTGGATATGCTCTTTCATATAGCTGTAATATTCATCGACTGACATATCGTCAGGGAAGATGTGTCCCAGCACCAGACGGGTCTCGGTAGGATTGTACAGGGCGGCCTTTTTGAGGTAGCGCAGGAATTCCTTGTCGTAGTGCAGTTCCCAGCAGCACAGGGCCAGATAGACAAATCCGTTTGTGAATTCGTTGTTGGCATCGAGTGCGTAGAAGCGTTTCAGCATGAGGTAGGCAGCCTTGATATAGCGGTTGTCGTAGAGAGAGATGATGACGCGCAGGATGATGTTGGGGTCGCCCTTACCTTGCGAGATGGCCTGCTTGAAGCATTCCTCGGCCTCGTCGATACGCTGGTGGGAAAGCAGCAGATGTCCTCGGATGACCAGCATGTCGGCATGATCGCAGTCCAGTGACTTGGTGTGGTCGATGGCTTCGAGGGCACGGTCCAGTTCACCGTTGGCACTATAGGCAAAAGCCAGCTCTTGGTATATCTGTGCCAGGAACTCGTCGTCGTTGGCCATTGTCAGCGCATGCTCCAGAAGCGGTATGGCCTCGAGGTTGCGCCCCAGGTTGACCAGACAGCCGGCTTGGTGAAGCGGTCCTATGACGTCATCTGGACAAATCTGCGAGAAACGCTTGAAATACTCTGCTGCCTGCTCGTAATTGGCCAGTTTCATGAGTCCGTTGGCTTTTGCCAGCAGGCTGTCAGGGTCGTTGGGATCGATGGCAATGGCATATTCCGAGCTGGTGACGGCGGCATCGTACTCCTCGTCCATATACTGTGCTGTGGCCAATGCCGTCCAGTACTGCTTCGAGAAGGGGTTGTGGTCGATGAGCTCGTTGAAGATGCGCTGGGAGTCCTTGTATTTACCCAGTCCGAACAAGGCGCGGCCCATCAGTTCCTTGAAGTCGTCGCTGTCGTCGCCAGCAGTACGCATCATCCACTCGTATGCCTTGTAGCTGACGTTGTAGTCGACATAGAGGTTTGCCACGTCCTTGACGAAGTCGCCATATTCATCAGGTTCCACCGTTGTGGCGTAGTCGCGCAGATAGCGGTCGGCTTCGTCAATGCGGTCCTGGGCTATCAGGATCTCCGCGCACAGGTAGTGGTAGTCTGGGGAATCCTTCTCGCCAATTTGCTGGGCGTATCGCTCTGCTTCGTCAATGTCGGCATCGTCGAGTGCCCTGCGGGCCATGAAGACGTTGAGCAGTACGTGGTCAGGATAAAGGGTGAGCCCTTGCTCGACCACTGCCAGGGCCTGCTCCTGTTCTCCCTTCATATTATAGTAATCAGCAATGTCGACAAGTTCGTCGGCATCGAAAAACATGTTGTCACCCGTATCCTTTGCTGCTTCGTAGCTGTTCAGAAGCTGCAGGAACTCATCGCTTTTATAGTATTCCTCGTCGAATGGCATTACACATTGTTTGATTCTACTTAGCTCTTCAGCCCAACGGTCTTGTTGAACACCAGGCGGTCAGGCGTGGAGTCGAGGTCAGGTGTGAAGTAGCCAATGCGCTGGAACTGTAGGAAGTCGCCAGCCTTTTTCTCCTTCAGGTATTCCTCGACGTAGCAGTTGGTGAGTACCTTCAGCGAGTCTGGGTTCAGCAGTTCGCGGAAGTCGCGCTCATCGGCACCAGGATTCTCGACGGAGAACAAGCGGTCGTAGAGTCGCACTTCGGCAGGCACGGCATGCTGGCAGCAGAGCCAGTGGAGTGTCTTGCCCTTGATCTTACGGTCGGCACCAGGCAGTCCGCTGCGTGTCTCTGGATCGTATGTGGCATAGATGGTGGTGATGTTGCCCTGGGCGTCCTTGTCGCAGGGGTGCTGCTCGTCGCACTTGATGATATAGGCGTTCTTCAGGCGTACCTCCTTGCCAGGAGCCAGGCGCTGGAATTTCTTCTCGGCAACCTCCATGAAGTCGCTGCGCTCAATCCACAATTCACGGCCGAAGGTGATGGCGTGTGTGCCATCGGCCTCATTCTCAGGGTTGTTGACAGCCTGCATCTGCTCGAACTTGTCTTCAGGATAGTTGGTGATGACCAGCTTGACGGGGTCGAGAACGGCACTGACGCGACAGGCTTTCTTGTTCAGGTCGTCACGGACGGCAGCCTCGAGGAGAGCATAGTCGTTCAGGGCATCGAACTTGGTGTAGCCAATGGAGTCGATGAAGTTGCGGATGCTTTGTGCAGAATAGCCGCGGCGGCGCATACCACATACGGTAGGCATGCGGGGGTCGTCCCAACCGCAGACCAGCTGCTCGTCGACCAGTGCCTTCAGCTTGCGCTTCGACATGACGGTGTAGGTGAGGTTCAGACGGTTGAACTCAATCTGGCGCGTGCCGTCGTAGTTCTTCAGGATGTCAGGATTGAAATCGGCAGCACGGTCTGTCTGTTCTGCCATATATTCGCGCAACAGGTCAACGAATTTGTCGTAGAGCGGGCGGTGGGGTACGAACTCGAGTGTGCAGATGGAGTGGGTGACACCCTCGAAGTAGTCGCTCTGCCCGTGGGCAAAGTCGTACATGGGGTAGCAGTGCCACTGGGTGCCTGTGCGGTGGTGGGGTATATGTATGATGCGGTAGATGATGGGGTCGCGGAAGTGCATGTTGGGATTGGCCATGTCGAGTTTGGCGCGCAGCACCATGCTGCCTTCTACGGCTTCAGGAGTGTTCATCTGCTCAAACAGTCGCAGATTTTCCTCGATGGGACGGTCGCGGAAGGGACTGGGACGGCCAGCCTGGGTGGGCGTGCCCTTCTGCTCGGCAATCTGCTCTGAGGTCTGCTCGTCAACATAGGCAAGGCCTTTCTTGATGAGCCATACGGCAAAATCCCACAGCTTGCCAAAATAGTCGCTGGCATAGTAGACGTTTTCCCAGTGGAATCCCAGCCACTTGATGTCGCTCATGATGTTTTCCACATACTCCGTATTCTCCTTCGTGGGATTGGTGTCGTCGAAGCGGAGGTTGCAGATGCCGCCAAACTTCTCGGCTACTCCAAAGTCCATGCAGATGGCCTTGGCATGTCCGATGTGGATGTAGCCGTTGGGCTCTGGTGGGAAACGGGTCTGTATACGTCCGCCGTTCTTGCCTGCTTCCAGGTCTTCCTTCACAAACTGTTCTACAAAGCTGAGGCTCTTCTTTTCCTCACCTTCGGTCATAATTTTCTCTTCCATATATAATTAATGTGTAATTTTCGTGCAAAGGTAGTGCAAATCGAGCGAAAAACAAAGAAAAATCATTTTTTTTTCACTTCTCTACTTTGTCACGACCTTCTTTCCGTTGACGATGTACAGTCCTTTTGTGGGCTGGCCTACACGCTGGCCGTTCAGGTTGTTGAAAAAAACTCGAGTTGATAATTTCGCGTTTCCTGGATTATTTAATACCCCGTTCGTTCAGCGCCTTGGTGTACTTGGCAGCATTGAGCAGGTGCTCCTTGTAGTTGCTGGCAAAGTTGTGGGTGCCGGAAAAGTCCTCCTTGGCGCACATGTAGATATAGTCGTGGGTTGCATGGTCCAGTACGGCATCGATACCCTGGATGGAGGCTATCTTGATGGGACCAGGGGGCAGTCCTTCATGTATATAGGTGTTATAAGGTGAGTCTGTTTGAAGCAGTTTCTGCCAGATGCGCTTCAGTTCGAACTGCTTGAGTGCGAATTTGATGGTGGGGTCGGCCTGCAAGGGCATGTTCTTGGCCAGACGGTTCAGGTACATGCCAGCGATGATGGGCTTCTCGGCATTGTTGGCGGTCTCTTCATCTATGATGCTGGCCAGGGTGCAAACCTCTATGGGGGTCAGTTGCATCTCGGCAGCCTTGGCTTCGCGCTTACCCTCCCAGAAGCGGTCGTGCTCTTTCTGCATGCGCTCCAGGAAATTGTCAAGGCTGACATTCCAGTAGACTTCGTAGGTGTTGGGCACAAACATGGCGCTGACGGTAGCCGTATCGTAGCCGTAGTGCTGGCACATCTCCTCACTTAGCAGCGCATTGGCGAAGGTTGCAGAGTCGAGCATCAGCTTTTGTCCCAGTATGGCTGCCAGACGATCCATTGTGCGTGACTCAGGGATGGTGAGACGTATGGCGCTCTGTGCTCCGTTGCGAAGATGGCGGAATACGGTAATGGCGTTTTCGCCAGGACTGATGGCATATCGGCCTGTACGGATGTTTTCACCATAGCTGGTATGGCGTGCTATATTACAGAAACCCGCCATGCCGACATTGCCTGCTATGGGGTCGAGTTTTGCAAATACAGAATCCTGCGTGTCGTCGCTGTCAATGTAGACATACTGAACCTCGTCAGACGTGGAGAAGGGGGCTAAAAGAAAGTATGCTGTCAGGACTATGATGAACACCAATCCTGCAGCAGCTATATATAAATAGGTACGTGAATTGAATTTTTTCATATTTTTTTGTATATTTCGGTTGCAAAGGTACGAAATAATTCATAATTCATAATTCATATTTCATATTTATTTTGTACTTTTGCAAAAACAATTACGAATAATGAAGCTGAAATTCACCATACACTATCATACAGCATGGGGCGAGAGCCTTCATGTAAACATTCATTTCCATAGCTTGGACGGTGCTGTACGCCATCAGAATCTGCCGATGCAGACAGAGGACGGAGAGCTATGGACGATGGAGACGGCTGCACTGATGAGCCGCCATCATCCCTTGTCGCATATCGTATATAACTATCAGTTGGAGGATGGCGACGGGAAGGTTCTGCGACGTGAATGGGACATGATTCCGCGTATCTATCACTTCGATGCTTCCAGGGACTATGTGTTCCCAGACGATTGGCGCGACCGTCCGTTGCCCCTGCACTTGTATACCAACGCCTACCAGACCACCATGTACGGACAGCGTGATGAGCAGGAGAAGGTCTTGCCGCTGCCCTTGTTCCGCCGTACCATCATCTTCAGGGTGTCAGCTCCCCAGCTGAAGCCTGGTCAGGTGGTTGCCGTCTGCGGTTCGCATCCTGCCATTGGTTTGTGGAGCACCAGCCGCTATCTGAAAATGGAGTATGCAGGACAGGGCGAATGGATGCTATCCGTGAACGCCATGGGTTGGCAGCTGCCCATTGAATACAAATACGTCGTGGTGGACGGTAAGACCCACGAACTGGTGAGCTGGGAGGAAGGTGACAACCGTATGCTGCCAGATGACGTTGCCGACGGCCAGGTGCTGGTGCTGCATGGGGGGCATTTGCGTTTGAGCGAAGAGCTGTGGCGTGCGGCAGGAGTGGCAGTCCCTGTATTCTCCCTGCGCAGTGAGCATAGCTATGGAGTGGGGGATTTTGGCGACTTGAAGCGGATGGTTGACTGGGCTGTGGCTACAGGGATGAAGTTCATACAGACCCTGCCAATAAACGATACGACGACAGACGGCCATTGGCACGACTCATATCCCTATAATATAGTCAGTGTCTTTGCCCTCCATCCACATTATGTTGACCTAGAGGCTGCTGGCACACTGAAGTCGAAAACGGACATGACAAAATTCATGCGGCGGCGACAGGAACTGAATGCCCTGCCATACAGCGACTACGAAGCAGTAGGGCGCGTCAAGGAGGACTATCTGCAGGAATTGTTTGCAGAACAGGGGACTACCGTGATGGAGCGGAAGGATTTCAAGGACTTTGTGGAGGCGAACGGAGAATGGCTGAAACCCTATGCTCACTTCCGCCAGCAGGACTATGACTACGTCTGCTATGTACAGTACTTGCTCCACATACAGCTGAAAGAGGCTGCTGACTATGCCCGTTCGAAAGGCGTCGTGCTGAAAGGCGACCTGCCAATAGGCGTCAATCGTGACAGTGTGGAGACGAGTCAGCATCCAGAACTCTTTAACCTCGACTCACAAACGGGTGCACCACCTGATGCTTTTGCCCTGCAAGGGCAGAACTGGGGCTTCCCAACGTATAATTGGTCGAAGGTGGAGGGTGAGGGACTGGAAGAGTGGTTCCAGCGTCGTCTGGCCCACATGCAACAGTATTTCGACGCTTTCCGTATTGACCATATACTGGCTTTCTTCCGTGTATGGGAAATTCCTGACGATGCTGTCTACGGACTGTTGGGGCACTTCTCGCCAGCACTGCCGTTGACGGTGAATGAGATAGAATACTTCGGACTGCCTTTCCGCAAAGAGCTTTTCACACGTCCGTTTATCAACGACAGGCTGGTGGAACGCTTGTTTGGCATTCATGCCCAGTATGTCCGTGAGAACTTCTTGGTGCGCAAGGCCTACGGGCTCTACGACTTGCAACCCGAATACGATACCCAGCGCAAGGTGGCTGAGCAGTTTGCTGAACGACGCGACGAGAGCAGCTTGTGGATTCGTGAGGGACTCATGCGGCTTGTCAGCAATGTGCTTTTTGTGAAAGATCCCCATCAGGCTGATATGTATCATCCACGCATCGGTGTGACGACGGAACCCATCTTCGAAGCACTCTCGGCAGAGGAGAAAGATGCCTTTATCAGGCTCTACAACAATTATTTCTACCAGCGCCATTCCTTCTTCTGGGGACAGCAGGCTTTGCATCGTCTGCCAGCTATTCTGAAGGATTGCCGCATGCTGGTGTGTGCAGAAGACCTAGGCATGCTGCCCGATTGTGTGGAACCCGTTCTCGACGAGTTGCGCATACTGTCACTGGAGATTCAGCAGCTGCCTAAACAGCAGGGCTTTGAGTTTGCTCATCTGGATGCCAACCCCATCCGTTCAGTCTGCACTATCTCCACGCACGACATGTCGCCCTTGCGTCTGTGGTGGCAGGAGAATCCTGAACGCCGCCAGCGTTTCTATGTCACCATGTTGCAGAAGGAAGGCAAGGCTCCTGAGCAGTTGCCTGCCCATCTGGCTGAGGAAATTGTAGCGCGACATCTCTATTGTCCTTCCATGCTGTGCATCCTGTCGTTGCAGGACTGGCTCTCGATAGATATGCAGCTGCGTAGCAAGCATCCTCAGGACGAGCGCATCAATGTGCCAAGCGATCCATACAACCGCTGGCAATACAGGATGCACCTGACCATTGAGGAGCTTCTGCAGGCTACGAAGTATAATAATAAGGTACGCACAATGATTCAACGCAGCAAACGTTGACAATGCCATCTAAGTCATCAGGTTCGTATGTCCTTTCAGACCTATATCTTCGACCTTGACGGTACTTTGCTCGATACGTTGCAGGATCTGGCTGATGCCGTCAACTATGCTATGCGCCAGTTTGGTATGCCCCAACACCCTATAGATGACGTCAGGCGATTTGTGGGGAACGGAGTGCGAACGCTCATGTTGCGTGCTGTGCCTGGAGGTGCTGAGCATCCGCAGTTCGAAGCAGCTTTTGCGGCATTCCGCCAATACTATATGCAGCATTCGCTGGATACTACCAGGCCATACGAGGGGATTCCTGAGCTACTTGGTGAATTGAAACGACGAGGATGCCGCATGGCTGTGGTCAGCAATAAGATGATGGCGGCTACTCAGGAGCTAGTTGCCCACTTTTTCCCTGAGATAGAGGTGGCGATAGGAGAACATGAGGCGGCAGGTATCCGTAAAAAGCCTGCTCCTGACACTGTCTATGAGGCTCTGCGACAATTGGGGTGTGCTGACAAGTCTCACGGTTGTAGAGAGGCTGCGGACAGGTTGGACTGCCATACAGCCGTCTATGTAGGCGACAGCGATGTCGACATAGAGACAGCGCGCAACAGCGGCTTGCCTTGCATCAGCGTGTTATGGGGATTCCGTAACCGCGACTTCCTGCTACAGCATGGAGCCACAACGTGTATCGCTCATCCTTTGGAATTACTGGATTTTTAGAAGGATGGGCGGACGCTATTTCCTGATTTTCTTCTTCAACTTACCAATGGCATGTTCCAGGCTTTCCGTGGGCTCTATGATGTTGTAGTCTGCCCAGAAGTTTGGATCGTCAAAGTATTCCACTCTGTCATAGAAACGTTCACGGAGACCAAACGAGGAACGTCCACGAGGACGCTTGGCAGCGTGCCCCTGCTGGAGACGGTCTGTAACGACCATTTCGCTGATAGCAGTAAAGGACGAGGAAAACAGGTGTCGTTTCCAATCACAATTGAAACGCATTTCGTTACGCATGTAGCTCATACGGGTAACCCCTTGAGCATCCGTTTCATAGACAACGGTCACACTGAGCTCTTTTGGGCGGAATCGCAATCCAAAGGGCTTGCGAACCAGCATATAGTCAGAAGCCCGTCGCCAGTCGCTGACATCCAACTGCAGCTCAGCTCTGGTAATGGCCAGCGTCTCCTGATCGATGTAGAGCAGTCCGCCCATCAGTGGGAAAACGGTGATGGGCTGGGGAATCATGCTGATGACATAGTGCAGACGGTCGTTAATCATGGTACCCTTTTCCATGTGGTAGTCGTAGTAGGACAGCATTTCTGGATTCAGCACGTATTCGCAGTTCTTGGCCACGTCGACCATCAAGGGCATAACAGGACCTCCTTGTATCTTGACGCCCAAAGTGTCGTTGGCTTTCATGCTCATCAGACGGCGTCCCTTCAGGATGGCTACGGCATCTCTGTCAGGGCCTAAGCTGTAATCGCTCTTATACATATCCGTCACAGCCTCTGCTATAGAAATGAAACGCGAACCTCGACGGGCTGTCTCGCGATAGAAGCAGCGCAATAGCTCGGGCTCCTTGGAGTAATTGGTGGAGATGCGGCTCATGGCGGCTTTGATGATGGATAGTGGGTCGTCAGCCATAACAACAATTTCGCCCAGTGCCACAGTACTTCTCTGCATGTCAATCACCAAATCCGTCAAATTGTCGTGGCTCAACTGCTGGCGGCGTGTCTTGTAGCCGATATGGCTTAATTGGATATAGCGTGGCAGCTGGGCTACTTTTAGGGTAAATCTGCCGTCATCGTTGGTAACTGTATGAATATCCGTCCCCTCTGCTGCTACGCTGACATGGGCCAAAGGATGTCCGGTCTTGCGGTCTTTCACCAAACCGCTCACAACTGATTGTGCATTCAAAACCAGCACAAGCAGCAATGTTGTCATTGTTGATAATAATCTTTTCATAGTCGTATCCAGTTAGTCTCTTTTGCAAAGATACTCAAAAATAGCTGAATCTATATCAAAGAATCGAGAAAGTTGAAAAAAATACTCATTAATTAACAGATGTGAATTACTATTAACTTCTCCTACGTCTTTTTCAGGTTTCATTTTTTTTGTATACCTTTGCCGAGAATTATTAATATTAGACAAAGAAAGAAAAAATGGGAATTATCGGATCTATCATCATCGGATGTCTGGCAGGCTTTTGTGCTGGCAAGTTAATGAAGGGTGGCGGTTTCGGATTTATCATGAACCTCATTCTGGGACTTTTTGGAGGCCTTGTGGGCGGATGGCTCTTTGAGATGTTGGGCATTGCGTGGGGAGGCATCCTTGGTCAGTTAGGTACGGCTATCATTGGTGCTGTAGCCATTCTCTGGATAGCATCGCTTATCAAGAAATAGCCTGTGAGGCATTATTCTCTTCTTGTTCTGGCAGTATGGCTTGTGGTAATAAATGCTACAGGCCAGCCTTCAGGTGTTTCGCTGGATACACTGAGGGTACGTCATATGGGATTTGACGGCAAGGAACATGAAGGTATCATTGTCTGCAATAAGTCCATCAGCAGGGACCTAAGCGAGATCTTTTCAGAACTTTTCAAAGCGAAATACCCCATAGAGCGCATCCGTCCCATCTCAGAATATGACGATGACGACGAGCGTTCCATGCAGGCCAACAACACATCATGCTATTGCTATCGTCCTATTGAGGGCAGCACGAAGTTGTCGAACCACGCCCGAGGCTTGGCCATTGACATAAACCCGCTCTACAATCCTTGTGTACGTAGGAAGCGGGATGGAACACTGATTGTCCAGCCTGCAACAGGAAAGCCTTATGTGGACCGTTCGAAGAAGTTCAAATACAAAATCACCCAGAACGACCTGTGTTATCGGCTTTTTGTCGCACATGGCTTCAAATGGGGAGGAAAATGGAAGAGTCTGAAGGATTATCAGCACTTTGAAAAATAAAAGAAATCGGAGCTTACTTCATAGTAGCCCCGATTCTTTTTGCTCTCTATTAATTCTTAACGGATAAACAACAGTTCGCGATACTTGGGCAGTGTCCATAGACCATCCTCGACAATCATCTCCAATGCGTCAATCTCTTTGCGGATGCTCTCCATATGAGGGCAGACGGTGTCGTGGTAGGCAATGGCACGGTGGTGGATGTCGATGATGCGGTTGGCTATGCGACGGGCATCAGTCAGCTCCTCTACCAAACGCTCAATCTTTTCCGTGCGTTCGGCAATCTCCTCGATGAGTTTCATGTTACGGGCAGACAGACGTGTTGCTTTGTCTGCAGAGAAGACATCCTTCATGCCCTGAACGTTCTTGATGAGCTGGGACTGGTAGTGGGTGGAAACAGGAATAATGTGATTCATGGCCAGATCGCCCAGTACACGGGCCTCTATCTGCACAGTCTTGACGTACATTTCCCACTTTACCTCGTTGCGGGCCTCCAATTCTTTACGATTCATGACCTTTGTAGACTCGAACATTTTGACACTGTTGTCATCGAGGTAGTGTTCGAAGATGACAGGACAGGATTTCTCTACGTCCAAACCGCGCTTCTCTGCTTCCTTCACCCATTCGTCGCTGTAGCCGTTTCCATCGAATCGGATAGGCTTGCAGGTCTTGATGTCATCGCGCAGGACATCAAGAATGGCGTGATATTTAGCAGTATGGCCAGAGCCAGATGCGAAGATCGTGTTCTGCGAATACTCCTCGATCTTCTTGTCCACACGCTCCTTGAAGCTGTTCAGTGCTTCGGCCATAGCAGCATTCAGCGCTATCAAGGCTGAAGCGCAGTTTACGCTGGAGCCTGGGGCACGGAACTCGAAACGGTTACCCGTGAAGGCAAAAGGGCTTGTCCTGTTTCTGTCTGTATTGTCGACAATGAGTTCTGGAATCTGGGGAATGTCAATCTCCATACCCTGCTTGCCCTTCAGATTGAAAAGCTCGTTCTTGTCTGATTGCTCAATGTGGTCTAACAGTTCTGTAAGCTGGGTACCTAGGAAAGACGAAATGATGGCAGGGGGAGCCTCGTTGCCTCCAAGGCGATGGGCATTTGTTGCCGACATGATACTGGCTTTCAGCAGTCCATTATGACGATAAACGGCCATCAGTGTCTCAACGATGAAAGTAACAAAGCGCAGGTTCTCTTCTGGGGTTTTGCCTGGGGCATGAAGCAGGACACCATTGTCGGCACTAAGGCTCCAGTTGTTGTGCTTGCCGGAACCATTGATACCGTCAAACGGCTTTTCGTGCAGCAGTACGCGAAAACCGTGATTGCGTGCAACTTTCTTCATCAGCGACATCAGGAGCATGTTATGGTCAACGGCTAAGTTGCACTCTTCATAAATAGGAGCCAGCTCAAACTGGTTTGGAGCTACCTCGTTATGGCGTGTCTTGACAGGAATAGCCAACTCAAGGGCTTGAATCTCCAGGTCTTTCATGAAGGCTTGAACACGGTCAGGAATGGTACCGAAGTAGTGGTCGTCCATTTGCTGGTTCTTGGCACTTTCGTGCCCCATCAGCGTTCGTCCCGTCATCAATAGGTCAGGACGTGCCGAATACAGACCCTCGTCGACCAGGAAATACTCTTGTTCCCAACCTAAATTGACTTGTACCTTCTGCACGTCGTCATAGAAATACTGACAAACCTCTTTGGCAGCATTGCCTACGGCATGAAGGGCACGCAACAGGGGAGCCTTGTAGTCGAGGGCTTCGCCTGTATAAGCGATGAAAATAGTGGGAATACACAATGTATCGTCAATGATAAACACTGGGCTTGTAGGGTCCCAAGCTGAGTAACCGCGTGCCTCGAAAGTATTGCGGATGCCGCCGTTGGGGAACGATGATGCGTCAGGTTCCTGCTGAACAAGCAGCTTGCCAGAGAACTTTTCTATCATGCCGCCCTTGCCGTCATGTTCTACGAAGGCATCGTGTTTCTCAGCGGTACCCTCTGTCAGGGGCTGGAACCAGTGAGTATAGTGCGTGACCCCCATCTCCATGGCCCATTGCTTCATGCCTGCGGCCACCGCATCGGCTATCGAACGGTCAAGACGTGCGCCATTGTCCATTACGTCAATCATCTTGTCGTAGATGTCCTTGGGCAGGTATTTATACATCTTCTGGCGATTGAACACATACTTGCCAAAATACTCCGACGGACGTTCTGAGGGGGTCTGGACGTCAATTGCACGCTTTTTGAAAGCCTCCTCTACAACCTGAAATCTTAAATTGTTTGCCATATGATCTTTGTCGTGTCTGTTTTAATCGATATACCTTAATAAAATGTTGGAATACTGGTCGATGCGACGGTCGCGCAAAAACGGCCACCAGCGCCGCACCTGCTCGCTACGTTTCAGGTCGACGTCAATGACGGCACAGTCTTCTTCTGCTGCTGAAGACTCATGGTACAGCTCGCCCTGTGGTCCGCAAACAAACGATGAACCCCAGAACTGGATGCCGTTCGTCTGATGGCTGGGGTCTGGCTCGTAACCTACGCGGTTGACAGTGACCACTGGAAGTCCGTTGGCTACGGCATGTCCACGCTGGACAGTTTGCCAAGCAGAACGCTGTCGTTGTTGTTCCTCTGGTGTGTCGCTGCTTTCGTAGCCAATGGCTGTCGGATAGACGAGCAGTTCAGCACCTTGCAGAGCCATCAGCCGTGCAGCCTCAGGATACCACTGATCCCAGCACACTAAGACGCCAAGCTTGCCTAATGACGTGTGGATGGGGCGAAATCCCATGTCACCAGGGGTGAAGTAGAATTTCTCGTAATAGGCAGGATCGTCAGGAATATGCATTTTGCGATACATACCTGCAATAGTGCCGTCTTTTTCTATCACTACTGCCGTATTGTGATACAGACCTGAAGTACGCCGTTCAAAGAGTGATGTGACGATGACCACTCCAAGTTGTCTGGCCAGCAGGCCATAGAACTCAGTAGAAGGACCAGGAATCGGTTCTGCCTGGTCAAACTGGTTGACGTCCTCTGTTTGGCAGAAATACAGACCGTTGTGGAGCTCTTGTAATACAATCAGCTTAGCGCCTTGTTTTGCCAGCTGGCTTATCTTTTCAGCCAGTCTCTGCTTGTTATCCTCACGATTGGCAGTATTATGTTGTTGGATGATGCCTATCTTCATAAGATATTTGATTTGTATTTGACTTTTTTGTTAATGGTGTTGTTAGAAGTATATTCCTCTATTCAACTTTGTTCCTTAGGGGTGAAGATGAGTGTCCAACGGTAGAGGTTGCAACCTACGAAATTGCCAAGGACCTCAGAGAGATAGACACCAAGTACAGGGAGCTTTAGAAGCTGGTCGGAAGGTGATACGAGGAAATAGAAGGCGTCTGCGATGGAATGGGCAAAGCCGCAGAGGATGAATACAGGAACGCCAAGGATCAGCGGTAGCATTTTGCCTTTGCGGGCAAATTCGACAGCAGTGGTCATGATGAATCCACAACCGATGGCTAACAGAAAACAGGCCCACGGCCCTTTCGTCAGACGTCCTGCCAGAATGTTCGCTGCAGGCTCAATGCAATCGGGTTGCGCATAGCCTATCATCCAGGCTGACATCAAACAGCCCACAATGTTGCCCAAGAGCACTACGCAAAGCATGGACCAGTCGCCATGTTTTCGTATGAAACCTGCTGTGCCAGTGTATAGCTTAAGTCCGTAATAGACTACGGTGGTCAGTCCAAAGGCAAAGAGTACGGCACCTGCAACGCCGCCCACACGTAGATTGACCACGCAGCCGATAGAAATGCAGATGCCAGCAAGTATGGCAAGTGGGAACGTTTCACATAGCATTTTTTTCATTGTCGTCATGTCTTACAGATAAAACGATTAATAGTATTGCATGGTGCAGCAATGTAGACTTCCGTGCTGACGGATGACGTGAAGGCAGTCAATGCCTACGATTTCTCTGTCAGGGTAAGCCTGGCCAACAATGTTCATGGCTTTCTTGTCTAGGTCTGGCTGGCCATAGGTTGGCACCAGTACTGCACCGTTGATGACCAGATAGTTGGCATAGGTGGCAGGCAGTCGATCGCCACATCCTTCATGATTTATTTCTCCTTGCTCGTTCTCATAGATAGGACGGGGCAGAGGCAGTTTCAACAGACGGTAAGGCTGCCCGTCAATAGTCCGCAAGTCTTGAAGCTCGCGCTCCATGTCAAGCAAGTCTGGATGGTCATTGTCACCTCCTGTATATAATAAGGTGTCGTCAGGGCATATGCGGACCAGCGTGTCGATGTGTCCGTCGGTGTCGTCGCCAATAAGGCTTCCGTGGTGGAGCCATACAATGCGTTCAGCCCCTAACCAAAGCTTCAGTCGCTCTTCTATTTCATCCTGCGTCAGGGGTTGGTTGCGGTGCGGAGCCATCAGACAGCAGCGGGTTGTGAAGATAGTTCCCTTGCCGTCACTCTCAATAGATCCGCCTTCAAGCACAAAATCAAGGTGTGGTTCGTAGATTCCTTTTATCAGACCTTGTTGGTAAATGTGGAAGTTGATCTGGTTGTCCAGTTCGGCAGGAAATTTATCGCCCCAGCCGTTAAAACAGAAGTCGAGCAGCAGTATTTGTCCGTTTTCCTCAACCGAGATGAACCCGTGGTCGCGGGCCCAAGTGTCGTTATGGGGGATGTCCTCGACCACTAATAACGGCTCCCGCTTTTCTATCTCACGTTTCATCTCCTCATAGACGGCAGTTATTTCCTCAAGAATAGGAGCCCAGTCAGTCAGAGCATGCGGCCACGTCAGCTGCACACAGCTCTGAGGTTCCCATTCGGCCATCATGCGCCTTTTTTTCATGTTCATGGCTGCAAAGGTACGAAATATTTTTTATTTTTATTTCTTATTTCTTATTTTATTCGTATCTTTGCCCCCGAATTGCAATGATGTTAGAACTGCATAACGTGACTATAGGCCAGCAGGTTCGCTCGCTTTCGCTGACTATCAATGACGGCCAGCTGGTTTGTCTCTCGGGTCCCAAAGGTTCGGGTAAGACTACATTGCTTAGGGCTGTTCTAGGACTGATTCCCATAGACGGAGGTCATATCAGCATAGACGGTGAACTGCTGACACCCAAGTCGGCTCCTTTTTTCCGTCGGCAGATGGCCTATGTGCCTCAATATCTCTCAGTGCCAGAAGGTTGTATTCAGGAAACTGACTATCTGAAATTACTTGGTGCGGCTGTAGAATCAGAAAAATCATTGCTCATCGTTGATGAACCGGCACAAGTGTTCAGCATGGAGGACATGCAGACGTTAGACCAACTGCTTGTGGAGGCATCTCGGAAAGGCAAAACCGTGTTGGCAGTCAATTCACGAATCCAGGAAAATCAAGTTCGTCTATGAAAATCTTCTATATCATCGTCGTCTTTGCCGTTCTCCTGTGGAAAGCTTATTATGCTTTCTTGCGTGGCCAGAATACCATTAAAAAGGATATTCGTGAGCATTACTCGCTGTATGAATACTTGTTGGGCAACGGAGCCACAGAACAAGAGGCTCGTCGTCCCTTTCTGCTTCATTCACTCAAGCGTGCATTCTACCCCTTGGCTTCGCAGTGGCGCCTGTTGCTCATTCTACTGGCCTTTGCCCTGCTGATGGGAATTGTCGTCGACAGCCTCACTATTCGGTTGGCGCTGCTTCTCTTGCTTGTTCTCATGTTCATTGTCGCATTGGGCATTGTGATTACTATTTGTATTTATTCCAGAATCCAGAAACCTAATCGATGGACGTCGCAATAGCATCTGCTTGGGAGATGGTGAAGGCTCCGCTGAAGGAGGATTTAAAGCCTGAGGAGCGTACGGAGGTGACTACACAGCTGTCGGAAATGGTCATCAGAGTGGCTACGCATGTCATTTGTCATACGCTGGTGGATTATGCAGGGCTGTTGAGCGACGAGCGTATTTCTATTGCCCATGCATTCCTTCAGCGGGTTACCTCGACGCAGATGTGTAACCATAAACTGACAGCCGAGGGGCTGGTGTATCAGTATAAAGGTCAGGAGTTTGAGCTGCACGAAGAATACAAAACGATGACGCTGACAAGAACAGTGTATGAGCATTTGGTGGTGTTCTATTTCTTGTTCGAATATCCTAAGACGGGCGAGGAATTCATTTCCATGTGGAAATACTGGAAACGTACAGGTCAGATAGAGCTGGCGAAAGAGAATGGGAAACGAGAGCGCTTGTCCTATAGCAAAGCATGGAAATATCTATTTGCCAATGAGGAACTGTCGTTGCTCTATAGCCATCTCAGCATGCACTGCCATCCCGTGTATAGCGGACTGAAGCAATACCAGAGCCAGTCACCGGACGACGAGGGCAACGATTGGGTACCTTTGTATCTTTCAAGCTGTTTTGTGGCCTATTTATGCCGATTGTTCCTGAAACTCATCCCTCATGGCGACGAGGTGGTGAAGAAAGGATTCAGCATGCGCGAACAAGCTGTATTCTATGCACTGTCGAATATCCTTCTGACAGGATCGAAGTCTTGACTACGGACAAGAAAGTCAAGTGGCTTAAGAAAAAAATAGGAAAAGGCTACGAGTTTTTGCTGTTTTTTTTGTAAATTTGCAGGCCTAAATGAGGTTTTATTAATAATTTCAAGGTAAAGAATACGGTTATGGGTGGTTTTTTTGGTACGATTTCGAAAAATGACTGCGTAAATGACTTGTTTTACGGGACCGACTACAACTCGCACTTAGGTACAAAACGCGCTGGACTAGTGACTTTTGACGAGGAAAGTGGTTTTCACCGCAGTATCCACTCGTTGGAGCGCCAGTATTTTCGTTCTCGTTTCGAGGATGAGCTGGATCAGTTTAAGGGGCATCAAGGTGTTGGTATCATCAGTGATACAGACCCTCAGCCCATCATCGTCAACTCACATTTGGGGCGTTATGCCGTGGTGACGGTGGCAAAGATAAACAATTTGCGCGAGATAGCCGACGAACTGCTTGCCAATCGTATGCATTTTAGCGAGATGTCGGCCAACAACATCAACCAGACGGAGCTTGTGGCCCTGATCATCAATATGGGTGACACATTTGCTGAGGGTATCAACAAGGTTTACCAGAGAATTAATGGGTCGTGCTCGATGCTGATTCTTACGGAGGATGGCATCATTGCTGCACGTGACTTTTTGGGACGTACTCCCATCGTAATAGGGAAGAAAGATGGCGCTTATGCCGTTTCGAGCGAGACAACGAGTTTCCCCAATTTGGATTACCAGGTTGTTCGTGATTTGGGACCAGGTGAGATTGTCCGTCTGAGGGCTGATGGGGAAGAAGTGATACAGAAACCGTTGTCACGCTGCCAGATATGTTCATTCCTTTGGGTCTACTATGGCTTCCCTGCCAGTGATTACGAGGGTATTAACACAGAAGATGTACGCGAGAAGAATGGCCGTCTTATGGGTGAGAAAGATCAGGATCTTGAGGCTGACTTGGTGTGTGGCATTCCTGATTCTGGTGTAGGAATGGCTTTGGGTTATTCTCACGGTAGCAAGATTCCTTATAAGCGTGCCGTGTTGAAATATACGCCTACATGGCCACGCTCTTTTACTCCAGGTAACCAGAAACGCCGCGATTTGGTGGCAAAGATGAAGCTGATTCCCAACCCATCCATTTTGAATGGACAGCGGATTGTGTTCTGTGATGATTCCATCGTTCGTGGTACACAGCTTCGTGACAATGTGCGTACGTTCTTTGACTATGGTGCAAAGGAAGTACACGTCCGCATTTCATGTCCTCCGTTGGTCTACGGTTGTCCGTTCATTGGCTTTACGTCTTCGAAGACAGACATGGAATTGATTACCCGCCGTATTATCAATGACTTTGAAGGAGATGACAAGAAGAACCTGGAGAAGTATGCGAAGACAGGCTCGCCAGAATACCAGCGTATGGTGGGGGAAATAGCCCGTCGCTTGGGGCTGACCAGCGTGAAGTTTGCCTCGTTAGAAGACCTTATCCATTCAATAGGACTGCCCAAGGAACGTGTCTGTACCCATTGCTTCGATGGAACCTCCTATTGTCATGAGAAGGACAACGAAGAAGGGTGAATATCGTTAACAAATCATAAAGCTGGAAGCTCATAGTTCAAAGTTCGAAGTTAATTTCGTAACTTTGCAACGCAAAATATACATTTGGAAGCGTGAAAATTAAACAAGTGCTGAGCGCCCTTGAACAATTCGCGCCTCTGCCTTTGCAGGAAAGCTGGGACAACGCTGGCCTGCAAGTGGGATTGACAGAGGCGGAGGTTTCAGGGGCATTATTGTGTCTAGACGTCAACGAAATGATTGTTGATGAGGCCATCAGGAAAGGTTGCAACCTCATTGTGAGCCACCATCCTTTGTTGTTCCGTGGACTAAAACAGGTCTCTGGTCAGGACTATGTCCAGCGGTGTGTCATGAAAGCTGTCAAGAACGACATCGTGATAGCGTCGATGCACACTAATATGGACAATGCTATGAATGGCGTCAACTGGAAGATTGCAGAGCGCCTGGGACTGATGGACTGTCGTTTCTTTGCCCCCAAGCAAGTTAACGGCATAGAGGCAGGTAGCGGTGTAGTAGGGACTCTGCCCCAGCCGATGTCAGCCAAGGACTTCATTTTAGAGGTTAAAAAACTGTTTGGGGTGGAGTGTGCTCAGTGTAACGAGCTGTTGCAACGTCCTGTCAAGCATGTGGCAATCTGTGGTGGAGCGGGCGATTTCCTGCTGGATGATGCCGTGCTGGCTGGTGCCGATGCATTCATAACAGGCGAGATGCACTATCACGTCTATTTTGACCATGAGCAGAAAATACAGATTTGTGTGATAGGCCATTATCAGAGCGAGCAGTACACTACGGAAATCTTCCGTGACATCATCAATAAGGAATGTCCGGGCTTACGTACGGATATCGCAGAAACTAATACGAATCCTATTGTGTATATTTGAACATATCATTGCTAATTATTATATTCTAAATAACAGATAGATTATGGCGAAGAAAGATCCAACAGAAATGCCAGTTGAAGAGCGTCTGAAAACTCTTTATCAGCTGCAACTCACGCTTTCGGGTATTGATGAAAAGCGTGCATTGAGAGGCGAATTGCCTCTGGAAGTACAGGACCTTGAGGATGGTGTCGAGGGACTGACCACTCGTATTGAGAAGATACAACGCGAAATTGCTGAGTATGAGCAGGCCATTACCATGAAAAAAGGTGAGATAGAGACTGCTAAGGCCAGTGTAGAGCGCTATAAGACACAGCTGAACGATGTGAAGAACAATCGTGAGTACGACACGTTGTCAAAGGAAATAGAGTTCCAGACGCTAGAGATTGAACTTTGCAACAAGAAAATCAAGGAGGCCAACTTGCGTATCGAAGAGAAGAAGAATGAGCTGGCTCAGAGTGAGGAGGTTATCGAAGACCGTCGCCAAGCTTTGGAGGCCAAGAAAAGCGAACTGGACGAAATTATGGAGGAAACCCGTGCAGAGGAAGACAAGTTGAAGGAAAAAGTGAAAGAACTGGAAAGCAAGATAGAACCCCGTTTGCTGACCTCGTTCAAGCGTATCCGTAAAAATGCTCGCAATGGTCTGGGCATCGTCTACGTGCAGCGTGATGCTTGTGGCGGTTGCTTTAATAAGATTCCACCCCAGCGTCAGCTTGACATCAAGATGCACAAGAAGGTTATTGTCTGCGAGTATTGTGGACGTATCCTTATTGATCCAGAACTGGCTGGCGTGAAGCTGATGCCAACAGGTACTCCTGATGCTAAAAAGACACGTAAGCGTGCCATCCGTAAAACGGTGAAGAAGGACGACGAGACCCCCGATGTCCCAGAGGCAGAGGCATAAGGCAAAAGAAAGGTAAAGCCCGCTGATGAAGACCATCGACGGGCTTTTTTTATAGGTCTTTGTAGTCAGGTACTTCTTTCAGGAAAATGTAATGGCGATTGTCATAGTCCATCTTGCAGCAAATGTGTTGCAGTCCGTTTGAAATCGTCAGATAGTCTACGTGGAGCAGTAGATTGTAGGCTGAAATCTGGTCAAAGACACGCTGGGTCAGAGAAATGCGGGGAGCTTTGTATTCTATGATCATCTGGGGCCTGGCCTCCTGATTGTACAAGATAGAGTCACAGCGAAGCGTCTTGTCACCACACCTCATTGCTATCTCGTTGCCCAAAAGCCCCTGTGGATAGCCCTTGTGATTGATTAGCCAATGGGTAAAATGCTGACGTACCCATTCCTCAGGCGTTAACGCAACATAGCGCTTACGCAAGAAATCGAAAATTTCAGGTTTTTCGCGCGTGCCACGTACTTTCACATCGTATGGAGGAAGTTCAAGTTCATTCATATCGCCTGCAAAAGTACGAAAAAACGAGAGAAAAGCTCAAATAACTTTGGTTTTTCTCTCGTTTTTTCGTAACTTCTGCAAAGCAAAAGTTACTTTGTCTCAGAAATGAAAAGAAAAACGTGTTTTCCTTTTGCATTTTACTCGACTTTTCGTAACTTTGCAACATGGCTCAGACAGGTGTAACATTCAACAGCATTATGAGCGACCTTCAGGCTCGCCAGTTCAAGCCCTTCTACTATCTGATGGGTGATGAACCTTATTATATAGATAGAATTACGAACTGGATAGTGGAGAATGTATTGCGGCCAGAAGAACGTGACTTCAATCAGACAATCCTCTTTGGATCGGATGTCAATGCTGCTCAGATTGCGGATGTGGCTCGTCGTTACCCCATGATGGCCGAATATCAGGTCGTAATCGTCAAAGAAGCTCAATACATCAAGAATGTGGAGCCTCTAGAGAAGTATCTGAAGAATCCCATGCCTACGACTATTCTTGTCATGTGTCATAAAAATGGTAAGATTGACGGTCGTAAGCCGGCTTGGGTAAAGGCTGTTCGGACTGTTGGTGTGCTTTTTGAGAGTGTGAAACTGAAGGATAGGGACCTTCCTCCCTTCATCGAAGGTTATTTGAGGGCTCGTAATGCATCAATTGACAATAAATCGGCACAGATTATAGCCGAGTCTATTGGCTCAGACCTGAGCCGCCTGACCAGCGAGCTGGATAAAGTGCTTCTTTCGTTGCCTGAGAATGACAGGAGGGTGACCCCTCAGGTGGTTGAGGACCAGATAGGGGTGAGTAAAGACTTCAATGGGTTTGAGTTGCGTGATGCCTTAGTGAACCGTAACGTTTTTAAAGCCAACCAGATTATTAAGTATTTTGACGAGAATCCAAAGGCGGGGAGCATCTATGTCTTACTTCCTCTTGTCTTTAACTATTTCCAGAATCTGATGATTGCCTACTATTGTCCACAGAAAAATAGTCAGGAGGCGCTGGCTCAATGGCTGGGCTTTAAGACACCTTGGGGTATCCGTGAGTATATGACTGGCATGAAAAATTACTCTGGGAGGAAGGTGATGCAGATTCTGGGTAAGATAAGGGAAATTGACGCCAAAAGTAAGGGATTGGACAATCCAAATACCCCTCCTGGGGAGCTGATGAAGGAATTAATTTTCTTTACACTACACTAAAATAGGGGCATTTCTGATGCCTCTTTTTTCTAGAATGCAATTTTTCCTGAACAAAGAAAAATGCCCTCAAATGCCGATGTACAAAGGATTTCTTGACAAAAATAAGCCCTTGTATTTTTCATATTTCAAAATGTTCGCCCAATCGCCAGGATTTCGCTCAAAAATCCCTTTTTTTACAAAATCAGAAGGGTAAAAATTAGATTTAACCAACTTTAATATTTAAAATTCAAAATTTACAAACCAAAACAACAATAAATATATGAATCAATTTGAAGTTTATAATTGTATATTAAGAGTCGTAAACAAAGGATAATGTATTTAAATATGAGTTTGTAAACACAAATCTTTCTCTTTAATTTTCCATATTCATACGCATGCACAGGGCTGTATACACTTGTAAATATTTGTAAATCAAGCGGTTAATTATTTTTGTTAGAAATAATTCCAATAATTTGGTCTATTTATAAAAGCTACCGCTAGCTTAAGCCCCAATAATAACCATAGTGTAATCATATATACCTAAAAACCAGCAAATTAAAAAAAAATACTTCTATAATCCCTTTGTAAATATTTAGTCTTGTAAATATAGGTTTGTAATCGCGACATAAAAAATTTTATCTTTTCGAAGGAAGGTTTAGAAATTCGAATTTATAAATTCAAAATACAAGATTCAAAATTTCCTTTAGATTTCTTGTGTAGTTCGAAAAAAACCTTTACCTTTGTAAAATCAAACAAAAATGGGCTTTTTGCCCCTATTCTCGATTTAAATGGAAACAAAAGACAGAATTCGAATGATCATGGAGGACCAGCACATGACCCAGCAGGTGTTCGCAGATTTCCTCCAATTGGCTCCTGCCACCCTGAGTAGTATATTCAATGGACGC
>JAEEGL016060609.1_pt1 | contig 38142 bp, 33 predicted proteins | sample 9134231 | NCBI WGS metagenome assembly JAEEGL01 (sample SAMN16246548, study PRJNA631951) | gut metagenome | biome: gut microbiome; feature: rumen; material: fiber-attached | host: Bos | place: Iran: Karaj | collected 2018-10
TATTCTTCTCGTCGCCAGAAGTACATACTTTACAATCGCAGCCAATTACTGGAACTCCGTGACTTGTGCATGTTCCCGTTAGTGTCATTTCCATAGATTTAATTTTATGACTCTGAATAAATTTGTACAAGTTAAGATGATGTCTGTTTAGCAAAAATGTATTCTCGCAAAGAATCTGGTGGTGGTACACATAGGTTAAATTTCGAGTTTCAATTAGAAAGAGACTCAAAAATGTGGAAGCGCGCGGAATACAGTACATAGCTCGTTTCAGAATCTGTATATGTATTTTTTGACAGATGCTGAAATAAATTCAGCATGACGGTTATATACCAGTCTGTCATTCTTCCGCTACGCCACATTTGCACGCACTTGCTACAAATGTGTGTTTCAGAATCTGTATGTGTATTTTTTGACAGATGGTGAAATAAATTCAGCATGACGGATATTTACCAGCCTGTCATTCTGAAACAAACTCGACACGACAGGAAACTCTATTGACCGGTTATTATTTTATATAGAAAATATTTTTATGAAAAAAAACATCCTCGTTTACATTTCAATTATTCTTGTTTTTACGTCCTGTGTTACAACAAATAAAAATACAGATTTAGATTTTCTTAGTGATTTCAATGCAGAAACTTTAGTTACAGATGAAATACAATTTACAAAAATAAATGATTCAGCAGAATATGCTTTGCTGGAAAACAAAATATACAGGCAGAAAGTTCATCTTGTAAAAATAAACCTCCTGTCTGAAAATATAAAACTTGAAGCCTATCCGAATGAAACTGTTTCTTATTCATTAAAAAACGGAAGGAAGTATTTTACACCGGTTTCAACAAAAGAATTTGCAAAAAAACAGAATGCATTTGCGGCCATAAACACGACTCCCTTTGAGTACAAAAATATTTTTTCAAAGCGAACTATTTGCGGAACTCATAAAGCATCTGGCAATGAATATGGAATAATCGAAAACAGATATTGTGCGCTGTGTTTTAACTGTAAAGGCGAAGACAGAAAGCTTATAAGTGAATGCAGAATTATACGAAATCAAACTGAAACTGAATTAGAAAAATATGACTTCTGCTTCGGCGGATTTTTTGTAATTCTGGAAAATGGCTGTGTAGAAGAAAAGTATAAAAACATAAAGGATGCCCGTGTTGCTGCAGGCTTGGCTGATGGCGGAAAAGTTTTGTACCTGATGGAAGTCGAAGGCGGTACATTCAGTAAGTTTTACGGCTTAAGCTATTCAGACTGTGCAAAAATATTTAAAGCCTTAGGCTGCTCTGATGCCATGCAATTTGATGGCGGAAACTCTTCTCAGCTTGTACTGGAAGGCAGGGCTTTATCGAAAGTTTTTATGCGCGTAAAGCAGGCAGCTTTTCTTGGGTTTTCACAGTAATCAGTAACTTTGCCCTTTATAAATTGTTTCTATTTTTAAAATATGTTATATTCTTTCTAGTTTTTAGGAAAATTGATATGAAAAATAATTATTTAAAAGTATTTGCTTTAAGTGTGTTTATGCTGTTTGCTTCATGCATTTCTTCTAAAGTTGATGTTCCATATTCTGCAACCAGCCGTGAAATTGTTCAGATGGCACAGACAGAATTCAATAATGGAATGTATCATCGTGCATTAGCTTATTATTCAACTTTACTCCAGCGCTATGGAAACGATAATGCAGTTTATGTAGAAGGCCGCTACGAAATTGCTCACATTTATATAAAGCAAAAAAAATATTCTCAGGCAAAACCAATGCTTGAAGAAGTTATTGAGCTTTACAATTCTATGCCTCCTGGATCTTTACCGGGTGCATTTAAGAAACTCGCTCAAAACGATTTGGCTAAGATTCCGGGATAATTATACAATCTATAGTAATATTTTTCCCCTTTGCCATAGGAATAATTTTTTCCAGTGTCAGGGCTTTTGGTCCGCGTGGCTTTTCGTGTGGTGGTGCATCTCCTAAAAGAATTATTTTCTTAACCGCATCATCACGCCACGAATAAAACTGAATCGAGCTGTATAGCGCTTCGTAAACTGCTTCCGGCTTATCACCGCCTTCATTTCCTTTTATAGAAATCGAGTTTAAGCTTCTGGAAAACTCTTCAAATTTTTGTGTGAACGCAAAATATCTTACAGGCATTGTTTTATAACTGTAACTGTCGTTGTAATCCCTGTAGCACAAAAGCCCGATTCTTATATCTTCAAATTCATTAAGCTTTTCTAAGAGATCCGGCAGCCATTTTTCTTTAAGCACTTTCATGTCATCTTTCATACTGCCGGTTGTGTCTATTGCAAAAACTACATCTGCTTTCTGCTTCGGGAGTTTTTCCAGTTCTTCATTCAATTCTTCCGGTAAAAATTCAGCGCCTTTTGAAATCGAAAAGAGCCCTGCTGCACTTGCTGCAACTTCCTGGAATCTCTGGGCGGTTTCAGGATTATAATTTGCAGTCAGAACAATTTCTTCTTTTTTCTCTGGTTTCCTGAAGTCAAACATAAACGGATTGTCTTTAAACTTTCCTTCGTAATTACAGAATTTTTTCTCGAAGGTCCTTATGTTTATAAAAGTTCCCTTGCCGATTGTAACACTTCCGTTTCTTGCCCAGGGATAGCCGTAATGAATTGTCCTGGAAATAAAAATCTTAAAGGCTTCGCTTAAATCCTTGTCCTTAATTACAGTTGAACTTATAAGGGAATACTTTGCGTACTCAGATTCAAGCTGCTTTCCGTTCAGTATGCGGATTTCGTCTCCGTTTGTTTCGTTCCATTCAAGTGCACGGTATGCGTAGTTTGCAGCTTTCCCCTCGGGGTCTTTAGTTGTTTCCGTTAACATTACGCTTTCATAGGCAGCTTTTTTCTTTATGTATAAATTAACGCCTTTAAATTCATGCGAGTCAAATACTTCTTCTATCTTTAAGTCTTCGGCGCTTACTTTCATTTCTAAGTTTTCTTCAGTTTCTTCAGACTGTGCTTTATCTATTTTTTGAGTGTAGGCTGTGTTTATAAGTGCGAATAGAATGAGTGTAAAAACAATACTTTTCTTCATATTATATTTATCGGCTTCCATTTTGATATATACAGTTGCTGCTTAATAAAATAAATTTGCTTTATACAGATATCAGGTTTATAATTTTTAAGATGATATTTAGTTTCTTTTTAGATAACTTTAATATTACTGAATAGAGGGAATCTCTGAAAATTCATTTTAATGATTCGTTAGAGGTCCTGAATGGAGATTTATATGAAAAAAAGTAGAGTTTTAGTTTTATGCACATCGATTGTGCTGGCTTTGTCTTCCTGCTCAAGCTGGAAAGCGGGTGATTTTCTGGAAAAAGGTAAAAATGACGGAAGATTTTGTTCTCAAAAAGAGATTGATCAAGCCATTGATTATCTGGAAAAATTTAGAAAAAAGAAAGGAATATCCGAGTATGAGATTTTAAGTGAAGAAAAAACTGAATTAAAATTGATTAAACGAGATGATACATGGTATTTAGATGTAAAAGTAAATGATTTACCTATGAGATTTTTTTTAGATACAGGCAGTGGTTTTTCAGGAATTTTTTACGATACTGTTAAACTTTTTGGGAAAAATTATGATGATTATAGTGCGACTTTAGAAGGATTAGATAAAGGTGATATTTTTTATTATTTTGTAAGAAAAGTTGAGTTTGCAAATGTAAGATGTAATTATATATGTTGTCCATCAGATTTATTAAGTAGTTTCCCGGGTGCCTCTGGAGTTTTAGGTGATTATGAGTTATTTAATGATACTAAAATTCTTTCACTTGATTTAAGAAATAACAGAATTATTTATAACGATGAAATTCCTGACTGTAAGCCTGTTAAATTTGAATATTGTTCTGAAAACGGGTATTTAGTTCTTTATGTAAAGATTGGTTCAAAAGAGTATCTTGCAGATCTGGATACGGGCTGGCCTGATTATGGAATGTGTAGTATAGATTTTAATGAATCAAATCAAATTGTTGATTATGATATTCCTATGAATAATGGCTGGATTAAAGAAGTAAATGATGCTTCAAAACTTGTAACTGTTCCAACTATTGAAATGGGTGATTTTGTTCTGGAAAATTATGCACTTAACAGGGTTGAAGAAGGCGGCTCTTATGATACTTACTGGAATTGTGAAATTGTTTTAGGCGAATGCTTTTTTGAAAGAGCAAAGCTTACTTTTGATGTAGAAAACGGCCTGTGTTATGTTCAGCCTGCTGTAAAAGAGTAGGTGTTTTAACCGGGGGTAAAGAAAACGTAATATTTAAATTTTTTATTTTTTTTTAATATTTTTGTAGTATAATTATTATATAGTGTCGGGTAGTTATTGAGTCTAAATTTTTATATATGTGAGTTGTGCTATGAATATTAGAAAAGGTAAAGTAAATAAAAGATCCTCTCTTGTTCGGAATATTGTTATTCTTATTATTGCCAGTTTTATAGTTTTTACTGTTGTTTTAGGCTTCATCGTAGCTAATAGGCTTTCAAGCGGTCTTGATAAATACTTTAACAAAGAACTGAAAATGTATTCTAAGGTTGCAGAGGATAAAGTTTACGAACGACTCCAGGAAATCAATAATATTGCAGACTGGGTTTATTACATTATAAATAAATCCTACAACGGCTCTGGCTTTGACATAAAAGCTCTTGATGAAATTTGTGAAGAAGCTGTTGATGTAAAAAACATGGACTCTTTCGCAGTCTATGATGAATATGGTGATTTAGTTACTGATCCTGAGTACGACAAGTTTGATACCTCAGAGTTTTTAATGGAATCGTTAAACGGAAGATCAATCCAGAAAATAGTAAAAGAAGATGAATTTGTTCATGGCGTAGTTTCCATTCCTATCTATATAAATGATGTTCTAAAAGGTGCCTTTGTAATCGATGATATTATCTGCGACGAACAGTTTGTTTATGTAATGAAAGATTACACTGACTGTGAGTTTACTGTATTTGATGGTGGAAGCCGCCTGTTTACGACTTTGCCTGGAATGCAGGATACAATAATCGGTGACATGAATTTAATTCATAGAGCTGAACAAGGCGAGGTTACTTCACTTACGACTCTTATTAACGGGGAAAAATATCTGGCGTATTATTTCCCTCTTCATGACCAGAGAGGAAAATTTGTTACTACTTTCTTCTTCGGAAAAGATATTAAGCAGGTTGATATTGTAACAAGAACTATTTTCACTCCTTTCATTATCATTGCAATTGTAATTTCAGTCCTGTTCGTTTTGGGAATTATTGGAACTTTAAATTTTACTTTTATCGCTCCATTCCAGAGAGTTCAGAAAGCAATTTCAAATTTATCATCAGGAAATGCAGACCTCACCTACAGGCTTCCAATTACAGGTAATAATGAATTCACAAAGCTTTCAGAAGATGTCAATTCGTTTATCGTTCTGCTGCATGAAATAATCGTTGAACTTAATAATACACAAAATGCTCTTGTAGAAATTACTGAAATGCTTGGCGCAAACTCTCAGCAGTCAGCAAGTGCTACATCTGAAATTTTAGCAAATATAAACGGAGTTAGAACTCAGTCATTGAATCAGTCGGAAGCAGTAAGCAAAACTTCTGATGTTCTGGCAAAGACTTCTATGGATGTTAATAATCTCGATAATCTGATTGTTGAACAGGCTACTGGTATAGAACAGTCTTCTGTTGCAATTGAAGAGATGCTTAAGAATATTTCATCCGTTTCTGAATCCGTTAAACGAATGGCAGAAAGCTATAAGATTTTATCGCAGACAGTTTCTGAAGGAAAAGAAAAGCTTGCAAGTGTAAATGGTAAAGTAAATCAAATTAATGAACAGTCAAAAATGCTTGTTAAAGCAAATGCCATTATTTCATCTATCGCAGCACAAACAAACCTTCTTTCAATGAATGCTGCAATTGAAGCTGCTCATGCCGGTGAAGCTGGAGAAGGCTTTAGTGTTGTTGCAAGTGAAATTCGTAAGCTTGCAGAAACTTCGAGTGTTCAGTCAAAAAATATTGCTGCCGAACTAAAAGGAATTTCTGCTTCTATTAAAGATGTTGTTAATTTGTCCAGAGAGTCACAGTCTGCCTTTGGTCAAATTGTAGAAAAGCTTGATATGACTGATGTTATTATTCATGAAATTGATAACGCAATGTCAGAACAGGAAAGTGCTTCAAAGCAAATCTATGAGTCTCTCGGTGATATTAAAAATCAGTCGGTTCAGGTAAGTGATAAAGCAAAAGTCATGAATGATGAAATTAAAACTGTGTTAAATGATATGAACGATTTGAACCAGATTTCAGCAACAGTTTTGGGCAGTATGGATGAAATGAATTCCGGGGCAGAACAGATTAACCAGGCCGCACAGGATGTTTCTGATATGGCAGTTCAAACTTCCGAGCACATCAAGACAATGAAGAACCAACTTAATCAGTTTATTGTTTAATTTATTTTGTATTCTGTTTTTTCAGTTGTCTCAGTTTTTCAGCAGCTTCTTTTGCGCTTCCTTTTGGAACTCTCAGTTTCCAGGTCATCTCCGGCGGCGTATAGTTTTTTATTAAAGCCGGGTTTAATTTTTTCAAAGTCTCAAAGTCAATTTCCGTTACAGAAGAAATTTTTTCTAAACTGATTTTGCCCGTTATGTTTATGTAATCAAAGGTCTCTGGAGCAAGCCCGTAAATCATTTTGTCGCAGGCAGCAATCTGAATCAGTCCCCAGTATTCGGCGTTATCAATTATGTCTGCTATTGCCAGAAGCTTTGGAACATACTCGGCAGTTTCTTTTCGTATGTATCCGTTTTCTGCCAGGTACCAGAAGTCCTTTCCAGGATGTGCCTTTTGAATCCGCTTTATTGCTCCGGCTCCCATATTGTATGCTGCAAGAGCAAACGCCCAGTCACCAAAGGTTTTGTAGTTGTCCAGGAGCTTGTGAAGGGCAGCGTCTGTTTCTTTCCACGGGTCGTAGCGTTCATCATACCACCAGTTTTTTTTCATGTAGGGGCTCATGCTGTTTTCCATGAATTGCCACAATCCCGTTGCGCCTGAACTTGAGACTGCCGTAACTTTATAATTGCTTTCTACAATCGGCAGATACTGCAAGCATAAAGGCATTTTCTTTTTCTTGAGCTGGCTTTTTATGTACGGTCTGTATGGAATTGAATCAATCAATACATCACTCAGCCATTTGATTTTGGAATCTGCCATGTAAAGCTCTCTGAAGTGTTTTGTTGATTTTTGATTTAATCCTTTTATGCCAACGCCTTTTCTCTGACTTTCTTCAACTGTATAGAAATGTGTGTTTGCAAAGAGAGTTTTTGTGTTTATAAAAAGTATGAGAAGAAAAAATAAAAACTTTAGCTTAGAGTTTTTCACCAAAATAGATTCCCGCCCATTCCCAACGTCCGTGAATTTCAGAGTCAGCAGGGAAATTTACTTTTCTAAAATATAAGTACCATACATTGATATAATTACTCCAGCCCCAGGTTTTTAAATAAGCTTCTGTAGGGCCTGAATCTTCATCAAGTTCTGCATTGTATCGGATTCGGTTTCCACGCATAAAGTCATGCATACTAAAACTTTCCTGTGCATTAGAGTCTGTTTCATCCTGACGCCAGGACATTGCAAAGAAATTAACTTTAGAGCGGTAACTGTCTAAGGCTTTGTAGTTATAGTTTGAAATTGCTTTTTTGATTGCGCTTACCAGGGCATCTACCGATTCAAAAGTCCAGTCCTTTGGAGAGTTATTAAAATCAATTAACTGGCGTGCGGTTAAATATGCATTCGGATAGCCGGAGATTTGTATGCTGTTTGCATCTTCCTGATCTAAAAATTTCTGGTATGTTTTAAGGGCTAAATTCCATTCGCCTAAGTTTTCATATTCAATTGCTGTTCTAAAGTATAATTCTGTAATTTTTACATTGCCCGGGAAGCGTGTAGACAGCTGGTTAAAATAAGAAATTCTATTTGTAGGATTTGTACTGATTTGTATTAAATGCTGAAGGCACAGGAAATGAATTGATTTTCCAAGCACCATTAAATCTTCATAGTTATTGATGATTCGTTCAAAGTAGTAGCGGGCCATTGGTTTTGCATCTGTTTCAAGATAAGCAAAGGCTGTCATTAAAAGCCAGTAGCAGTTATATGAATCGTCAGGATGTTTTTCTACCCAGTCAGTTAAGAACAAAATCAGTGAATTATAATCTTTAATCGAAAGCATATTGTTAGCGATTCTGTTTACAATTGCGTATCTTGTTTCCTTTGAGTGATTTTCATTCTGTAGAAGGTTATAGAGTGAATTCTGTACAAATGTATAATTTTTATTGTTTTGCTGAGCTTTAAGTAAAGTCTGTTTAGAACACGATGCTGTTATTGCTGAAATTAAGAAAATAAATAGAAAGCATTTGAAAAACTTCATGGAGTAATTGTAGCAAAAATAATTACTTGTTGGCAAGAATGGATTCTTGTTGTATCCTATTTAAAGGTATATATAAAAATAAAATAGGTATTTTTGTATTTAAATTTATTTTACTGGGGGCGGTATGTCAGACGAAAAAAAGAAATTCTTTACAATCCATAGGTCAAAAAAAGATATCGTCTTAAATACAATCTTAGCAATAGGCTTTGTTTTAGTTCTTGTGGGAATTCATTTTTGTGTCCGCTCATTTTTTACAGAAAGGGATTTTAAATATTACTGTTCAATTGCAGTTTTAGTTTTAGGTTCATTCTTTCTGTATATGACATTTGCTATAAAAAGGCACTTTGTTTTTGTCTTCACTGGCTTTTTCCTGGTGTTAAACGGCGTGCTGCTTATGATTTGCATTATTCCGTTTATTCCGGTTACTTTGTTTAATTTATGGCCTTTAATTTTAGTAAATGCAGGTGTTTCCCTGATTTTATCAAGCTTGTACAGATATAAAAAAGTTTCTTCGAGAATGTTTTTTCCTTCATTTATTTTGATTTGTCTCGGATTTATATTTTTACTGTTTTCTTTGCATATTTTGCCGTTTACTTTCAAGAGTTTTATTTCAAGATTCTGGGCATACGTTTTAATTTTCTTTGGCATCCTTTTAATCATTATTTTTGTAGTGCAAAGAAATTCTAAAGAAAAGTTTCCTTACATAAAGGAAGGTTCTGAGCTGGAAGAAGGAGAAGAGGTTTCTGGAAAATAAATGAAACGTAGAATAGCATTAGGCCTGATTTCGTTTCTTGCGGTAATTATGGCCTGTAAATCTACATCTTCAATTGCCTCAAATGAAAAGCCGGATGAAGAAACTGTTGAGTTTTCTCTTTCCGGTAAAAATGAAAGAAAGTTCTTTTCTTCTATTGATCCGCATATCCTTGAGCTTGTAGAAATTGCTTCTCCTCAGTCTTTAAAGCAGGTTTATTCTCTTCTATATAAAAGTGATGCAGAAACTTATTCTGAAAAAGAAAAAGTCCTGTTAAATGTCTCTTATGAAATAATGAATTTTGTGTGGCCTTCAGAAGTTGTTTCCTGGAATGTTCCGCCGCTTACTTCTATGAATGTTTATACAGGTGCAATAGAAAGTGCAAGGCGTGGTGTTTACGATTTAAGTACAGGAAATTCTGATTTCTTAAGCATAATGCTTCCTTCGCTGGTGTTACTTTCATCAACTACAAAAACTGATTTTTATGAGCAGTCGCAGAAAGCTTTGTTAAAATGTCTTGAGTCCCGCCCGAATTCAGTTTTAGTAAATTATCTGCTTGGTGTTTTATACAGTAAAAAAAATGAACATCAGGAAGCGTTAAAATATTTTACGACCTGTACAAAATACGCTTTTTCAACTTACGAAGTTTTGTATGCACAGGCAAAAGCTTTTTACGAAAACGAAAATTATGATGCCTGCATTTCCATCTCTGAAAGGCTCCTGCAAAAATATCCTCAGAATTTAGATTTACTCGGGCTCTGTGCAAAATCTTCATTTAATGTTGGAAATATAAATGCTGCAGAAAATTATGTCGTAAGGGTTTTACTGCTGGAACCTGAGAATTTGGATTATGTTTTATTCCGTGCAAAAATCCTTATGAAAAAAGGCGATTACATAAGGGCTTCTTCGCTTCTTGATGTTTACGGAAAATCTAATACAACAAGTAAACAGTATCTGCTTTTAAAAGCACAGCTGCAGAATGAATGGAACAAAAATGCTTCACAGACAGCAGAAACTTCTTCGATTGCTGTTGCGCTTTATCCGGAAGATATTGAAGTTCTGACTTTTGCAGCCGCAATCGGTTCTTCCTTAAATGTACGAATCTCAGGACTTACTGCCCGCCAGTTAGCAGAAAAAGTTCTTGTAATAGAGCCTGAAAATCTGGAAGCAAAAAGAATCTGTATAACAGAGCTGGTGAAATCAGGAGAGTTCCAGAAGGCATACGATTTAAGCAGTTCTCTTATAACTCGCTCAGAAGACAATGCAAATTTAATATACGAACATATTGATATTTGTCTCGCATTGAATAAGAAAACAGAAGCCTATAATTATGCCGTAAAAATGTACGATAAAAACCGCCAGGATGAAAACGCTCAGATTGCCTATATAAAAACGCTGGCAGCAAATGGTCAGCAGAATGCAGCAAGTTCACTGATTGCTTCTCTGTTAACCTCTTCAAGTTCAAAAATGAAAAGCTTTTTATATTATCAGCGTTCCTTCTTTTCAAGTAATGAAGATGTGGTTTTAAGTGATTTACGCTCAAGCCTTACGGCAAATCCTAGAAATAAAGATTCACTTTACAGACTGTATCAGATTTATTACGGCAAAAAAGACTGGAGACGCTCGCAGTATTATTTAAAACAGGTAGTAGCCTTAGACCCTTCAAACACCCAGTACTTAACGCTTAATGCTGAACTCGATTCCCTGCAGGGTAAATAGTTTATATAAGAGTGAACTAAGCTTTTTTCAAAATGAAATAAATCCCTTGTCTAATCTTTGTTAATCGTGATATTCTATCTTAAATATTTTAAAAAAAGGAAGGAATGTTTTTATGAATTTTATTCCATTTTTACTCCAGGCTCAACAGACTGCTGAAGGAGCAAATCCTGCTGCCGGTGCTGGTGGTGGTTTGGGTATGTTTATTCCATTACTACTTATTGTTGTTATAATGTATTTCTTTATGATTCGCCCACAGAACAAAAAGCAGAAAGAAACTCAGAAAATGCTTGATGCTCTTAAAAAGGGTGATAAAGTAATTACAATCGGTGGTATTCATGGTGTTGTATCACAAGTAAAAGAAAATACTGTTGTTATTAAAGTTGATGATAGCTGTAAGATTGAATTTAACAGAACAGCTATTTCTACAGTTTTAACAGATAAGCCTGCTGAACCAGAAGTTAAAGAAAAGAAATCTTTCTTTGGTTTTGGCAAAAAAAATAAAGAAGAAAAAGAAACTGCTGAAGTAAAAGAAGAAAGCGCTTCTAAAGATTCTGAGGATGGAGAATAAAATGAATAAAAGAAGTCGTTTAGTTCTTATTCTTGCTGTTCTCGCAGTTTGTTTCGCATTCCTGTGGCCTTCAATTACCTGGTATGCAAGAACTCCAAAAGAAGAACAAGCTTTAGCATTAGGCTCAATGGAAAGCATTAGAGACTATTCTATGGTAAAAGCCGCAGAAGATGTTGAAGAACTTTTGAATGTATTAAAATCTGATGGAGAAAAAGAAGTTCCTCAGGAATACAAGTGGCTTACAAAAATTGCTAAGAAAAATTATAAAGACCTTAATGAAAAAGCTCCAAATCCTATGCTGCTTAAGGATGTTGTTTCATCATTCACTTCTAAAAATAAACTTACATCAGCTTTCGAAAAAGTATATCGCGAAAAGCTTTTGAAAGCAAAAAATAACTATAAGAATTCAGTAAAGCTCGGTCTTGATCTTTCCGGCGGTATGAACGTTATCGTTAAGGCAGATTTAGACGCTGTAGTTGCAAACTTAACTGCTGAATCAGATGATGCTGAAACTGTAAAGAAAGAAGCTATGGCACAGGCTGTAGAAACTCTTTCAAGCAGAATTGACCGCTTCGGTTTAAGCTCTCCTACAATCAGACAACAGGGTGAAGACAAGATTTACATTGAACTCCCGGGTTCTGCTGAAACAGATCAGATTAATTCTATTATTCAGGGACGCGGTATCCTTAACTTCAGACTTGTTGATGTAGAAGCTACAAATAAGTTCATTGAATATTATTATAATCATTTAGGAACAACTTTTGATTCACAGGGAAGACTGATTGATTCTTCAATTATTCCTGAAGATACAGAAGTTATGGGCTTGTACAAAGCTGATGCTTACGGAATTGATCAGAGAGAAGGCTATCTTGTAATCAAGAAAGAAATTGCTTTGGACGGAAAACACATTAAGTCTGCTGATGTTGGAACTGAAAACGGTTCAAACAAACCACAGGTTACTTTTGTACTTGATCCTGAAGGAGCTGAAATCTTTGGAAAGTTTACTGCTGATCACGTTGGCGACAACCTTTGTATTGTAAGCGATAACAAGGTTAAATCAAACGCAACAATTCAGAGTGCAATTCCTAACGGCCAGGTTGCAATTACAGGCTTTGGTTTACAGGAAGCTCAGAACCTTAGAAAAGTATTACAGACTGCATGGCTCGATGTTCCTTTAAGCGTAGAAAGCCAGCAGGTTATTGGCGCTTCCCTTGGAACTCAGGCAATTCACCAGGGTCTTATGGCTATTGCTATTGGTCTTGCCTTGATTATGCTGTTCATGCTCATCTGGTATCACGGTGCAGGCTTTAATGCTTGTGTTGTACAGGTTTTAAACCTTTATATTATGTTCAGTATTTTGAGCGCATTGAATCTTACTCTTACACTTCCAATGATTGCAGGTATGATTCTTACAATCGGTATGGCAGTTGATGCTAACGTAATCATTTTTGAAAGAATTAAAGAAGAACGCAAGCTCGGAAAAGACAGGGCTGCTTCAATCACAAGTGGTTTTGATAACGCTTTGTGGGCAATCCTTGACTCTAACATTACAACCTTTATTGCAGCTGCATTCATGAGTCAGCTTGGAACTGGTGCAATTCAGGGCTTTGCATACTCACTTGCAATTGGTGTTCTTTCAACATTGTTTACATCACTTATTGTTTCAAGATTGATGTTCGACTTCCAGACAGAAGTTATTCAGAAGAAAAATATTAGCATTGGCTGGGGAGTAAAATAATGAAAGAAATTAAAAAATATAGTAAGGCATTTCTTCCTTGTGCAATTTTAAGTTTAGTAGTTATTGTATTTGGTATAGTTGGATTCTTTGTTAAGGGAATTAATTTAGGAATCGATTTTGAACCTGGTCTTATTGAAGAAGTAAAAATCGCTCCAAGTGCAATTGAATTAACATATAACGGAAGTGCTGCAGTTTCTATTGAAACAAACAACACAGAATTAAGTGTAGTTGTAAGTGGTACTGGTGCTGAAAATCAGACAAAGAAATTTACTTACGGAAAATATCCAACTGTAAAAGATATGGTTGATGGATTAAATACTGTAGAAGGTGTTACAGCTGTATTAAAAAATAATGCTGATTCTGACACTTACGGAATTTTCACAAATTCTGCTGTCAGTGCAAAACTTTCTTCAGATGTTCCATACTTCTTATATGTTCCTGCAGAAGAAAGCGCTTCAATTGATGAAGTTAGAGATTCACTTTCAGGATTAAATGTTGTAGTAAAAGAACTTGGTTCAGATGATAACCGTTCATTCCAGATTAGAACACCAATTTCTGATGATTCAAAATCAAACTATGAACTCACAAGTGAAATCAACAAAAACTTACAGGAAAAATTTGGTGAAGATGAAGTTGCAATCATTAAAACTGATTTCGTAGGTTCAGGCCTTTCTTCATCACTTGCAAAAAAATCTGTAGTGTTAGCATTAGTTACAAGCCTTTTGATCTGGCTTTATGCAACAATCCGTTACCGCTATGATTTCGCTTTAGGTTCTGTAGTTGCTTTAATTCACGACTGTTTGATTATGTTCACTTTCATTTTCTGGACAGGAATTGAATTCTCTACAACAACACTCGCTGCAGTTTTAACAATCTTTGGTTATTCAATTAACGCTACAGTTGTTATTCTGGACCGTGTAAGAAACAATATTAAACTTGTTGAAACAAAGAAATTTAACGACATCCTTGATGCTTCAATTTCACAGACATTCTCACGTTCTATTATTACAACAGTAACAACTTTATTTGCAGCAATTTCACTTTGGGTATTTACAACAGGAAGTATCCGCGATTTCGCAATAGTATTAACAATCGGTTTAATTTCAGGCTGTTATTCATCAATGTTCATCAGCTCAGGCTTTATTTCATTGATGAGAAGACGCTGGGAGCCAGGCGAAAACGCTTTCCGTGTTAGACCTAAAAAGTCAACTGCAAGAAATAACTAATTAGATTAAGAAGTAACTGATTAGATTATAAATAATTTTTTATAAAATCCGTCGTAATATAGAAATATAATTGTGGCGGATTTTTTTTTGGTGTTTTTTAGTAATGAAAATAATTCGTGCAAAAGTTTTAGGCTATTGTATGGGCGTTAGAAGAGCTGTAGAAAAACTTGAGAAAGCTATAGAGTCTTCTGGAAATAAAAAAATATTTACGCTCGGTCCTCTGATTCATAATCCTTTAGTAATGCAAAGTTTTAGAGAAAAAGGTGTGAACATTTTGCATGAAGAAAATATTTGTGGAATTGATTCTGATAGTGTAGTTGTAATTCGTGCACACGGGACTACAACTTCTGTTTTGAAAAAATTGAATGAGTGTGGCTGCACTGTAATAGATGCCACCTGCCCTAAAGTTTTACTGAGCCAGAAGAGAGCAAAGGAATGGAGTGAAAAGGGATATAAAATATTTCTTGCCGGCGATAAAAATCATGGCGAGGTTGTAAGCATCTGTTCCTATGCAGAAAATCCTGTCGTTATAGAAAATTCTTCTGAGGCTAAAAATCTGGAGATTCCGGAAAAAAGTATTTTACTTGCACAGACAACTTTTAGTCCGCATGAGTTTAATTCTATTTGCCAGATACTTAAGGAAAAAAATAAAGATTTAGTTGTTTTCGATACAATCTGCAGCGCAACAATGGAAAGACAAAATGCGCTTCTTGAATTAAAAGATAAAGCTTGCGGCATCATAGTTATTGGCGGTAAAAATTCTTCCAATACAAAAAGACTTTACGAAACTGCTTTGACAATTTGCAGCAGAGTTTGTCTTATAGAAAAAGAAACTGAAATACCGGCGGAGTTTTTTTCTTTAGAAACAGTCGCAATAACAGCCGGTGCCAGCACTCCTGATAATATCATCAGTCAGGTCGAAAATGAATTGGTTTTGGGTTATAATAGATGTAGCTTTTAAAAAAGTTTTTAAGAGTTTCATTATAAAAATATTGCTAAATGAAAAGGGGATATGAAATGAAAAAGTTTTTTATTCTTTTAAGTGTGATGATTTGTTCTGCTTCAGTTTTTGCCTACAACCCTCCTTTGGGTGGTGAAAATATTTCGCGCTTAACAAATCCTGATTTAATTGGTGGTTCTTCAAGTGCAGCTGGAGGAGCCTTATATACGATTACACCTTCTTCAATTGTATTTAATCCCGCTTTAACTGCACGCGAAGAAAGAGTTGATTTTTGTCTCGATGGAACTGTTTTCTTTAATACAAATAAAGTTGAATTAAATGGAGTTGAAGATAAAACTGCCGGCGGTGCTTTTGATTTGGGAGTAATTTTTCCAACTCGCTTCTGTGTATTCTCAGGAATCATGCAGGGAGTGTTCGCTCATTTTAATACAATGAATTTACGAAATTCACTGGTGTTCCATTTCAATATTTCTAAAGATGTTGTTGCAGATAAACTTTCTGTAGGAATGAATTTGTATTCAGGCTTTTACATGGGCGAAGGCTCTGATTTTTCAATTGGTGCTGATTTAGGATTTTTATACACTTTCGGCGACTTAGGTTTCCTAAGAAATTCAAGACTTGGATTTGCATTCCTGAATCTTGGTAAACCAGTAAACGGTGCAAGCTATAAAACAAACGGAATCAATTCAAATGAAGGAAGTACAGATTATCCAGCTTTCCTTACACCGCGCTTTTCTTTTGCAGGCGATTTATTCAATGCCTATAAATTCTCAGGCGGTTTTTACACTGACCTTTCCTTCCCTACATTCCAGAATGTTGTTTTTGATTTAGGCTTTGGCTTTAACTGGAATAAATGCATTTCATTAAATACCTGCTGGCAGGTTAATATGCGTGAAGTTATTGAAAATGGTAAAACTGGTCTTTTGTGGCCAAGCGTAAACTTAAGCTTCAAATTTGATTTTAATTCTTCAAAGATTTCTATGAAAAATGCTGACTGGGAAAAGAGTGAAATTGTGCCTTCTATTGCATGGCAGAATTTATACAACGGAATTCAGGCAATAAGTTTTGGTGCAAATATGTATATGGGAATGGCCGATGTAACTGCTCCAGAAATTTTCCTGTGGGATGAAGAATAAAAGTGAAAGGGAGAATGAAAATTATGAATTACGGAAAAAAGCTGTTTTTAACTTTGAGTTTGATTTTTTCTTCAGTCTTACTTTTTGCTGAAAAAGGTCCTGTTTATATTTCGCCAAACAACGACGGTGTACAGGATGTTCTTGAAGTTCCTTTAAAGATAAAAGAAAAGCGCTATGTTAACGAGTGGAGTTTTATCATCTTTAATGAAAAGGGTGAAGTTGTAAGGACTATTGGCAATAAAGTTCCGCTTCCAACTAAAATTACATTCAAGACCTTCTTTAAGGCTTTATTCACTCCAAAGCAGACTGTAGAAATTCCTTCTTCAATTGTATGGAATGGATTTTTTGATGACGGTCGATTAGCTCCAGACGGAAAGTATTTTTATCAGTTTTCTGCAACAGATGATAACGGAAACTCTGCAACTACTTCCCGCTTTGTAGTTATAGTTGATAACACTGCTCCAGAGATTAAGCTTACTGATTTAACAGGAAACGCAAAAAACTTTGGAGAGGGTTCTAAAGCTGTATTAAATATTCAGCAGTCAGGTTCAGAAGAAAAACTTTGGGTTGCAAAATTCACTGATGTTTCGGGCAATGTTGTAAAGACCTTCAAGTGGGAAGACAGTGAACCTTTAACACTTTCATGGAACGGTTCAAGCGATTCTGATTCTATGGTAAGTGACGGCGTTTACAATTACGAAATTTCTTCTACAGACCTTGCAGGAAATAAAAGTGAAAAAGCTGTAATTACAAACATTATTTTTTCAACTGAAAAGCCACAGATTTCCTTGTCTCTGGAAAAGTCAAAATATTTTTCTCCTCAGGGAAACTCTCCTGTAAAGACAATGAATTTTAATGTTTCTGTTCCAGATTCTAAATCAAAGGTTAATGCACTTTCTGCATGGGCTTTGACTGTAGAAAACAAAGACGGAACTGAAGTATATAGAACTTATTCCGGCTCAAATGTTCCTCCTGCTTCACTTATTAAATTCGACGGTAAGAAAGAAGATTCTTCATTCCTTCCTCAGGGAGAATACCGCGCAAAACTTACTGCAAAGTACTTAAACGGTTATGAACCTGAACCTGCTTATTCACCTGTATTTGTTCTTGATAACGATACACCTGTTGCTGCAATTGAACTTCCTACAAACAAAGTGTTCAACGGAAAAGATGTATTTAAAATTTCGCAGGGTATAATGAAGTATGAAAGTGCTTATACAGGCGAAACCTACTGGACTGGTAAAATCATCAGTGCTAATGGAAAAATTGTCCGCCAGTTTAATTTTGGTACAAACTTAGATTCTATTGTTGAATGGAACGGTATGGACGATTCGTTAAGTCTTGCTTCTGACGGTGAATATTATTATGTTCTCGAAGTTAAAGACCTGGCAGAAAACACAAATACTTTTGGCGGAAAGAAAGAAACTGCATTTAAACTTGATACAAGTTCAACAGAGCTTTTACTTACAACAAATGTTAATGCCTTCTCTCCAAACGGTGACGGCATTCAGGATACTGTTAATTTCAATGTAGTTGCAAAAGCTTCAAGCGGTATCAGCAGTTACGAACTTAAAGTTTTGGATTCACGCCAGAACCTAATTAAAACTTTCAACGGCAAAGGTTCAATTCCTTCTTCAATTAAGTGGGACGGAAAAAATGATAAAGACATTCTTGTTCAGGATGGAAAATATTTTGCCAAGTTAAAGACAGTTGCTAACAGCGGAACAGAAGCAGAAGCAAGCAGCGGTGTTTTCGAGATTGATACAGCTTATCCTGAAATTTCTGTTTCATCACCATATCTTGATTTTTCTCCTGATGGTGTAAGCAAAAAACAAAGTCTTCCTGTAAATGTTGAAAAGTCTACAACAGAAGCTTTGTGGCAGGCAGAAATTATCAATTCAAAATCAAAGAAGACTGTTCGCCTTTTAACCTGGAAAAATTCAGATGTAAAGAGTTTTGCCTGGGACGGTACAGATGATTCTGGAAACAAGGCTGAAAACGGATTGTACACAATCAAAATTTCTTCTAAGGACAATGCAGGAAATGCGTGCGAGGTTGTAGTAGATAAAATCAATCTGGATACAAGGGCTGCAACTGGATATGTTACAAATCAGCTGCCGGGAATTTCTCCTAATGGCGACGGAAAGCTTGATGTTCAGCGATTTGACATTAATCTTTCTTTACAGGAAGGAATCTCTGACTGGTCATTCAGTTTAGTTGATTCAGCTTCTAGAACAGTAAAAACTTTCTCTAAAGAAAAAGATAATTCTGTAAATGTTCCAAAAGCTATTAACTGGGCCGGCGATACTGATGACGGTTCAATTGCTGACGGATTTTTTACCGGTGTTCTTCATGTAGAATATGCAAAGGGAAATACAGTTGATGTTACCTCTTCTTCATTTGTTTGTACTGCAAATGCACCTGCTCTAAAAGTTCAGTCTCGACCTGCATATTTCAGTCCTGATAATGACGGAAGTGATGATGATTTGTTCATTCTTTTGGGCTGTAAAACAATTGCCAACTTAAAGAACTGGTCTTTCACAATTTACGACCGAAATAAAAATCAGTTCTGGAAAACAAGCGGTAAGTCTACAATCACTGAAAAAATCATCTGGGACGGAAGAGGAAACAACGGTGATTTAGTTGAATCTGGTGAAGACTATTCTTACGAGTTCAAAGTTACTGATGATTTGGGAATGACTGGTGTTTACAATGGTGTTATCCAGGTTGATGTTCTTGTTGTTAGAGACGGTTCAAAGCTTAAGATGCAGGTTCCTTCTATTATATTTAGAGCTGACAATGCAGACTTTGGCGTTCAGGTTTTAGATGATAAAGGAAATGTTGTAAAGGCTGGAATTACACAGGAGCAGAGTAAGAATAATGATCGAGTCTTAAAGCGTATTTCTGAAATCCTTAAGAAGTTTAACGATTACAATGTAACAATTGTAGGACATGCAAATATTGTAAGCGGAACTCAGGAAGAAATTAAAGAACTGAAAGACCTTTCTGAAGCACGCGCTAAATATGTAAAGTCTGTTCTGGTTAAAAATGGAATTTCTTCTAACCGCCTTTCTGTAGAAGGTCATGGTGGAGATGAACCAGTTGCAAGTACAACAGATAAAACTGTTAACTGGAAAAACCGCCGTGTAGAATTTATTCTGGAAAAATAGTTCATTATATTGAATGTAGATTAGTACAAATTTGTTAATATTCTATTGACACGAATACTAAATTTCTGTATATTTAATCTACATTCAGCAATGAATGCTCCCTTAGCTCAGTCGGTAGAGCAACGGACTGTTAATCCGTGTGTCGCTGGTTCAAACCCAGCAGGGGGCGCTAAGACCTGTCGTTAATCGGCGGGTCTTTTTTTTTTGCCTAACGCGTAAAACTGATGGTGAAGAGATGTTGAAATAAATTCAGCATGACAGTCTTCTTCTCCATAAACTTAGCACGCCGCGGAGCCCCTTGCCGACCGCAGTGAAACGAGGACGGTGAGTGCTAATGAAGGGCGGAGGGGCGGATGATGCAGTGAATGTTTTCTTAGCAGAAATTGCTTTAGTGCGGGTGAAACATGCGTTTCTACAAACTTGCGGAACAAAAAAATATTCACAGTTAATGCTTTTTGCTGTAAAATTATACTTATGAAAATTATGATTATTGGTGCCGGCTTTACTGGTACTCAACTTGCGAAAAAATTAATCAATGAAAAAAATGAAGTTACTATAATTGACAACGACGAAGATGTGGCGCGTCATGTTGAATCGAATCTGGACTGCTCTGTTTATGCTGTAGACGGAAATAATCTGCAGAACCTCGAAGATGCCGGAATTGCAAAAATGGATGCGCTGGTTACTTTGACTGAAAACGATGAGATTAATATGATTACCTGCTCCCTGGTTGATTCTGTTTATCCTGACCTTCTGAAAATTGCCCGCGTTAGAAATTATGCTTATTATGTAAATACAAATTCTGTTAAAAAAATACACGCTGATTCTTTTTCTAAAGACCACAGGCCTCTGTACGGGATAAATTATATGATTCACCCGGACGTTGAGGCGGCTCTTGCTATTTGTAAGGCGGTGGAACATGGTGCCGTGAGTGAAGTCCTTTCTTTTGGCGAGAATGATTTTGAACTTGCCAGTGTGCAGATTGAAAAGGATTCTGTTTTTAACGGGAAGGAATTAAAGGACATCAGGAATCTTGCTTCTTTTAAATTTATTATTGTTTATGTTGAACGCGGTGAAGATGCATTTTTGCCTGCGGGAAATACTGTTTTAACTGAGGGCGACAGGATTGGTGTTATTACTAAAAAAGATGATATTAATTCTTTGCTTGAGCTTTGCGGCACTAAGATTGATTTTATAAAAAACATTGCTTTGGTTGGTGCTGGAAGAATTGGTACTCTTGTTGCTGAGAATTTAATCGGGAAAGAAAGACCGTCGTTGTTCAGCAGATTATTTGCTTCAAAAAAGACTGCCCAGAATTTTGTGATTATTGATTCTGACAAAAACTTGAGTAATGAGGCCCAGCAAAAATTTCCATCTGCCAGAGTTTTCTGCGCTGATGCTACAGATGAAAGCTTTATACAGGAAGAGGGGCTTGATAAATTTAATCTTGTAATTTGTGCAACCCACAATCACGAAATGAATATGATTATTTCTGCTTATCTTGAAAGCCTTGGTGTGGGTAAATCAATTGCGCTGGTTGCTCATTCTACATTTATTGATATTGCCCGAAAACTTGGAGTGGATGTTTCTATTCCATTACGCGATACTGTTGTTGATTCCATTATGAGTCACTTGCATGGAAAAACTGTTACTGGTATTCATACTGTTGCGGATGGCGTTTTTGAAATTGTTGAATGTGATTTGAGCAGGCATAATGAATTTTCCGGTAAGATGTTAAAGGATATTTCTATTCCTGGTGAATATTTGATTCTGCTCATTAAGAAGGCGGGAAGTAAAAATTATATTATTCCACAGGGTGATACTGTTCTTTCTTCCGGCGATCATCTGGTTCTTATTGAAAGAGCTGAAGATAAAAAGATTCTAAAGAAGTTTAGCGAGGAATAAAATGCTTTATACAATTGTCAGGATTGTAGTTTATATTCTGGGCCTCATAGGAACGACTTTTATTATTCCTCTTTTAACCTGCATTTTCTGCAAGGAATATTCTGTTATTCCTTCGTTTTTAATTCCTATGGTTTCCAGCTGGGTCTTGGTTTTAATTTTTGTTCTTACGGGCAAGAATAAAAAGACTACGTTAAACATCAGGTCTTCATTTTTAGTTGTTTTCTTTGCATGGATTTTTGCGAGCCTGTTTGGTGCACTTCCTTTTCTTATTAGCGGTGCAATTCCGGATTTTACAAATGCTTTTTTCGAAAGTGTTTCAGGCTTTACTACTACAGGGGCGACAATCCTTTCTGATATAGAAAGTTTACCCAGAAGCATTAATTTGTGGCGATGTCAGACGCACTGGCTTGGCGGCATGGGAATTGTTGTTTTAACGGTTGCTCTTCTTCCACTGCTTGGTATTGGAGGGTTCCAGCTTATTAAGGCAGAAACGACTGGTCCTGAGAAAGGTAAGCTTACTCCCAAAATTACAACGACGGCAAAGGTTTTGTGGTTTATTTATTTTGCATTTACTGTTATTGAAACTGTTGCTTTAATGATTGCCGGAATGGATTTTATTGATGCTCTGAGTCATTCGTTTTCAACTTTAGGTACGGGCGGATTTTCTACACGGAATAATTCCATTGCTTCTTTTAATTCTCCTGCGATTGAAACGATTTGCAGTGTCTTTATGACTTTTGCTGCCATAAACTTTTCTATGTATTATCTGGTGTTCAAGAGAAAGTGGAATGAGATTTTTTCTAACACTGAATTAAAGACTTTTTTTGGCATGCTGTTATTTGCAGTTCTTTCAATTACTTTGATTGAATTAAAATCTTACGGCAGCTTTTTCAGTTCCCTGCGATATGCTTATTTCCAGGTAATTTCTATTTTCAGCACTACAGGTTTTTCTTCCTGCGATTACACTAACTGGAAGCCTGCTGCCCAGGTTATTATTTTTGCACTGTTTTTTATTGGCGGCTGTTCAGGTTCTACAAGTGGTGGTTTCAAGGTTGTGCGCTGGTCGATTCTGTTTAAGCAGATGCAGAATGAAGTAAAGAAAATGCTTCATCCGCACGGATTGTTTTCGATTCGCTTAAATAAGGCTGTCGGCAGAAAAGATATTGTTTTTTCAGTTGCGGCTTTTGTTTTCATTTATTTTTTCATCATTATCATTACGACTTTTCTTACATCGCTTTCCGGACTCGATTTAATGACTTCCTTTTCAGGTGCTGTCAGTATGGTTGGAAATGTTGGTCCTGGCTTTAATCTTTTAGGACCTTCCTATAACTGCGGATTTCTTGCGCCTTTCGTTAAATGGTGGTATTGCATTGTAATGATTGCAGGTCGTCTTGAACTTTATACAGTGTTTATTTTCCTTTCGAGAGAGTACTGGAAAAAATAATTTCTTACGCTTCAAGTGCTAAATCGCATACGGTTGCATCACAGGCTTTAACTAAATCTTGTGGTGCAATTTTAATCTGCTGTCCTCGAATTCCTGCGCTTATAAAAACATAGTCGCATAATAAAACTGATTCATCTATAAATGTCCTGTATTTCTTTTTCATTCCGATTGGTGAACAGCCGCCTCGTACATAACCTGTTAGTGCCAGAAGCTGTTCCTGTTTTACAGGAGTTATTTCTTTTGAGTTGCTTACATTTCTTGCCTTTTTTAAATTGATTTCGCAGGTTGCATTCTGGCAGAAAACAAAAATTTCTTTTGATTCATTTTGCATTACGATTGTTTTAAATACACAGTTTGCATCTTCATTTAATTTTGAGGCGGTTAAATTTGCAGCACCTTTAGAAAGAGCGTGGTCTGTGTTGTCTTCGTATTCAAGTGTTTCGTATTGGATTTTTAAGCCGTCCAATATGCGCATTGCATTTGTCTTTTTCATTTTGCAGCACTTGAGTTTACAATGTATGAGCCACAGTTTTTGAATGTGTCAATTTCTTCCAGGCGTTTTTTCCAGTATTCTGCTTCTGTCTTTGTAGTGTAAGGGCCTACTCTGACTCTGTAATAAAGCTTGTTACCGTCGTTGTGTGTAAATACTTCGCACTGAATTTTGTTGCTGTCTAATTTTGCTCTTGCTTCATCGGCAGTTTTTTTGCTTGTGTAAGAAGCAACCTGTACCCAGAATCTGTCAGGAACTTTTGTTTCAGTTTTAGTTACTGTGTTTGAAGAAGGTTTCTTTTCGGCAGTTTTTTTTGTGTTTGCTGCAGATGTTGATGAAGAAGCTTTTTTAGTTTCTGTTTTATTGCTTTCTTTTACAGCTGAATTTGTTTTTGGCTTTTCGTCAAACAGTTTATGTGATTCATAGATTCTGTTTTCTTTTGTTTCATTGATTGCTTTCTTTGCAGCATCATTTTGTGCAATTACTACAGGAGCTGGAATTGGATTGTATGTAGAATTTAAATTGATTGTAATACTGTCCTGTGCTCCATAAATTTTTGCTGAACCGTTTGCAATTACAGTAACTGTGTCTGTTGTAATGTTTTGTCCGTTTGTGCTTGTTGATGAAGTTTGTGTTTCGCCAGCTGTGCCTGATGAATTCTGTGTGTTTTGTGGAACTGGAGTTGCTAAAGCTGTCAGCGGGATTTGTGCTGTTTGATTTTCTGGCTGCTGTGTTGTCTGTGCTTGTGAGGTTTCAGAAGTGTAAGGCTCGCTTGAATCCATTACATTAAAGTAGTTCTGATTAGGAATCTCAATTTCATCCTTTTTAATATCATTAGCATTGATTAAATCAATTTGAGGTTTAGCTTTTACCTCATCATTTTTTGAAAACGGAGAAGTAAATGTATTGTTTCTATTAAATTCAATTTTTGAAATAAGAACTGCACCCAAAACAATAAGTAAAAAAATACCGGATGCGATAAGAATAAGTAAAGATCTTTTTTGTTCCATTTTAATCCCCTGATATACTGTCAAGAATTCTTTGAAGTCTGTTTTCAACTGTTTTTCTTGAACCTATATTCCATACTATTCTAATATCGGCATTTGATTTTTTATATTTAGTAAAAAGATTTTTTTGATTTCTGAAGCGGTTTCGAATTTGTTTCAGCGGAAGGCCATCTCTTTTTTTTGCCCGGATTATCCTGCACAGAAGAGGGGATTTTACGAACAGGATTTTATCTACCAGGTTTATTGTTTCTACTTTATACAGGAGTGTTGCGTTTATAATCAGGTTTTTGCCTTTGTTTTCCCGTATAAAACTGTTGAGCTTTTCCGTGATTTTTGGATAAACAATTTGTTCCTGTTTTTTTACAAGTTCTTTATCCTGAAAAATCAATTCTCCTAGAGCACGCCTGTTTATTGTACCGTCTGGATTTGTAAGGTTTATATTTTTACTTTTTGCGAGAGACGAAAATGCCTGCAGAATTTCCTGTTTACATTCTTCAATTACATTGTGTGCAACTAAATCTGCATCGATAGAAATAAATCCTTTTTCTTCCAGCAGCGAACAGATAAAGTTTTTTCCGCTCGCCATTGGGCCTGTAACGCATAAAATCATCAGTGGAAAAGCCCCCAGTTTTTACCGTATTCAATGCTTACTCTTAACGGTACATTTAATTTGTAGGCGTTTTCCATTTTGTCTTTTATAAGCGCTATAGTCTTTTCTATTGTTTCCTTATCATCAGGGCATTCAAAAATTAATTCATCGTGAACCTGCAAAAGCATTTTTACGTTTTCGTATTCTTTTTTCTGAAGCTCCTTATCAATATCGAGCATTGCTTTCTTTACAATGTCTGCAGCGCTTCCCTGAATCGGCGAGTTTATGGCAATTCTTTCTGCTGCATTTGCTGCTATTTTGTTAGAAGAATTTATTGCACTTATGTAGCGTTTTCTTCCGCTTATAGTTTGTACATAGCCTGTTTCCTTGCAGTTAGAAATTGTTCTGGAAATAAACTCTTTGATTCCGCTGTATAAATTAAAATAGTTGTCTATAAAATTCTTTGCTTCTGTTCGTGAAATGCCCAGGTCCTTTGCGAGCCTGAAGGAACTCATTCCGTACATAATTCCAAAGTTTATTGTTTTTGCATTTCGTCTTTTGTCGCTCGTAACTTCTTCCGGAGGTATTGAATAGATTAGTGAGGCAGTTGCTTTGTGAACATCAATTCCTTCGTTGAACGCTTTGCACATATTCTGGTCGCCGCTTAAATGGGCAAGCACTACAAGTTCAATCTGCGAATAGTCCGCGCTGATTAAAACTTTTCCTTCACCGGCTGTAAATGCTGTTCTGATTCTTCTGCCTAAATCGTCGCGGACTGGAATGTTCTGTAAGTTTGGGTCCTGGCTTGAAAGTCGTCCTGTTGCAGTTCCTGTCTGTAAGAATGAAGTGTGAATCCGTGAGTTTTTATCTTTTAGAAGAGGCAGAGTTTCTACATAAGTGGTCTGAAGTTTCGTTAAGCTTCTCCAGCTTAAAATAAGCGGCAGGATAGGGTCATCTGTTTCCTGCAAAAGTTCTTCCAGGACGGAAGTGTCTGTAGAAAAGCCAGTCTTGTTTTTCTTCAGCGGTTTTAACTTTCTGTCTTCGAATAAAACTTTTTGAAGCTGCTTTGTGGATGAAATATTAAATTCGCTTCCTGTGATTTCAAAAATATTTTTTTCGAGGATACTGATTTTTTCTTTTAGTTCTGCACCAAAGCTTTCGAGTTCACCTGCATTTAAATGGATTCCTTCTATTTCCATTTTTACTAATACTTTTAGAAGTGGAAGCTCTGTTTCATAGAATATTCTGTTGATTTCCTTGTTCTTTTCTAATTCAGTTTTCAGCGCCTTCCATAGCATAAAAGTAAAGTCTGAATCTTCTGCGCCGTATCTGTATGCGTTTTCAAGTTCAACATCAGCAAAGGTTTTTCCTTTTGGAACAATGTCTGTAAACTCAATTCCTTTAAGGCCCAGAAATTTTTCGCTTAAAGTTTCCAGTGTCAATGAGCCTTTTCCTTCCCTGTCAGGATTAAGTAAATATGCTGCAACCATTGTATCTATAACCCGGCACTCTGGAAGTGGAAGTCCCTGCGAGTACAAAACTTTTAAATCAAACTTAGCATTATGCATTATGACCGTAACTTCCGGGTTTGAAAAAAGTCTTTCCAGCTGCTTTAATGCAAATGCAAGCCCTATAGTCTGTGGAGCAAACATTTCTCCGGGCAAAATGATTGGGACATACACAGCTTCTTTTTCTTTACAGCATAAACTGAAGCCCACTAAAGAACAGGTAAAAGTGTCTAAGCTTGTAGTTTCTGTGTCGAATGCAATGGTTTTGTCCTGTGTGCCAAGAAATGAATCAATGTAGGAAGCCAGTTCATTTTCGTTTACAAAATATCTGTAGCTTTCTGTTGCGTTTTGCTTTATTTCGCGTGGTGTGTTTTCTGTGTTGTTTTCTTCTATATATATATTTTCTTTTGCATCAGGGGCAGCGTCTTTTGCATCTGGGACAGCAGCTTTTTCTTTACTGGCTGGAGAATCAGTTCCGTTTTCAGTCATTGTTGAAGCCGAAGAATACATTTTTGAGATTTGGTAAGCACCGAGTTCTGAAAGCTTTTTTGCTGCAAGAGAAAAGTTTAAATTGTCTGTCTTAAATGAATCAAAGTCGATTTCAACAGGAACTTCATCGCATAAAGTTATAAGTTTTTTAGAAAAATATGCATTGTCCTTATCGTTCCTGATTTTTTCTCCTAAAGCGCCCTTAATTTCATCAGCGTGCTCATAGATTCCGTCTAAGGTCTGGTATTCAGTCAAAAGCTTGAGTGCGGTTTTATCTCCAACGCCTTTAACGCCCGGAATATTATCAGCGGTATCCCCGGTTAAAGAAAGGTAGTCTAAGATTTTATCAGCAGTCACTCCCCATTTTTTTACAACTTCTTCCGGTCCGTTGATTTCCCATCCGCCATTGAATTTGTCCGGCTGCATTTCCTCGCAGTTTTCATCAACTAGCTGTAAAAGGTCTTTATCGCCTGAAAGAATCCGGAGCCTGTAGCCTTCTGCCTTGCATTTTCTCGCAACAGTGGCAATTATGTCATCTGCTTCGTAGCCGTCTTTTCTCAAGACAGGAATGTTTAAGCTTTCAAGAATGTCTTCTATCCATGGAACCTGTGCATGCAAGTCTTCAGGAGTTTTTTCGCGGTTAGCCTTGTACTCGGGAAAAAGTTCGTGCCTGAAAGTTTTTGTCCTTGAGTCAAAAGCTGCAACCAGATATGCGGGTTTGTATTTTTGTATAAGTGCTTTCAAATTCTTAAAGAAAATTACTACTGCACTGATGTTTTCGTTTTTCGAGTTTGTCAAAGGGTGATTTACAAGTGCGAAATATGCTCTATAAATAAGTCCGTATGAATCTAAAATATAAATTGTTTTGTCTTCCATAGATTGTATCATAGCAGATTTATTTATTTGTATCGAGATTGAATGCAATTCATTTCAAAATCTTGAATAACGCGTTGTAACTTGGTAATATAATCTATTATGACTGCAAATGAACTTCGCTCAAAATATATTGAGTTTTTTAAATCAAAGAATCATGTTGAAATTTCAGGCCAGAGTTTAATCCCTGAAAACGATCCTTCAGTTTTGTTTACAACTGCTGGAATGCACCCTTTAGTTCCATATTTATTAGGTGAAAAGCATCCTTCTGGAACTCGTCTTACAGATTATCAGAAATGTGTTCGAACCGGGGATATTGAAGAAGTTGGAGACCCTTCGCATTTAACCTGTTTTGAAATGCTTGGAAACTGGTCTTTAGGTGATTATTTTAAGAAAGAGTCAATTTCATATTCTTATGAATTTTTGACAAGCAAAGACTGGCTCGCCTTAGATCCTAGAAAAATTTCCGTAACAGTATTTGCCGGAGACGAAAATGCTCCTCGCGAGGAAGAAGCTGCTCAAATCTGGAAAGATAACGGAATGCCTGAGGATAAAATTGCATATCTTCCTGCAAGCGATAACTGGTGGGCTGCAGGTCCTACAGGTCCTTGTGGTCCGGATACAGAAATATTCTACTGGGTTGGAGAAGGACTTCCTCCTGCCGGTTCAAATAAGGGAACTGACAGCGCTAACTGGATGGAAATCTGGAACAATGTATTTATGCAGTACAATCGTGTTGATGAAAAAACACTGGTTCCGCTTCCAAAGCAGAATGTTGATACAGGTATGGGACTTGAAAGAACAAACTGTATTTTGCAGGGTAAAACAAGCGTTTATCTTACAGAAGTTTTCCAGCCTATAATTCAGAAAATCGGTGAACTTTCAGGCGGCTATTCTTATGGCAGCGATGGAGAAAAAGACAAGAGTGTCCGCATTATTGCAGATCACTGCCGTGCAGCTACATTTATTATTGGCGACCAGAAAGGAATTTCTCCTGACAGAGTTGGTGCCGGCTATGTATTGCGCAGACTGATTCGCCGTGCAGTTCGTCATGGAATGAAGCTTGGAATTGAAAGAGCATTCTTAGCAGAAGTTGCTGATGTTGTAATTGCAAACTTCAAGAATGCATATCCTGAACTTGAACAGAATGCAGAAAGAATTCGAAAAGAATTAACAACTGAAGAAGAAAAATTCAGACTTACATTAAAGAAGGGTGAAGCAGAATTCCAGAAGCTCTTGCCAAACCTTATGAAAAATCCTAAGAAAATTATCAGTGGAAAAGTTGCATATAATCTTTATGAAACATATGGTTTCCCACTAGAACTTACTCAGGAACTTGGTGCTGAAAACGGTTTTACTGTTGATGTTGAAGGCTTTAAGGAAGCAGAAAGAAAACATCAGGAGCTTTCTAAAACTGCAGAAACCGGCGCAGCAAAAGGAGGTCTTGCAGAACAGTCAGATGTAACTACAAAATATCACACTGCAACACATCTTTTACAGCAGGCTTTAGTTGATGTTTTAGGTAATCAGGTTGCTCAAAAAGGCTCTAACATTACAAATGAACGAATGAGATTTGACTTTACTTTTGAAAGAGCTATGACAAAAGAAGAAGTTCAAAAGGTCGAAGATATTGTAAATGCAAAAATAAAAGAAGATTTACCGGTTACAATGGAAGTAATGTCCCTGGAACAGGCGAAAGCAGAAGGTGCCAGAGCATTATTTGTTAATAAATATGGTGAAAGTGTAAAAGTATATACAATTGGTCGCGATCCAAAAACTGACTGGTACAGTAAGGAAGTTTGTGGTGGACCTCATGTTCAGCATACTTTACAGATTGGTGAGTTTAAGATTCAAAAAGAACAGTCCAGTTCACAGGGCGTTCGCAGAATCAGGGCTGTAATCAGCGGCGGCTTGCCATTAGATAAATAAAAAAAATAAACTGTAACTATGGACTTTGTAAAAGTGTTATATGTTCAGTGTGTGAGGTGATTTATGAAACGTACATTATCTATATTTTTAGCTGCAGTTTTTTCTGCTGCACTTAGTTTTGCTCAGGCAACAAATGATTTCCAGGTTCTTGCTACCGTAAAGCTTAATAAAAGTGAATCGGTAACCTTAAAGAATTTAAAATCACGCGTTGGTTATTTGCAGAAACAGTATGAACCATATTACGGTAAAACAGACTTCAGTGTAGAGCAGAAACAGGAAGTTTTAGAAAATGTTATCCGTGAAAAGTTAATGCTTCAGGCAGCTGCTAAGGAAAATATTGTTGTTACAGGAAATGAAGTTGATTCTTCTTTCCTGGGAATGTTTGCCCAGCAGTTAGGCGCTCAGATAACAGAAGCCCAGCTTGGTGAACTTATTCAGAATCAGTATAAAATGACTGTTGATGAATATTTGAAGCAGAATACCGGAATGGGACTTGCAGATTACAAAACACATTTAAAGAATCAGCTTACAATCCAGAAATATGTATATTCTAAAAAGATGGATGATTTAAAGAAAGTTGCTGCAACCGATGAAGAAATCAGAACCTTCTATGAAATGAACAAAAAGTCATTCGCCTGGGACGATATGCAGAAATTATTCTTAGTAATTGTACCAAAAGCTAATGATGCCGTTTCTGCCCGCGCAAAAACTGTAGATATGCAGAATCAGTATAAAAAGGATGCAAAAAAATCTGCTGAATGGGAAGCTTCAAAGGATAACGGAACTGCATATGTTGCAAGAACAATCGTTGTATCTAAAACAAGTCAGCAGGCACAGCAGCTTGGATGGAGTTATGACAAAGTTATTGAATTATTCAGTAAAGATGTTGATTATGTAAGCGATATTACAGAAACTGAAACAGACTATCAGTTCTATGTAGTTCTTAAAAAATACAGTTCAAAACTTTTAACTTTAAGCGATGTAGTTCGTCCTGAAACAACAATCACTGTATATGATTATATAAAAGGTAATTTAACACAGCAGAAGCAGCAGAAGTATTTTGAAACAGCAGCTCTTGAACTTTCAAAAGAATTAGATACACCTTCTAATGTAGAAAGAAAAAAGACTGGAGATGATTTAAAAGCTCTCTTGAACTGGTAAGAGGTAAAAAGTGTCACGAAGAAAAGGTAGAATTTTAGCTTTTCAGGCTTTGTATTCTTATGATGTAGGCCAGATGCCTTTAGAAGAGCTCTTGAAATTTGAATGGGAGCAGGATTTTTCCATCTCTGTTACTGAAGATAAAGATCTTGTAAAAGAAGTATCTGATGAAGCAATTGAAAAAAGTGATAATGAAACTTATGACTTTGCGCGAATTATTATAAGTGGAACTGTTGCTCATCTGGAAGAAATTGATAATTTGATTAAAGAGCATCTTTCTGAAAAATGGGAATTTGAGAGAGTAAATAAAGTTTCTCTGGCAATTATAAGAATGAGTGTTTTTGCCTTACTTTATCAGAAGGAATTGCCGGTTTCAGTTACAATTGATGAAGCTGTAGCAATTTCAAAGAATTACGGAGAAGATGCTTCTTATAAATTTGTTAATGGTGTTCTGGATAAAATCAGCAGGCAGTTAGCAGGTAATTAGAAGAAACAAGTTGAAACTAAGAAATAGTCTAAAAAAAATTGGAATAGTATTTCTCTTTTTTTCGAGTATTTTTTTAGGGTGTAAAAATTCTTCTCATGAAAATTTTCTAGCTTTAATAAATCAAGTTGATAATTTTATTGCATTAGAAAACGAAAATGACGCTTTACGGGAATTAGCAAATGCAGAAAAAAAAGCTTATTCTTCGTATGAGCGTCTTGCAATTTATAAACGCTACATTCAATTAAATAAAAATGACGAAGCAGAAAAAACTCTTGTAAAGGCAATAAAAAAACTACCGCAGTCAAAAGAGCTTCTTGCAGTCTACGTGAACTTCCTTCTAAGAAAAAATGAAATAACAAAAGCACTGGAACTTTCTGAAAAACTAAAAGGCACTTCTTACGAATCGTTTTATTCTGAGTCGCTTATAAAGTATGCCCTGAAAGAAAACGCCACAAATTCCAATGAATTGTTTTCGCAGGATTACAAAAAGAAGAAGAAAAAAAATAAAAAGGCTGAGACAAAATCAAGGGAAGAAAAGCAGAATCTTTTTTACGACGAGCGTTTTGTCCCGATTTACCTGAATGCATTTGAAGCCTCAAAAAATCAAAGCTTTTTAATAAATGCTTCCTGTATTTATTTAAAAAAAAATGACCTGAAACAAGCTGCATCTTTATATTCTTCCAATAATTTGGGCGCTAAGGATTCGTTTTACTGGGCGCAGTTATTCTATAATCTTTCAAGATATTCTGATGCATTAAAGTGTCTTTCGCTTGCAGAAAATCTTTGTACCCCGAAAGAGTACTTTAACAATCTATGTTTCCAGGCCGACTTAAAGTACCTTCTTGAAGAAACAGATGAATCGCAGGTTGTACGGGAAAAACTTCTAGCTTATTACAAAGACTGCAAGTCAAAGGAAGCTGCAGGAGAAACAAATTATATTTTTTCTAATGAAGAATTAATTCCTGTTTCCAATACTTTTTCGAATTCAATTCTGTATGCTAAGAAGAATAAAGACATTTATGGTGAATACGATTTACTTTGTGACTATGTAAAATTTTTCCCTTACGACATAAAGTCTCTGGCTTTGTACAGTTCCTTTGCACTTGACTGCATGAACCGGGAAGAAGATGATGAGTTTGCAAAAGCTTTAAGAAAGAATGGTTTAAAAACTATTCTGATGGAAGAAAATGACAGACTCCCTGTAGTGTCATTAAACGAAGCTTATGAAAGAATTAATTATGCTATAACCAATAACCTGTCAGTAGATTTTGAAGTGTTGAATCAAATGCTCCTGGAAGTGACGGAATATAAGTTTAACGCAAACAGAATTAAAACTGTTGTATATGAAATGCTCGAAAAATACTGCTACAGCCCAAATTTGTATCATGATATTGTGGTTCACTGGGCTTGTGACCGCTTGTTAAAGTACGGATTTAAGACAGAAGCCTATGATGTATTTATGTCTTATATAAAGGCAGTCAGTTCTAAAGCAGGTGAATTGGATTTTTCCAGTATGAATACCTGGCAGCTGGAATTTTTAGGATACTTTTATGCAGCTAATAAACAGCTCGATGAAGCAAATGAGCTTTATTCAAAAATAACGGACGAAGAAAATTCAGGTGCAGGCTCGGTATCAAGTTATGTAAACCTTGCAATAATCAATAAATACTTAAAGGACTATGATACAGCCATCAAATACTTTAATCTTGCTTTTTCTGTTTCAAAGGACCCTTTCGAAATGGCTGAAATTTTATATAGAAGTGCAGTTTGCAGTCTTGATGTTAACGATGTAAAAAGTGCCGCTCACTCTTTGCGCTATTCTTTAGCCTTGAATCCTGAACACAAAAACTCAAGGCTTTTACTGAAATACCTGCAGGCGAATTAATTAAGCAACGAAATCTTCCAGAATCTTTCTACGGCTGTTTCTCTGTAAATCTGCAATTGCTTTCTTTTCAATCTGTCTGACTCTCTCTTTTGTAAGGTTAAAGTGTTTGCCGCATTCAGCCAGTGTCATTTCTTTTTTGCCGTTCAATCCGTAGCGCATTGTCAGAATCATTGCAGATTTTGAATCGAGAGTATTAAGTGCCTTCTTTATAGAATCCTTGAGGTTTATTTCAAGTGCATTTTCATAAGGATCTACTGACGTTGCTGAAACTATTGTATCTCCTAAAGAAAGCTTGCCTGAATCATCACCTGGCAGCGGACCGTCAAGACTTAAGAAATCTCTGGAAATATTAAGCATTTCACGAACATGATATTTGGTCATACCGAGCATATTTGCAATTTCTTTCAGTTCATCATCTTCATTTAATTTTTCGAGAACTTTTAACTGAGCCTTTGCATTTTGAATCTGTGTAAGTTCATTTATTTTATTCATTGGAAGACGAATTGGGCTTTTCTTTTCAGCAATTGCCTTAAGGATTGACTGCCTGATCCACCATACAGCATAAGAAATAAAGTGATATCCTCTGTCAGGATCAAATTTTTCTACGGCTTCAATCAAACCTAAATAGCCCTCGCTGATTAAGTCTTCAAGTTCAAGGCCTCTTCCCTGATATTTTTTTGCAACATTCACTACGAATCGCATATTGGAGGTTAAAAGTTTATTTCTAGCTTCAAGATCACCATTCTTTGCTTTTTTTGCAAGTTCTACTTCTTCATCAGTTGTAATGAGAGTATTTCTTTTTAAGTCGTGTAAGTGAAGTTTTAAGATATCAACATCTTTCATAATTTTAACGCTCCTTGTTACATTTGTTATTAAATATTAAGCATTAAGCGTGCCAACTTTTGAAAGCTGCGTTTTTGAATGAATTTTGTGGATTTTCAGGGGTTTATAATTGATTTTGTGTGATTTTTAGCGATTTTTGCGTGACTTTTTGACCGTAGTAATAAAATTGTAAATAAAAAATGAGTCATTTTGATACACCGAAAGAAATTCTCCTTCTAATTGAATCAAAATGACTCAGTTTAAATGTATTTTGAATTAAAAAAACTATTCTACAATAGCAATAATATCTGCCATTTTCAAAATAAGGTATTCTTCACCATCTGCCTTGATTGTTGTGCCGGCATATTTATCGTAAAGAATTTTATCTCCAACATTTACTGAAATCTTTTCTTTTTCAGTTCCAGGACCTACAGCTTCTACAACAGCTGCCTGAGTTTTTTCTTGTGCAGTGTCAGGGATAATAAGTCCTCCTGCTGTTTTTGTTTCTGCAGGAACCTGCTTTACTAATACGCGATCTGCTAAAGGTTTAATTTTCATAATTCCTCCAAAAGTTAAGCGTTTTATATTTCAAACACTTTATTTCAATCTCTATCTATTCAAAAATAATAATCTAAGGTCAAAAAGTCAATTCCTTTTTCCTGCGTTTTTCTTGCGCAATCTATATATATATAATTATAATATAGGAATGGAAGTCAGTGATTATAAGGAATATAAATGTTCTATCGCTGATAAGGGCGTTCCGGCTAAAGCCGTCGGCTGTTTTGCACTTCACTTTCGCTCATCCTCCTCACTTCGTTGCGGTGGACTGCTGCGCAGGTGCTCCATAGCCTAACGCAAAATGACATTTAATTTTAATATAATACTTGCAGAAAACTATCATAGTAATTCTCAAAAAAGTAGGGTCCTGACAGAAGACTGGGTTGAAAGAAATCTTTACTGTCCGATATGTGGGAAGACTTATATAAATCGTTATGAAAATAATCATCCAACAGGTGATTTTTATTGCAAAGATTGTTCATCAGATTTTGAATTAAAAAGTAAAGAGAGTAATTCTGAGAAATTGTCAAAAACGATTTCTGATGGTGAATATTCAACGATGATTTCAAGAATAACTTCATTGAGAAATCCTAATTTCTTTTTTATGACCTACAAAAATTATGAAGTTAAGAATTTTATTTTGATTCCTAATCATTTTTTCACACCGCAGATAATAATAAAGAGAAATCCTCTTGGACCAAATGCCCGTAGAGCTGGCTGGACAGGATGTAATATTGATATTTCTTCTATTCCTGATTCGGGGAAAATTTTTATTGTAAAAAATCAAATTGAAATTGATCACAATACTGTTATTTCAAATTATGCAAAAACAAAAGCTTTACAGACAAAGAATCTCGATTCTAGAGGCTGGCTGTTGGATACATTGAATTGTGTAGAAAGAATAAAAGAGAAAGAATTCACACTTAATCAGGTTTATAGTTTTGAAGAAGAGTTGAAACTAAAACATCCTGATAATAATTTTGTAAAAGATAAAATTCGACAGCAGTTACAATATTTAAGAGATAAAGGCTTTATTGAATTTGTATCTCCTGGTCATTATAGAAAAATATAGGTAGGTACTTGATCTATTTGAAAATTTGATCAAGGATCGGTCTATGAAAACATTTCTTTTTTATACTGGCGAGGGAATTACATATTCTCCAACAGACGTACTATGTGAAAATTATCAAATTTTAGGATTTGAGTTTGGAAAATCTCAAGAAGAAGCATTCACTACTTTTTTGATTAATAATCTATGGATTTTAGAATATGGATTTTCACTTGAAAATATAATGACAAGGCAGGTTGAAACAAAATGACAAGTTTAGCTGACAGTATCTTTTCCTGCTTTAAATCAGCAGATTCATTTTCATTACAAGACGCGTATTCTCAATTTAAAGAAAAGCCAAATGAAACTGTTCGGGCAAGAATTTATGAAAATCTTGGAATAAAATTCAAAAGAATTGCGAAAGGCATTTATAAAACAATTTCAGATGGACAATCATGTATTATCATTGAAGGTGATGGAAGAGACCTTTCTTTTATAAAAGATAACTCTATCGATTGTATTATAACCGACCACCCGTGGAGTGATTTAAAATCAAACAAAGGTGGAAACCGTTCTTTTTCAGATTATGATTGTTTTCAATACACATTAAATGATTTTAAGGAAAAAGCTAGAGTCTTAAAAGATGGGTGTTTTCTTGTAGAGATTCTTCCAGCAGAAAATGAAAGTAATTTTCGATATCTGTATCAGATAAAAGATTATGCTGAGAAGAATGGTTTGCTTTATTATTCTAAAGTTACATGGAAAAAGGGGAATTTTGTCAGCAATACAGGAAGAAAGGCAAAAAATACACAAGATGTGATGATATTCTCAAAAGGTAAAGCAAGAAATATGAGATATGATGCCAAGAAGAGCGCGTTACAAAATCATGCTTGTTATATGAGCGGAACTACAAAAATGTTACCGACAATGTTTGATGTTCCACCAGTTCCAACAAATAGGAAAATACATCAAAGTGAATTACCTATTTCCTTATGTGAGCAAATCATTGAATATGTTACTTATGAAAACGAAGTCATTTTAGATTCATTTGCAGGAAGCGGTGTTGTTGGGCTAGCAGCTCTTAATAAAAAACGTAATTGTATTTTAATTGAAAAGGATTGCAAGATCGTTGAAAAAATAAATTCGAGGTTTGCAGAGAATATATTTTATGAAAGAAATAAATGGAGGTACACAGATGCGTGATTTGTGGTCACTCCCAGCAATCGCAAAATGGGAAAAGTCTTGCGGAAAACATCCAGCTCAAAAACCTCTTCCGTTACTCGCGCGTATAATTCTTGCTTCTACAAAAGAAAATGATTGGATTCTAGACCCATTTACCGGTAGTAGCACAACAGGCATCGCGGCTAGTTTACTGAATCGTCGCTTCTTAGGTTTAGACCGGGAAGAATCTTTTCTTGCATTGTCAAAAAATCGTCGTGAAGAAATAAATAATCCGTTAATCAGATATGAGTACCGTGAAAAAATCATGAAGTATTCTGATAAACCATTAAAAGGGATATTAGAAGTTCACGAAGAAACACCGTATTACGGTATCGATTTACCATTTGAGTAAAAAAAACATAAATCCGCTTCACAGTTTAAAATGCTAGATTGACCCATCAAACTCTTACCACAAACACATTAGTGCTTTCTATGCGTGTTATTGTATTCGGAGGGTTTATGCTTATTCTGTTCGAGTAATCGTGAAGCATTTGTTATTACTGATTCAACTGCAATTATTTTAAGGTCTTCAAGGTCGTTTTCTTCGTCGATTAATAACTGGAAAGGAGAGATATGTAATTCAATACTTAATTTAGCAAGAAGATCTGGTCGTACCCAACTTATGCCACTTTCAATTTTGCAAATGGTTTGTGGAGTAGTATCAGTTTTTTCAGCAAGTTTCTGCTGTGAAATATTTAGTTTTTCACGGTATTTTTTTACATTGCGTGCAAGAATACCGAGTATATATTTCTTATTATTCTTCATATTCTAATTTTAAATTTGTATCTATGTGAATAAAATATATTTTGAGTAGAAGTTAATTGCACTAATTAAACTGGCAGTTTAAGATTCGATTTTCTGGTGTAAGTGATAGCGTGAAATATTTTGAAAATCATTAAGGCCCCAGATTTATCATGCTAAGATAGATAAGCCTATCTGGGCACAATATCCTACTTTTACTGGAGGGAACCTTAATGAGATTCTATAAGAACCAGCATCAATTTTACATTGGTATCGACCTTCACGCAAGAACGATGTACATCTGTGTTATCA
>JAEEGL017046745.1_pt1 | contig 38141 bp, 31 predicted proteins | sample 9134231 | NCBI WGS metagenome assembly JAEEGL01 (sample SAMN16246548, study PRJNA631951) | gut metagenome | biome: gut microbiome; feature: rumen; material: fiber-attached | host: Bos | place: Iran: Karaj | collected 2018-10
ATGCTCGGCGTTACGAGGATCTTCATCATGGCTTCCCGTTCCCAGGCTTCGGCGCTGCGCGTTGCGGATGTTCTCGAACTGCCAGCGGATCTTGAAGTCGTTCCGGGAACCGGCGAAACGCCGCGATACGATCCCGAAACACCGCATGTCGAATTCAGAAACGTCTGTTTTTCCTATACCGGAATCGGCGAGAATATTTCGAACCTGAGCTTCAAGCTGCGCCGCGGCGCAACGCTCGGTATCCTCGGTTCAACGGGCTCCGGCAAGAGCACGCTCGTCAACCTGCTTCTTCGAATCTATGATGCGGACAAGGGCAGCATACTTATCGACGGAAGGGATATCCGCACCATCGAAAAGGATGAGCTGCTCGCGAAATTCGGCGCTGTTTTCCAGAACGATTTCGTGCTTGAGGGCAGTATTGCCGACAACATCCGATTCTTCCGCGATATCGGCGACAGCAATATCGGGAGCGCGGCGGAGGATGCGCAGGCATCGGAATTCATCCGTGAAAAAGGCGGCCTCGACTCCCCCGTCGACGCGCGCGGCAATAACCTTTCCGGCGGTCAGAAACAGCGTCTGCTCATTGCGAGAGCGCTTGCTGCCGATCCGGAGATTCTTATACTGGACGACGCTTCATCCGCTCTCGACTACAAGACCGACGCGATGCTTCGCCGTGCGCTTCAAAAGAATCACGGAAAGACAACAACGGTATTGATCGCGCAGAGGATCTCCTCCGTTCGCAATGCCGATCTGATCCTTGTTTTCGATGACGGCAAAGTCATCGGCGCGGGCACGCATGACGAACTCATGCGGAGCTGCGATGAATACCGGCTCATCGCAGATACCCAGATGGGCACCGGAGAGGAGGCGATCGGCGAATGAGGAAGGAAGGCAATCTCTCCGCCGCCGCTTTCAAGGCGAGCCATAACGAGACCCATGTCCCGCGCGGCAAACTGCTCGCGAGGTTTTGGAAATATCTTGGCAGGAATCGCCTGCTGATCGTGCTTGCGATGGCGCTCTCCGCGACGTCGAGCCTGCTTGCGCTTTACGGGCCGAAACTCTCCGGTAAGGCGATCAACGCCATCACCGATGAGAACGGCGTCAATTTCGACGTTGTCCTCCGCTGCGCCGCGCTGATGGCGGTCTGCTATCTGCTTTCCGCCTGCTTAAGCTACCTTCTCCAACTTGTCATGATCCGTCTTTCGCGAAAAGTCGCGAAGCAGATGCGGCACGACGTTTTTGAGAATCTCACAAAGCTGCCCGTCGGCTTTTTCGACAGAAGGCAGTCCGGAGACATCGTCAGCACGATCACATACGACATCGATACGGTCAACCAGTCCCTTGCTTCGGACGCGCTGCAGATCCTTCAAAGCACGATAACGGTCATCGTATCCCTCGTTATGATGCTCACGATCGCGCCGATCCTCGTTCCTGTTTTCGCAGTCACGATCCCCATCACCTTCTTCTTCACCCGCTGGCTTGCGCGAAGGGTCCGACCGATGTTCCGCAACAGGAGCAAAAAGCTCGGCGAGCTCAACGGTTTCGTTGAAGAAATGCTGAGCGGTCAAAAGACGATCCGGGCATACGGCCGCGAGGATGCTGTTCAGGAACAATTTGAAGAAAAGAATGCGATCGCCGTTGAAGCTTACACCAAAGCGGAAGCGAACGGCACCGTTACCGGGCCTTCCGTCACGTTCATCAACAATGTCTCCCTCGCTCTTGTCTGCATCTTCGGCTCGCTCCTCTACCTCCGCGGCATGATCCGCCTCGGCGACCTTTCAAGCTTCGTTCAGTATTCGCGCAAATTTTCCGGCCCGATCAACGAGGTCGCGAACATTATTGCCGAGCTGCAGAGCGCTTTTGCCGCGGCCGAAAGGGTCTTCGGACTCATCGACGCCGAGCCCGAATCCGCCGACGCCGCTAATGCGATCGAGCTTGACGAGGTGCGCGGCGATGTTGAGATCGACGGAGTCGATTTCTCCTACGATAAAAAGAACCCGATCATCACCGGCTTCGATCTTCACGCACCCGAAGGCTCGCTCGTTGCGATCGTCGGCCCGACCGGCGCCGGAAAAACAACGATCATCAACCTGCTCATGCGCTTCTACGACGTCGATAAGGGCGAGATCCGCGTTGACGGCCATCCGGTCAAAGACGTGACTAGAAGCTCGCTGAGGCGTTCCTTTGCAATGGTGCTGCAGGATACATGGCTTTTTTCCGGCACGATCTTCGAAAACATCGCCTACGGAAAGAAGGACGCGACGATGGAGGATGTTGTCCGCGCCGCGAAAGCCGCAAGGATCCACAGCTATATTTCAAGGCTGCCGGAAGGCTATGACACCGTTCTCACGGATAACGGCTCCGGAATATCGAAGGGCCAGAAGCAGCTTCTGACGATCGCGCGTGCAATGCTTCTCGACGCAAGCATGCTGATCCTCGATGAAGCGACCTCGAACGTCGATACACGCACGGAGCAGCAGATTCAGGCTGCTATGCGCGAGCTTATGAAGCACAAGACCTGCTTCGTGATTGCGCACAGGCTTTCGACGATCCGCAATGCCGATAAGATCCTCGTCATGCGCGGCGGCCGCGTTGTCGAGCAGGGAACGCATGAAGAGCTAATGAGTAAAGAGAGTTTCTACCGCGAGCTTTACCGCTCGCAATTCGACGCCTGTGAACAATGATATGAACAAAACAATAGACAGCTCTTCGGCGAAGGTCTTCCTTGCCGCAATAATTTGCCATGTTTTCTGGGGTTTCAGCTTCCTTGCCTCCAAGCAGGCGCAGGGCGTTGCGCATATCTTTGTTTTGCTGAGCCATCGTTTTCTGATCGCGTTTATTCTGATGAGCCTGCTCATCCCCCTCCGCATTGCGAAGCTTTCGCTGCGCGGCAAAGGGAAGCGTGCACTGCTGCTGATCGTTCTCGGCATCGCTGAACCCGTCGTCTATTTCTTCGGCGAACAATACGGGATCCTGCATTCGAACACGATCTTTTCTGGCGTCATGATCGCAATGATACCCGTTGTTTCGACCGTTGCCGCCGCGCCGATCCTCGGCGAAAGACCGACTGTCGGGCAGCTTATCTTCAGCCTTATCTCCGTCGGCGGAGTTATCGGAATCGGGCTGATGAGCAAGAGCAGCGGTTCGCTCGACTGGATCGGCGTTGCCGCTCTTGCTGTCGCAGTCATTTCGGCAACCGTTTACAGTCTTCTCAGCCGCCGGCTTTCAGCCGAGTTTTCGGCGTTTGAACGCACCTATATGATGATGGGCGTCGGCGCAGTCGTTTTCACCGTGCTCGGCTGGATAACGGCAGGCAGCGCCGTTGAATACTTCAAACCGTTCGCGCAGCCGACCTATACGCTCTCGATCGCGTTCCTCTCCGTCTGCTGCTCCGTCATCAGTTATTTCCTCGGGTCGTACGCGATCGGAAAAATGTCCGTCGCCCGCGTAACTGTCTTCGCGAACCTCACGACGGCTGTTTCGGTCTTCGCCGGCGCCGTTTTCCTGCGCGAGCCCTTCAGCTGGCTCGGGCTCGTTTTCTGCCTGCTGATCCTCCTCGGCATATACGGCGTTCAACGTACAGCGAGAAAGGATGAAAAAGGCGGCAACCGCACCTGATCACCCAAACAAGTACAGAGAAAAACAGGGTTCCCGAGGGAGCCCTGTTTATTTGTCTGCATTGACTTCAGATCGATCTATTCCGCGCTGATCGTCCGGCGCATGATGAGCACGGCGTCGGTCGCGTTGACAAGCCCATCACCGTTCATGTCGCCATTGATAAGGCCCTGCTCGCTGATCACAGCAAGATTCATCGAATAGCGCATCACGAGCAGCGCGTCGGTCGAGTTAACGACGCCGTCGCAGTTCACATCTCCGAGGAGCGTAACGGTCGGACCGTTTTCCTCATACTGCGCCGTCACCGTCATATCGTCTGTCACATTCGAGAAATCCATGTCCCAGCCGGTGAAAGTCCAGCCCTCGCGTTCTGGGTCCGCAGGCGCTTCCGCCGCATCGCCGTAGTTAACGGACTGAGTGGAAAGCACTGTGCCGTCCCAATCGGCGAATGTAACGGTATAGACATTGATCTGATAGACCGCGGTGACGGTCATATCCTCCGTTACGTTCGAGAAATCCCTATCCCAGCACGAGAATTTCCAGCCTTCACGGGAAGGCTCCTCCGGCGCCTCCGCAGAAGTTCCATTCTCTACGGTCTGCGTTGAAAGAACGGTGCCGTCCCAATCGACGAAGGTTACGGTATAGTAAACCGGCAGTTCGATCAGCTTATACAGCCTTATTTCCGAAGGATTCTTCGAAGTTTCGTACTTACCGGTCGGCAGACTCTGCGAAATCGCCTTGAACTTCAAATAATAGAATCCGTCGCTGTCGATCTGGTTATTAAATGAGCCATCGGTCCCGTAGAGCCACGCTACCGCAGTCATGGACGGATAAAGCACGCTGTTCAAATTGAGACCGAGATACTTGTTGTTGCCGACGTTTTGCCAGGAGTAGCCGTCATCAGCGTTCCCCGAGGGGACCCAGGTTATTGCGTCGAAATCAAGCTGCTGATCGATCGAGATCCTGTCATCCTCCATTATCATCACGGCGACAGGCAGTATGTACTGATTATCCGAAACGGTCGTATTGCCAACAGCGTAGCCAAGCGTGCCGCGAACGGACGAATCGGCAACTAGGATGTATTTCCCGCCGGGTTCTACCGAGAACACTCGCTCGTAGCCTTCGAAATCACACACGGTCACCGAAGACGATGCGGTGATGATATCCTTCGTTGTAAGATTTGTTGCAGTAGCTGTAATGATCGCGGTACCCGACGCTATCGCATTTATCTGCGCGCCTCCTTCGGCGGCAGCGACCTGCACGACGGACGGATCGGAGCTTGACCACTCGATCTCGTAATGATTGGCATTTGCAGGAACCGTATTAAGGTGCAGATCAGCCGTATCTCCCGCAAAGAGTTCAATATTTTCGGGCGAAAGCGTAATCGATTCAAGATCGACGGGAAGCGAATTGCCGCCTTCTCCGGTCAGCTCGATAACATCGGAAGTGTTGCGGCCGTAGTCGCCGACCTTAACATAAACGGTCGAATGATCGCCGACGGAGAGCGTCATTTCGGTGGTCTTGCCTCTCTCGTGCTCGGTAATCGCCCGCTCTGCAAGCAGCGTTGTGCATTCCGCTTCCGCGTAAACGCCGATCCATGCGGCATAGTGATCGTCATGAACATTGACCCTCAGCGTTCCGCCGTCGACTTTCCAATAAGTGACGTCCGGAGCGGTGATATCGACAGTCATCGGAAGCACGATCTCGCAGCATTCGTTTTCGGCGGGATCGAAGCCCTCGTAATCAAGATAATGGTAAAGCTTGAACACGACGTGCGCGCCTTCGGCAAGATCATCCGGCGCCCAGGATTCGAATTCGATCCAATCGGAGTTGTGGTGGAAGGTGCTTTCGGTATACTTCCAGGCTTTCGGCATGTTGATCAGATCCTCGGAATAATAGACTTCCTCCGGGTCGTCCGCATTGTAGATCCTGAGTCCGCCTTCCCCGCCGTTTCGGATCAGTGCGTAAAGGACTTTGTCGATCCTGTCATAGTAATTATCACCGTTCGGTGAAAGGGTGCAGCGATCCGCCCACCAATCGGTTGTGGAGATATAGGGATTCGCGCCGAAAAGCATGAATTCATCGCCGCTGACAACGGAGCCGATCTCCGTCTGCACAGAATGGATGTTATAGTTGTTGACGCCCCGGATCTCATCAATATAGGTGTTCCTGTCAAATACGGAAGCTTTGCTCCAGCTGCCGTAGAAGCCGAGGAACGGGATAACGAGATCGACCGTTCCGTCAAGTACGACGTTGCCGTCGATATAGATCCCGTTCGGGAATTTCGAATCGAGTTCGCTCTTCAGGCTGCTGCTTAGCGTCACGGTGATGGTTACGCTCCGGGTGCTGTTCGCCGGAACCGTAAACGAGCCGCCGCCGCTGACGGTGCAGCTTGCAGTGATGTTCTGCGCGGTACCGCCCATAATCAAAGTGGATTGACCGTTGAGATCCTTCGACTTTGTATTCTCCGTCAGTACCGTAACGTTGGGGTTGAAGCTGAGCGCTGTCGAACCGAAGTTGACAACATTGAATGAAAGCGTGTAAACACCGGTCTTGTCGGGATCGTCGCCGAGCTCGAGTTTCGGACGGATACAGTTGTCAACGGTGATATAGGCTTTCGTCGTGATCGCCTTTTCGAGGTCGATGATGCCTGCACCCTGTGTGCGCGGAGAAGTATTGCTGACAGGGTTTGCAGTGCACATCAGCAGGCGATTGATCATTTCGACTTTATCTTCGCCGGACAGGTTCGGCCATGTGACATTGACATAATTCGTAAGCAGAGCCATCGCGCCGGCGACATGGGGGCTTGACATCGAAGTTCCCGACTTCTGGCTGTAACCGGTTGTTGAACCGTTCAATTCGGCGTCGGCCGGGGAATTGATATTTGCGCCGGGTGCTGTTACTTCCGGCTTTAGTTTCAAATCCGGAGTCGGCCCGTGGCTGGATGTTGCGACCATTGACGGGCTGTTCTTCTGGCAGTTCGCAACGCAGAGCGAGCGCGTGTAGGTTCCCGGAGCGGATACAAGACCGTTGTCGGGGTTCATGGCAAGCGCATACCTGAACGCTGAGCCGTAGTACTGCTGGCCGATACCGGAGCCGCCGTTGCCCGCAGCGCAGGCAATATTCACGCCGTGCTGCGTCAGCAATTCACAAACCGCATCGAATTCCTCGCTTTCGGAAGTATAGCCGAGGTCGGTTCCGAGGCTCAGGTTGACAGAATCGACTTCGAGGTAAGCGCAATCCTCCAGAGCCGCAAAGATCATATCCATGCTTGCGCCTCCGCTTGGGCTGAATACCTGCATGATAACGAGCTGCGAATCCTTTGAAACGCCTGTGTAGCTGCTTCCGGAATAGTTGCCTGCGGCAATACCCGCAACATGGGAGCCGTGGTCCGAGCCGGCATAGCTGTGACTTACGTCGTTAGTGCCGTTCACATAGTTGAAGCGGAAGGGTATCTTCCCGCTGTAGTAAACGGCAGCGGCGTCCAGAGTGCCGTCTTCATATTTGCTTTCCGCATGAAGATCGTTGTTCGAAATCACGTTTTCAAGATACGCTGCATCTATCTTCGTGTCGGGAGGGACGATGCTGAATGCAACATGATCTACTACGCAGCCCGTGTCGATGATCGCAATAGCCGTGCCCTTTCCAGTATAACCGGCATTCCAGACATCGTTTGCGTTGATGAAGCCGACGGAAGTATCGAGCCTGTCCTCCTCGGTCTTATCAAGCACCGGTGCAGCATAAACCGGAGCTATAAAAACTTTCTCGACTTCCGGAAGCTCAGCGATCGCTTTTTTCATTCCATACGGAAGTTTTACAGCAAAGCCGTTGAACAGCAGCGTATAGCTGAAGCCGAGTTCCATTTGTGTTCCGTCGGGAAGCATGGAACCGATCTTATCAATAACGCGGTTCTGTTTGCCCTTCAGAACGGATGCCATATCGTCAGCTGACTTTGATTTAACGTCGCTGTATCGCGCGGCAACTGGAGCGCCTTTGAGTTTTACCATAAGGGTGACGATCTCGTCATCCGCAGGCGCGGGCGCTTCTTTTTCCGATGTGTCGATCCTCACTGCATCGGGGTTAACAGGATCCTCATTGGCTGCTGCCGGTTTATCGATAAACGTATTTTCGGCAAGCTGCAGCGCGCCTATCGGTGCGGCCGCGGCAAGCATGATCAGCGCCAGGAAGATGCTGAGCAGTTTTTTCATCAGGTGTTATTCCTCCTTCCGCCGGAGCGGATAGATATAGATAAATTATTTTATCACATTCTTTATTGTATGTCCACAAAAAACCGTATTTTCCGGGGCCATGAAGCACGCTCTGCATAATAAAAAACCGGGGAGCGTTCCCCGGCTTTCATTCATCTTGCTATGTTGTTCCAGCTCTCAACCTCGCTGAACGGTATGTATTTGTCGTAACCTATGAGAACAACTTCCCCGTCGCTCAAAAGCACAGCCGTATTCCATGCGCTTGTCGCGATCGCAGTTACGCTCACGCCCTGCCTGTTCGCGCCTGAGACATCGATCTGGTCCCATGAATTATATCCGCAGGCCTCGACTTTTCCATCCTTTGTGACATAAACGAGGTGCCAGCCCTTGACGCAGATTGATGCGACGTCGTTATGACCGTAAAAATCCATCTGACCGTGGTTTAGATTGCCGATATAAAGCACGTTGCCGGAGACGTCAAGCGCTGTTGAGCCCCTTTCACCGGCGGAAACCTGAACGATATTCTTCCAGTCCCCGACAGAGCACCAGTCGCCTTCCTGGTTATAAATCGCGGCGACCTTCCCCGAATCGAAAAGCACGAGCACATGAAACACGCCTACGGAAACGGCGACAGGCCGTCCGTTTTGATAGATATCCTCCGGGATCGAATACAAACCCGATTCGTCCTTATCGCCCGGACCTCCCGTAATATGAAGGTGGCCGGACTTGTCTATCGCGGCGCAAGCGCAGGCGTTTGCGGAAATGAACTCGATATCCTGCCATTCCGCGATCTCCGAAGCGATGACCCTGTTATTGCTTGTCGAATCGGTTCCTGCGAGCAGCACACGGCCATCGGATGTCAGACCGATCGCGAAATACCAGCCAGCGGCAACCCGAACAACGCCGTCCCAGTCGGCGACGCCGTCAGCGACCTTCTGATTAGTGCCGGAAACGACGACCGATCCGTCGTCAAGTACAGCGATCGCGAATTTTTTGCCGAGATCGAAGCAATAAGAATAATATCGCATCGGGTCGACCTCCGGTTTCGGGATCAGCTCGGGCGGGGTCGTGGCTTCCGGTTCGTCGGTGGCTTGCGGCTGCGCGGGATCGGGCGTTTCCGTAACAGAACCGTTCGGTGGTATGGTCACATACTCAAAAGGCGTGTTTTCCGCATTTGCCGAACTGCTGCTGTTCTTTTGCCCGAGATTTTTGATCAGCATCACCGCGCCGAACACAAGCGCGCCGAGCGCAAGAGCACCGGCCAACAGCGCAAGCGCGGTCTTTGCTCCGCTGCGTTTCTTTGCGCCGCCGTCATTACCCGCTTTTTTCTCGTTATCTTTATCGAGCTCCCAATCCGAAAACCCCTTATCGTCCGCTTTCGGCATTGCGGGAATGATCGGGGAATCATCATTACCGGCAGCGGGTCGCTTCCCCGGGTTTGGAGGTTGTGCCGCAAGCGCTGCAATATCGAGTGTGCCGTCACCCGCTGCGATCAGCGCACGCTTCATCCCTGCGGCGCTTCTGAATCGGCTGCGCGCGTCGAACGCACATGCTTTACCGAGCACGGCGTTCAATTCTTTCGATGCATTCGCCGCGGGAGGCAGCGATTCTCCCCCGAACCGTCTGTCGAGTGCTTTTTTGATTTCCCCGGCGTCATTCTCACTTCCTTCCGGCAAAAACGGCGGACGGCTGCCGTTCATCATCCGGTAAAGCACAAGGCCCAGCGAGTAAAGGTCGGAAGCAGCGCTGCGTTCCCGGCCGTTTTGCGCTTCCGGCGCGAGGTAATCCGGTGAGTCGCCATTCGCAAAAATGCATGCGGTGTCTCCCGGCGTCTTTTCCGTTCCGAGATCGCCGAGTTTGAAATTGCCGCTGACATCCGCAAAGATATTGTCCGGCGTAATGTCGCCGTGAACGATGCCTCGCTTTTCGAACTCCTCAAGCGCTGTGCAGATATCGGTTCCAAGCTTTATGACTTCGCTCTCTTCGAGCGAGGAACCTTCCGCATACTTCGTGAGCGGCGTCAGGAACTCCGTCAGCATCACGATCGCCCAGCCAAGCGACTGCTGTTTTTTCAGGCAGCGATACTCGCGGACCTCCGCCATATTCGACTTCCCGCCGAGCGACTGTATCTGCTTGACCTGTCGCAGATACTTCTTCGCGACCGCTTCATAATAGGCGCGAACATCTATCCCGTTTCCGTAAGCGGAACGCAGTTCTTCGATCTCGCTCTCGCTTTTCGGGATCTCGATGATCTTCACAGCAGCATAGTCGTCGACCGTCGTTTCGCCTTCGGTTTTCTTTCGGACAGCGCGATAGATTTCGCCGGATGAACCCGAACAGATCCGTTCGCCGAGTTCATAATCCGGCCAGATTTTCCGGATGTGCTGCAAGAGCGCTTCCTGCATGAGACTCACCTCATTCTGACGATATTATGCCAATTCAATGCGCCGCTGAAGCCGTTGATCGTGTTCTGGTTGCCGATGAATGCGACCGAACCGTCGCTGAACAGGGCTGCGGAGACCCAGAGCGAACCTGATACTGCGACGACATGCTTATTGCCGTAACTGTTCCACTGGGAAACATTGCACTGTCCGTATGTGTTGTCACCGGTGCAGCCGACGTTTCCGTTCCTGTCGATGTAAACGAAATGATAGCCCTTCGACGCGATGCAGGCGATGTTAGTAAGGTTGCGGACAAGAGTCTGGTCATGCTTGTATCCGCCGGTATAAACTACCGTGCCGTTTGCGCGAAGCCCGACGGAGCCGCCCTGACAGGCCGTTATCGCAACGATGCCGCTCCAGTTATAAACATCGCACCTTTCGCCGGCTTTGCCCTCCTCTCGGCCGAAAGCGGCGCACGTACCGTCCGCGAAAAGGATCAGAACATGGTCCCTGCCGGCGGAGACCGAAACGGCTTGCGCGCCGGAGGCTGACCTTATCGAGTACGGGAAGGAATAACTGAGCAGCTCTTCGCTCGGATCATGCTTTTCGGGATGGCCCGCAACGAAAACGTTGCCGTAGCTGTCCAATGCGATCAATGTCCTTGCCTGAGCGGATATCTGGACGATATTGCGCCAGCTGTAGACATAATTCAAGTCGATGTATTCGGAGTCGCTGCCCGCGATCACGACAGTGCCGTCGCGCCTGAGGCCTGCGGAGAAATAGTATCCTGCGGCGACCTGAACGATATCGTTCCAGCCGCTGACATTGCATTTTCCGTTATTGTTGTTGCCTTCCGCAACAGCATGACCGTTGCTCAGCAGACCGATGACATGATCCTGACCGACGTCAAAGCCCCAGCAGTAATACTGACTTTGCTCGAATGCGGGAACGGACGTCGGTGCATCCGTAGGCTGCGGCGTTGCAGGCACAGCTGTCGGGTCAGGCGTCGGTTCATCCGTCGGCGCGGGGGTATAATACGGTTCCGTCGGGTATCCCGTCGGGGCAGGAGTCGGAACTTCGGGAACTGCCGTAGCTGCCCCCGGGTTCGGTTCCGGAGTTTTGGCGGTATTGTCGCCGCTTTGCGCGGTCTGATCCGGCTCAGCTGTCGCAGTGGGATCTCCGGAATTTCCCGCAAAGAAGTTTTTATAAGCAAACCACCCGCCGACGCCGAGAAGCGCAAGGGCGAGAATTATCAGGATCGCGATCAAAGCTTTTTTATTTCCGCCGTTCTGCTTCCCCGTTTCAGCCGGAACGGGCTGAACAGGTCCCTGCTGCATCGGCGGGACCGGCGCTGCAGGCACGCCGATAAAGTTCCTGTCCATGATCGCAGCCTTCATTTCGCCCGCGCTTTGGAAACGGTTTGCTGGGTTCGGGTCGCATGCCTTCAGGACGACAGCACCGAGATGCGGAGAGGCACCGTCGGGCATCGGAAGCTTCGCACCGCCGAGACGGGCTTTACGGGCTTCGCGCACAGCGGCGGTATCGTTTTCGCGTCCTCTCGCGACGAAGGGGAACCTGTTCCCATTGAGAAGTTTATAAAGCAGGATGCCAAGCGCATAGGTATCCGATGTTCGGTCGCGCCTGCCGCCCGAGGACGACTCCGGCGGAAGATAGTTCCAAACATCCTCTTTCTTTTCATTGCCGCAAAGCAGTTCGACTGCCTGTTCAGTGCCGGGAAAAGCGACCTTGTAATTGCCGTTCACATCGACAAAGATGCTGTCCTCGCAGATTTTTCCGTAAACCCTGTTCCCGCTTTCGCATATTTCGAGGAAGGATGCGATATCGCTTCCGAGCTTAACGGCTTCGTTTTCGTCGATGGATTCCTGACCTTCGAGATAATCGGCGAGCGGAGTCAGCCGCTCCGTCAGCGTGCAGATGACCCATCCGGATGAATCTTTATTTTTGAAAGTGCGGCAATCGCGGATGCGTGCTGCGCCGTTCGTTCCGTTCATACCGCGTATCGCGTTCAGCTGGTTCACGTAATCCGCAGCCATGGACTCGAATGCCGATTCCATTTGTTCCGCGCTGCCGTATTTCCCGGCGAGCGCCGCGCTGTCCGCGCTTTCTGGCGGGATCGTGACGACTCTTACAGATGCAAGGTCATCAAGGCCGGGCGCCGATGCAGAGCTGTTTCGAACAGCGCCGAACATTTCGGCACATTTTCCGTTTTGGATGCTGTTTCCGAGTTGGTATTCGGGCCATGTGTTTTGAATTATCCGTAATATCTCCTGCTGCATGCTTTTTCCTCTTTTCGTGATGCCTCCCTCACCGCTTCGGGCGGCGCTGATTGAGAATGTTGAATGGTCACGCCCGATTCGTGTCGAAACGGCGCTTGCAGAATCCTCTGTAATATATAGATGTGTTTATTTTATCATAATCGGGGAATTCATGTCAACAATGAAGGAACCGTTGCGAAGTTCGCGGCAAAAAAGCAGGGCGGTTCCGAAAAGAGCCGTCCCGCTGTATTTTTAATCGTTCAAATTGCCATATCAGCCTGCTGCGACCTGGCGCATGATGAGAATTGCGTCGGTTGTGTTGACGCCGCCCCGGCCGTTCATGTCGGCGTTGACAAGGCCCTGTTCGGTGATTTCCGCAAGACCCATGGAGTAACGCATAACGAGCAGAGCGTCGGAGGAATTCACAGCGCCGTTGCAGTCCGCGTCGCCGAGAAGAGTGACTTCGGGACCGACGGGCGTTTCGCTGAATTTCGCGATAAAAGTCGAGGGAAGCTGTTCATCCGCCGACGGCATCCAATTCGCATCCTCCGAAAGCAGGTTGTCCTCTCCGTCATACCAACCGATGAACTCTTCGCCTTCATCCGCTGTCGCAATATGCCACATGTCGGGTCTGTCATCCAAAACATAATCGTAGCATGCAACAGTGCCGTTTCCGACCGCAATAATGCTTTCAAAGCCAAACTTATCTGCGTTCACTTTGATTTCCTTGAGGGGATTGTCCAGGCAGCCGATTTGAGTCAGATCAGTGCAGAGTGATACATCCAGCACCGTCAGATTATTGTTGCTGCATTCCAGGCACGGTATGCTCGGGCATCCGCTTACGTCAAGGAAGGACAGTTGGTTATCAGAGACGTCAATGCCGAAATTCAGCGCGGCATGATCACCGCTGAGATCGAGCGATTCGATCGCGCACATATTGCAGGTCAGTTCCTGAATGAGGCTGCTCCCCGTTACGTAAAGCGAAGTCAGCGTTTCACACATGCTGCAGTCGAGGCTGATCAAAGCCGGGCAATTCGATGCATCTACAGACGTCAGGTTATTGCTTGCGCAATAAAGCATATCCAACTCGGTGAAGCCGCTGACATCCAGATCTCCGACAAGCTCTTTGTTCGGGATGGAGATCATGTTCACATGACCGCCGACCCAATAGATGTCGCAGCCCCAGGAATTCGGATCTTCCGGATCGACCGTATCTCAGAGCTTCGATGCATTGGTCACGCCGTCTGCGTCTTCGAGTCGGAGAAATGCTGCCATCTTGTTGTACTCGTATTCGTCATAGCTTTCCGGTACTTCGCGGTGCATTTCTGCGATCGCAAAGACAGGAACGACCGCAAGCACCATCATCAGCGCGATGATTGAGCTTAGGATCCGTTTTACTTTCAGTTTTTTCTCCGAAGTTTTTCACGGCCGCACGGCCTTGCTTCAGGCGGAAGTGTTCCGCCGGATAACATAATTCTTATACCATATTGCAGTCAAAAAGAAAAGCGTAATATATCACTTGCCTCTGTTTTTCAGTATCCTGCGAATGATCGCGTACTGCAGGCGGTCCGGCAAAGCGTTCATTATCAGCAGCAGCGGGTTGCGGTTGATCTTGTAGACATACTTCGGGTGTTTTGCACGGGCAGCACGACTTGCGAGCGCGGCGATCTTTTCGGGCGGGACTTTTCGCGCCTCCACCCTTCCGACGATGCTTTTGAAGCGTTCGGCGTTGCAGCGATACAGCTTTGTATTATCGATAAAATCATCGAGCCGCTTTGTGGAAACATCGAGAAGGCCCGTATCAACAGCACCGGGCCGGATCAGTATCACGCGATGACCGAGAAGCTGCAGCTCCATCCGCAGCGAATAGGCGTATTGTTCAACTGCGGTCTTCGTAATCGCGTAAATGCCTGTGAACGGAAGCGGGTCGAGCGGCGCAAGCTCGCTCGAAACGATGATGATCCTTCCGTTCGGCTTGAGCAGGGGCAGAAAAGCTTTGTTAACGCGGTAATCGGAGAAAAGATTGACGTCGAAGATGCGTTTGAAATCCGTTTCATCCATCTCCACGAGCGAATTGAGATCATACATCCCCGCCATATTGATGATGTAGTCGAGTTTTTCGCCGGATGCTTTCAGTTTCGCCGCAGCTGCATTCACGGAATCGCCATCGGTCAAGTCGGTTTTTATGAAGTCAAAACCATCCGTTGACTCCGGCTCGCTGATATCGAGACCGAAAACGCGGCAGCCCTCCGATGAGAATTTTTTAACGGCGGCTGAGCCCATGCCGCCCGCCGCGCCGGTTATCAAAACAGTTTCTTTGCTTTCAGATTCGGTCTTTATCATCGTTTTTGCTCAATATGGCGTCGAGAATCTCAAAGAGCTCATCATCGTTTTGATAAGGATAGATGCTGAAGTACGGGTCGCCTGTCAGCATCGCCGAAAGCTGCGCCTTTGTCTTATCATAGAAGATGTGGCATGGCGTTCCGAGCTTTTCCGCATAGGCGAGCTCATAGCCGACGCCGAGAGAAGGACAGGTGCATTCCGCGATCAGAATGTCGGCTTCGCGCAGCCAGGCGGTATCCTGCTCATAGATCTCCGCGTCGCGGTCACGCCCGAGCTCCAAAGCGCTGAGCTGCGGGCTGCCGACATGCTCGGTCAGAACAACATCGGTCCGCTGCATGTATTCGATCATCCGGCGGTAAAGTTCCGCATCGACCCGCCCTCCGCGGATCGAACCCGCAAAATAGATTTTTCTTTTCATACGCTCTTCCTCCAAATTTCGAGATCCGTTACAGCCGAACAGAGCATTTCCTCCGGCTTCACTCCCGGATCGATCCACTGCGCTGTCTTTTCCTCCGGCAGAATCAGGGGCATCCTGTCATGGATCCTCGCAAGTTCTGCTGTCGGAGCGCGCGTTAGAACAACGAATTTCGGAAGGCCGGCCTCCATTCGGTAGAGTCCGCAAAGGAAAACTTCCTTCCCGTTTTTCGGGCGTATCGACCAGCGCTCACCCGTCCTTTTCCGCCCGTTTTCGGAGGGGATATGCTCCCATTCGAAATACCATGAGGCCGGAATTATGCAGCGCCTGCTCCGCCATGATGGTGCGAAAGCGCGTTTCTCCCCCGCCGTCTCCGCCCGTGCGTTGAAAACATCGCATGTCGGGAGAGTCTGTCCTTCGGCCGGCGGTTTGAGGCTGAAGCCCCACTGCATCGGGAATACGGTTTCAATTTCTTTTTTATTCAGCGCGATAGCTGGCGTTACTGATGCCGGACCGACTTCCCCGCTCTGCAGGATCGGCGACGCAAGAAGGCTGCGGAACCTGTCTGCAAGCGGGCTCACGTTCGCCGTTTCGGCAAGTTCCCTCAGCCGTTTTGAATCCCTGTCGATAAAAAACCTTACGCACATATTCAGCGATCCTTTCCGATCCAAAGCATCAGGCAGCGATGTGTTTTTCCTCTGTATTCAATGCTTTCCGTTTCGCCTGTGAAGCGCATACCGCTCTTTTCCATCACGCGCCTGCTCGCGGTATTTTCCTCAAAACAGCCCGCACGAACTGTTTCAAAGCCGAGACGGAACAGCTCCGCAATCGCGGTTTTAAGCATCTCTGTCGCAAATCCGCGGTTTTTATGCTCGGGGTCGACAACATAGCCGAGTTCGATAGCATTTCCTTCAACGCAGGTATCGTTGAGAAAGCCGACGGCAGTATCGCCGAAAAGCGCAAGATAAATAAAATGCCCGTCGGAATTCGAAAGCGCTTTCATCCTTTCGAACAGACGGACAGCTTCATCCTCCGAGGAAAAATCGGGGATCATATAGGTCTTTTTGATCTCTTCGTTATAGAAAAGCCGAAGCAAAGTCTCCCTGTCAGCGCCTGTCAGCGGCCGCAGATTAAGCCGCTCCGAAGCAAGATCCCGGCTTCGTAAAGCAAGTTTATTGATGAATTGTATTCGGTTATCGCTCACGAATTTCCCTTTCGCATTATTTTCCTTTGAGTCAGTATAGCATCCCCGCGCTTTCAATGCAAGCGCCGTTTTTATAGCCCCGTCTTTTTCAAAAACGATATGTTGTCTTGACTTCCGGCGCGGATTATGGTAGTATGATTTCAGTATATACTATATGCGATCCTTCTGCCTGCGTTCAACAGACGGCATGGACGCCGAGGTTTATGAAATCCACTGAAAGAGAGGTAATTCACTATGGATCTTAAAAAAACAATGATCAGATTCGGTATCTGCTTCCTGGTCGGTTTTTTGCTTGCGCTTGCCGTATGGGGTGTTTTGGGCCCGAACGGTGATTTCCACGGTGCGGCTGCGCTTGCATGGATCGCCCGCATCATCATTTTCCTGCTTATCTTTGCGCTGTTCTATTGGATCGTGCTCGGCATCATGATGTCGAAAGCCAAAGGCGCCGCCGCAATCGTTCCGACAGTGATCATCTCCGCTCTTATTGCGCTGTTCGTAACGTTCCTCTGCACATGGACCGCGAGATGGACCTCTGGAACTTTCTTCGGTCTGCTGCCGCTGACCGTCGTCAACGCGCTGATCCTCTTCCTTGTGCTCTCGAAGCTCAATATTCCCCACAAATGATCTGCAAAAAGCAGGGCTCCGTCCTTTCCGACGGAGCCCTTTTTGTTTGTGGTTTTTTAGTTTTCCGTATTGAGCTTTCCCGCCTGTTTCAGCAATTCCTCAACGAGCGCGACGGATTCAAGGACCAGATCGTCGCAGTGCTGCTTCTTTTCGCCGCCGGCTTCCGCGTTCATTCGCAGGAGTTCCGAGCAGTCCAGCACGCCGTTATGGTTCAGCTTCATTTTAAGGTGGAATTCGGAAACCGTCCGCGGGTCGTCCGCACCGAAAAGGCCAAGCGCCATCAGGCCTCCTGTCACTGCGCCGCATACGGACCCACGCTTCATTCCGCCGCCGAAATTTGCGGCGATACGGAATGCCGTTTCCTCCGTTATTCCCGCAGCTTCCGCGAACGGGATCAGTACCGACTGTGCGCAGTTATAGTGCGGTACCTCGATCGCACGGAGTTCTTTGGCCTTTTCGATAAACTTGCTCATTACTTTTCTCCTTTTGTATTGTTTTCGTCGGCAACCTCGACGCAGTAGCCGCGGCGGCCGCATTCGGGGCAGGTCAGTTTGCGCGTTTTCGGCGTATGCGAGGCCCAGAACATCTGCTTGAAGGTCGGCTTGAAGACCTTGTGGCATTCCGGGCAGATATACGCGACGCTGCGATAATAGTAGCGGCTGCACCAGATCGCCCACGGAATGGCGATGACCAGCGCGGCAGCGTACGCCCACCACCAGCCCTTGATGATCCAGAGCGCGACGCCGGCGGCCTCCAGAAGGAAGATCGGGATGGCCGAAAGGAGCATTGTTCTGCGGGTTTTTTTGAGATCGTTCTTGTTGTTCATAGTGTACGCTATGTCGCCGATCGATTCAACGGAAACTTCGTTCGCTTGCCGAAGACCGCTTTTCAGCTGCTCGAGCTTTTCGAGCTTTTCCTTTCTTTCGCCGATCTCCGCTTTCAGCGTCTGCTCCTGCTGTTCGAGCAGCAGCGAGATCACGTTCGGAGCATTGTCCTCCGAGAGGATCTTCGAAATGCCGTCGAGCGAGATGCCGAGCTCGCGGAGGAAGCAGACCGTCTTCATCTTCTGAAGATCGCTCTCCGAATAGAGCCTCCTTCCGCCCTCGGTGAGCTCCGACGGGGAAAGGATCCCGCGGGTGTCGTAATACTGGACAGTTCGTACGGTGACGGAGCAGAGCTTCGCGATCTCTCCCGTTGTGTATTTGGACATAGCTTTCACCTCCTTCGCCGCATACTTTAGCTCATTACGCTGCGTCACAAGCAACCCCTGACGCAGGGGGATTTTTCGAGAAAACTTGTATTTTTCGGAAAAAACACCGGAATCAAGCACTGCGATCGGCGAACAGGCTTTGTTTTTCCGAAAAAACCACTTCCCTGATATTTTAGCCTATTCATCGCCGGATTTCAACTCCTTCGGCATTAATTCGGCAACCGCCCTCCGTTTCATGCGGAGTTTCCGAATTACTCTTGCATTTATTATAATTATTCTGTATAATAGTTTGAAGGATATATTTATTTTCACAAGTATTGCACAGACGGAGTGTTGTGTATGGAAAGCATTGATCTAAAGAACATTTGGCCTGAATGGAAGATCGAAGGAGCGCCTCTCGGCAGAGGTTCATACGGTACCGTTTATAAAGCTGTCCGAAACAACTACGGTATCGAGACCGTATCGGCGATCAAGGTTATCTCCATCCCGCGGGATGAATACGAGGTCGATTCGCTTGTTGCCGAAGGTTATACGATCGACGATTCCAAATCCGTTTACCGCAGCGTTGTCGATGAATGCATCAATGAGATCAGCATCATGGATTCATTCAAAGGCACCACGAACATCGTCAGCGTTGAGGATTACAAGGTCGTTGAAAAGAAGGACCGCTTCGGATGGGATATCTACATCCGGATGGAGCTTCTGACTCCGCTCACAAAACGCCTTGCCGAAGGTGAATTGACGGAGAAGGAAACGGCGAAGCTTGGCATCGATATCTGCACCGCGCTTGAGCTTTGCCACAGCAAAAACGTTATCCACCGCGATATCAAACCGCAGAATATTTTCGTCAACGATTATAGCAGCTATAAACTCGGCGATTTCGGGATCGCCAGGTCCGTTGACAGCGTTTCAAAGGGGCTTTCGCTCCGGGGCACGCTCAGCTACATAGCGCCCGAGGTCGAACGCAGCGAAGAATACGATAAAAGTGTCGACATCTATTCGCTCGGGCTTGTGCTTTATTTCTGTCTGAATAAGCGGAGGCTGCCTTTCCTTGATACGAGCAAGAAGCTCCTCAGCCCGACCGAACGCGATACGGCAAATACTCGCCGTCTTTCCGGCGAACCTCTTCCCCCGCCCTGCAGCGCGTCGCCGCTCATGGCGGACATCATCCTCTGCGCCTGCGATCCCGATCCGAAGCAGCGTTTCAGTACCGCGTCGGCGATGAAGACCGCGCTGCAGGCCGTAATCGCGCAGCAGGAAGCTCCTGCCTGTCCCGCCAAGCCCGCTGCAAAAGTTCCCGCCGGAGTTAATGCTTCTGCTGCACCGAAGCCGACGCCCGCACCGGCAGCAAACCGGGTTTCCCCCGCCTCGCTGCAGCGAACTGTCAATTTATCCACCGCGACGCAGCAAACTGCTCAAACTTTCGTGCCGCAGCAGACACCTGTCTATACCGCCGCGCCGCAGCCAGTTCAAAACAGGCAAAAGAAAAGATCCAAACTCCCGCTTATTATCGGATTACTGCTCGCCCTCTGCCTGCTCATCGGCGCTGCGCTGATAATTATTCCGAAGCTTATAGGCGGTTCCGGTGATACTTCCGCCAATTCCGATAATCCCGGTATTAGCTCCGTCAGCACCTCACCCGGCGAAACAGCAGCACCCGGTGAAGCGCAGAATACGCCGATACCTACTGCAGCGGTCAAGCTCTCCGACACCAATGCTCTGTACAATCTCAGCCCGGGATCCTATAAAACCGGAGATGATGAGCATGCGTCCTTCGAGATGGGTTCAAGCACCGTGGACGACGGCTTCGCGATCTTCTGCAAAGATGCGGGATACTGGAATACTTACGGTTATTTTTCAATTGATCTTGACCGAAAGTATTCTTCCGTCACTTTTGATATCGGCCACGTCAACGGCACCAATATGGGAGATATCTTTTTAACGGTTCATCTTGATGATACGCAGCTTGGATACGATCAGATCGAAGGGCTCGCGGAAGACGGCAAGATCAGTATGCATACCGCTTCCCAAACAATTACAATACCCGTTCAGGGCGTAAAGACGCTGTTTATTGAGCTTTCTACACCCAGGCACTACACATCCAACAAGAATGCGCTGGATCCGTATTACGGCTTCGCGAATTTTTACCTTACTCCGAAAGCATAACCTTTCGCCAAATAACATGAAAGGAAAACGCTATGTCCGAAGAATTTGAAAACAAGCTTGATTTTACGGAAAACGCCCGGGAAGCGCTCTATTCCGCCGTGGACAGCGAGGGTTTTATTGATAACGACGCGGAGATGATCTATGATGTTATCTCAAAGCGTCTGAAATTCATTCCTTTCGGCGAATACCTGAAGCGCTACATCTACCGCAGCGCAGGCATTGAAGGACCGTTTGAAGAAGTCGGGCTCGATATCTACCGCCGGATCATCAGGGATTCCTTTGCAGACACGGATACCCCGCCCTCCTTTGAGCCGACTTCGGCGAAACTCAGCGCGCTTTCGAAGAACTGGCTGACTCAGCAGTCCGTCAGCCGCAAAGTCGTGTTTCTTCTCGGTTTCGGTCTCGGAATGCCCGAAAACGATGTCGATCGTTTCCTTACAAAAGCGCTCCGGGAGCGCGGTTTCAACGCGAAGGATCCTTTCGAGATCATCTGCTGGCACTGTTTCAGGAAAGGCTACGGCTATCCGAAATTTAACGAACTTTGGAATTCGTTTCTGAAAGCTTCGCCGCAGGGTTCCGCAGGGCGGCATCTGCTCGACGAATTGACAGTTGCCGTGCGCGGTAAAGTCGATACGCTCAGCGAGGATGATGCGCTCATTGCTTTTGCATCGCAGTTCAAAACGAAGGATAACCGGCCCAAGCTTTCCGTTTCAACACGCAAATGCTTTGACGGGCTTTTCGCCGAGGCAAAGCGCATCGTTGCGGAGATCTATACCCGAGGCGAAGAGGAGCGCGCGCGGATCGAGGCCGCCAAAGTCGAAGACAGGCTGTTGAGGGATGACCGTGTTTCCGACAGCGAACGCAATGAAAGGATCCGGCGGATCAGGGCGGAAGCGCGTATCTATAAGCCCGAGGATATCACCGAAAGCGATCTTGAGCACATCATCTCTTCCGCGATCCCCGTTGACCGCCATGGCAACCTGACTCCGAGCAAGGCTTCCGCGCTCTCCGGCCGTTTCGACGGCAAACGCTTCAGCCGCCAGCATATCAACGATATCCTCGAAGGCAACACCGAAGCTACGCGTTTCGACATAATAACGCTGAATTTCTTCATCATGTCGCAGTCGCTTGACCAGCACCCAAATAAGCGCGAGCGGTACTTTTCATTCATCAATTCGACAAACAGGCTTCTCGAAGGCTGCGGTCTCGGCGAGCTCTATATTTCGAATCCCTATGAATGTTTCGTACTCATGTGCCTGCTCTCCGAAGATCCGCTCGGCACCTATGCCGACGTTTGGGAGCTTTCGTACGAAAACTGACAGAATCATAAAACAAGGCCCTCCTTCCGGAAGGCCTTGTTTCTTTATTCAACGTTTTTACACTGTTTTGATATGGTTTGAGAACGGCGAAGGCACAAGCGCTTTGGAGCCGTGCAGTTTCGAAAGCGTGAGACATTTGAGTGCTTTAAGCGGCCCGATCGGGGCGAATTCCATCGGATTGACCTTCATGAGATAGAACATCGCGGCGGCGGTATCGGCAAGGCTGTTGCATTTGCGGCTCAGGAAAACGTTCTTTTTCCCGAGGCGCTTGATGAGCTTTTCACCCACTTCGTTGATCGCGCAGTCGCCGACGATCAGAACTCTCCCCTTGATCGCGTCGATCTCCGCTTGGTCATGACCCTTACCCATTACCATCGTCCAGCCGCCCTTGCCGTTGTGGTCGCCGTAAAGTATCTGCAAAAGCGTCAGCGGATTGTTCCTGCATCCCTGCTTGCAGCAGCGTTCCTTCCCCATGATCACCTTCACGTCTTCAGGGTAATAATCGTAGAGATCATACGGATATTTCTCCGTATACATGGAGATATCGCCTTCGATCGCGATGTTGTCAAGACTGCTTACGCCTTCCGAATAGCCGCGCTCCACGGCGTCGCGAAGGTGCGGAACATCGTCGAGCGTAAGTCCGAAGATCCTCGCTCCGACCATATCCGCCGCAACAACATTCTTGCCGCCGACAAGCACTTTTAAGGGCAGAACGGCTTTATCCGCAAGCGCGGTGACCGGATAATGCCCGTAGATGGTGCCCTCGACGCCTTCGATGAGCGTGAAATCGGGCCGGACATAACCGAGCACATCGATAAGCTTGTGGTGTAGATTGTAGTTGTGGTCAAAGCCGCGCGCAGACTGGCACGGGAACGCCCATTGGTTCTTCACGCCAAGCGTAACTCCCGCCATGGAATGCGTTTTGAGCTTCGGAAGGCTGATATAAAGGTTCTCGTCCCTGCCGTCGATAAGGTTGTCGACTACGAAGCGCGGCATACCGAATTTCGTAACGAAATAACCGTCCGGATCCTCCGAAGCGGGCTTTTTGCCGCGGAATTCGAATTCGACTGTTTTATCCTCGTCGAGATAAACCGGGACCGCACCGGTGCGTTTGCAGATCCTGTCATAGCCGATCACTGCGAAAACGAGCCTTGTCGCGTTGCTTTGAGTCGAGTTTTCGAACAGGTAGATCTTCTTCGCCCCCTGCTCCTTCCAATAATCGATCACTGCTTCAACAAGCTCCGGGCGTGTATAGCAATAGGGCTGCCCGTCGATGCCGTTCGGCTTAAGGAAAACATTTCCGGAGGATTTGAGGAGCTTTTTGCCGCCAGCTTTTTCGAAGATCTCCCTCACGGCGGTGCGGAGCTCCGCTTTCATTTCGTCTCTCAGCGGCTTGAAGACCGTCCGGGTGCCCTCCCGATACGGGGTGTCGAGATGGCGGACATAAACTGTTGCCTTCTTTTCCATAAACTTAACTGTCGTCCCTTGTGTTTTCCGCTCTTTGCGCTTCAAGGAAAGCTTTGTAATCGTCAGTAAAGCGGGTCTCCGGCGGATTGACGTCCGAAGGATCGAATCCAAGCTCCTCTGTGCCGTTTGTCAGCTTCCGTTCGACGGCTTTGCGGTTCTTTCTTTTTTTCTTAAGCGATCCGATAAAATCTTTGAGGCTCATTTTCATTTTCTTTCTCCTTTAAAAGGCTGTCCGTTTATCATTGGCCCCGCAGTACTTGCTGCGTGTTAAAGCTGTTTTTCCCAGGCTCCGTTCTTTTCCGCAAAACCGAGTTTTTTCAGGTATGCTCTGTGCGTTTCCTCCGCTTCGGTATACTTCAGCAGGATCGGACGTTCCAGATTCGCGATCAGGAATTTTCCGACGGAACAGTCCCTGTACGCCGGTGTGGAATAATCGAGTGCGATATCCAGAACTCCTTCTTCCTCCTGCCCCATAAGAATCCCCGCCGGATCCGTGCCGTGAAAGACCATATAAACGCGGTTAACCTGCATTTCGGCAAGATGCCTTCCGGGGAAGAATCGCTCGATATCCTTCTCATAGTTCTGCAAAAAGTCCTTCACATAAGCCTCGCCCTGCTGCAGAGAAAGCAGGCGATAGCTCGAGTCCTTGTGGCGCAGTTTCCATAGGTAATAAAGATTGATGCAGACAAGGCAGATGTTCATCACCGCCGTCGGATATGACCGGATGATCAGCGCATAAATAGCAAAGATCAGGCTGCCGACCGTGTTGACTATTCGCAGTTTGACGACGGAGCTCATCAGGAACGATACGAGCACCAGCGCGGAACCCGCATAGCCTATCGCTTCTATCAATGTTGCTGTATCCATTTATACCTCTCTCTGTGAACCCGAGTCCTGCCGCCTGGCAGTTTCTTTTGCGTTTATCCCTTCAGTATCTCGGCTGTCCCGGCTTGCCGCAAAGCAGCAGACCGATAACCCCGTCAATTTCGCTTTACATAAAACTTTGTCAGCCTTATCAGTGCTCTGTTCAGACTCGGTCTTCGTTTTTCACGGTTTCAGTTCCGAAGCCCGTCTGCGTCCGGTGTCATGCTCCCCCGACCAGGAACTGAGCTCATATTCAAACGGCAAGAAATATCGGCCTTCATATCCGTATTTTTCCGATAAGTAAGAAACCGACAGCATATCAAGATCCCCGATCTCAATCTCTCCTCCGAATCGGCGTTTCCCATCAAGATAGAATTCGAGCGGCAATACCTCGTCGTTCATGATCGACTTGATATAATCAATGATCCCGTCCTCTTCATCCGCGCTGAAATGACGGTGCTGAGTTGAGAATTCGACAATATACTCCACGAAGCAGTCCTTCATATCCCGCGACCAATATTCCTCTTCAAACACGGACAGGCTCTTGGCGTTTTTGGGGTTTATGACCTTCAGTTCACTGCCTGTGACTTCTGCCGCAACATCATAATCTGAAATTGCATTTTTAATTGCTTCAAGCATTTTCATTTTTTCTACTCCGTTATCCAAACGAGGGGCGAGAAACTCTTCCGGACTGCGATGTGGGAGCGTGACGGCTTCGTATTGTCAAGATGCTTGGCTTTTTTTGTCTTTTTCGTTCAAACCGTCATCTTCCGGGGTTGTTTCTTACGCTGAAGGCATCCTTTGCTCTCAGCTCAGGAATCGCTTGAAATATCTTTCGTTCATGTTCAGACGGTCCATGATGATCATCACGTCGCAGCAGTTAAAATCGTAATCGATGAAGCCGTTCTGCGAGACCTTGGCGCCGATCTTGAGATATACCCGGAGCAGGCCGGGTATGCCTGCTTGGGACATTGTCAGGTCCTGCTCGGTTCCGTATGCAAAGGCGTTATGCGTTGCCCGGACCTCGTGCTTGTCGGAGCGGTAGTGCTGGTTCAGAACGGAAGTGCACAAGGTATAGGCGTTAGGGTCCGTGCCGTGCAGGGAACAGGTGCCGAAAATGTAGCGCAGCTGCTGATCCCTGGCATAGGATACCACGCCCCGCCAGAGGAGGCCGAGTGTGCCGCCGGTCTGATGCTCGGGATGGATGACTACCCGGCTGGCCTCGATGATGCCCTCGGGATCCGCCTTCAGAGAGGAGATGTCGAACTCCTCTTCGGATTTATACGGCCTTCCCTGAAGAGTCTTTTCCGTGGCCACCCGGTAGGTGCCGATGATCCGGCCGGTACTTTTTTTAATTGCCAGGATCGAATCGGAAAAAGCATCCCAGCCGTCGTCGTCCAGCCCGTCCCGATCGTTCTTCTTTTCATCGAATCTCTTCAGCAGGAACTCATAGCGAAGCCGCTGGACTTCCCGCAACTCCTCTTCGTTATCGTGATCCAGCAGTCTGACCAGATATTCGTCTGTTTCAATGTGATCCATGGGATCCCCCTTATAGTCCTATTGATTGAGCTTATACATCGCAGCCGTTGATAAATCCTGCGTTTGTAAAGCCGAATTTCTTTGCTATATGTTTTGTCGCTTCTTGTTCGGGCGAACATTCTATGACGGTCGACTTCCCCTCGGCAGCTGCTTTCCGAATGAGCTGTGCAGTCAATGTTTCGGCAAAACCGTTTCCCCGGAAGCTTTTATTCAAAACCCATTCGATCTCTTTGCTGTCCTCTTCATAATCTTGATCGTCAATCAGAGTCATTATCCGCAGTGCTTCAGATGATTTCATGATTCTGAAATCTCAATGCACATCATATTAATGACCTCCCCGACATTTCATAAGCCAGAAGCAATAACCTTATGTTTTCGTCGACACGTTGTTCTTGCCACTTATTGTGCAAAGGTTTCATATTATCTTCAATTTCTTTACGCACCTCGCTTGGCAAGCTGTCGAGAATACTCTTATAGTTGTCTAGTATTTTTACTTCTTCCCCATACAAACGCTCATTTGTTTTTGGGGTTGGCAAGTTATCGAGGAAACTCTTGCAGTTGTCTAGAATCTTAACTTCTTTACTATGTAGATGCTCATCTGTTTTTTCATTAAGATCAGACTTATCAATACACCAGTCCGGGACAATTGAAGTTCTGAACGATGCCAACCCATTATAATAATGATACTTCACAGTAAAGTACACTCCGTTTTTCACATACAGAAACTCGTAATCGCTTATATCGTCGTAGTATGTCGGGGCGTGCCATTCGTATACGGTACGAATAAATGTTGATACTCTTTCCACAGATTATTCCTCCGGTGTTATTATCAACTTAATCTATTACTGAACTTATAACCGAGTTATCATCGCTGCTGTCTCAGCGCCGTTTTCATGGCCATCCGAATAAGGCCTATACCTTTGATCACTCGGTCATTATCATTCACCGCAATCCAGAACATATCCCCACGGTCAAAATAGTGGGCTTTTATATCGAGCAGATCCTCGTTGAGCCTTGGTATTCTTCCGAGCGCATCCTTGGCCTGTAGAACCATGAAGATCATATCGTCTCTGTACTTGTCTTCGTATAACTTGATTTCCATGATTACTCAAACTCCGTTCTTAAGGTAAAGTTCTCCGGCAGGTTGGCAATCTCTGTTTTCAGGAATACTGGATAGAAGTATTCGTACTTCAGCCGCTCATAATCCAGCCATTCAAATTCGTGAGTATGCTGCCGCTCATGGAGCGTAAACTTCTCGCCCTTTTCCAGCAGACCTGTATCCAATACATCAAGCAGGAAATAGATGCAAAGCTCATGATAATTCAGTTTGTCTACGTCTTCAGTGAAGAAACCCTGATTTAGCCAGAGAGGACGAATGATATGAGGCGTGATACCCAGCTCCTCTTCGACTTCTCTGACAATAGCGCATTCCGCGGTCTCGCCCATTTTTGCTCTGCCTCCGGGCAGATAATAATACGGTGATCGTTCGTCATGCATGGCAAGAATTTTGCCGTCGTGGATCATGACTCCGCAGACTCGATAGTTGAATTTGCTGTTGCTGATGACATATGAAACATCAGACGGCTTCAGCTCATCAATGAACTTTTGCATACGCTCCGTCACCAATTCTTCTTTTTTCATTGAAATCAATTCATCCTTGGTGACCCATTTGTATGCTGATGTTTCTCCCTCTTGTAAAGCAATACTGGTTTTATCGCAGTCTGTCACACAAAGAAATTCAACGTAAATCGTGTCATGACTGACAACACGCCCGACCTCCGCCAGTTCTTCTGATTCGACTCCGGTTTCTTCCCGCAACTCTCTGACGGCACAAGCAAGAGGGGTTTCTCCCTTCAAGGCTGAACCTCCGGCCGTTGCTTCCCACATGCCACCGAAATGTTTCCTGCTGTCACGCTGCATTAAAAGATATGTGCCGTCTATATGTTTGACGATTATGTCGCTTACGAGATGATAGAATCCGTCTGGAATCGCTTCTCCACGGATCAAAGTCATTCCTTCGATCTTCTCAAATTCTTTATTATAAGCATCCCAGACTTCCATTTAATCCTCCTATATCCTCGGACATCAAAACTACAGTTACAGTCCGATTTGACAACAATCCGATAGTCTCAACCTCACAAAAAGGCTCCAATGACAACAGACCGATAGTCTCAACAACCGATTTTTACCCTCGATAGCGAAACAAGAGTTACAGCAACGGATTTCCTCGTTTTCGCCCTTTCGCTCTGTGGAAACTTATCTACGCTCCCGTTTATAGCCAAAGTCCGAAAAAGCCCTTGTTTCAAGCCGTTTTCCCGTTATCTTCCTCATTTTCTGGACAGCGAAACGACGCACTCCACGTGAAACGAATTCGCGAACATATCATAAGGCTGCACGCTTTCGATCGCGTACCCTGCGTCAGCAAGGATGCGGCAGTCGCGGGCAAGGGTCGCGGGATTACATGAAATATAGGCGACCCTCGGGACGCCGCTTGTTATGATCGCGTCCAGCGCTTCCCGCATCGCGCCCTTCCGCGGCGGATCGAGCAGGAGCTTATCTATCTTATGTCCGCTTTTGACGAGCTTCGGCAGGACGTTTTCTGCAGCGCCGCAGATGAATTCCGCGTTTTCGATCCCGTTGCGCGCCGCGTTGCGCATTGCGTCTTCGATCGCCTGCGGAACGTACTCGATGCCGAGTACGGATCGCGCTCTTTTCGCCATCATCAGCGAGATCGTGCCGATACCGCAGTAAAGGTCGATCACGTCGTCGTTTTCGGAAAGCCCCAGCGCATCGATCGCGGCTTTATAGAGGTTCGGCGTCTGCGCGCTGTTGACCTGCAGGAAGCTCTCCGCGCCGACGGAAAAGCTTAAATCTCCAATTTTTTCGGCAATTATGCCGCTTCCGTAGATGACGCGGCTCCTCCTGCCGAGGATCAAAGCCGTGCGGTCCGGATTCTCATTTTGGATGATCCCCGAAAGACCGGGCAGCGCTTTTTTAAGCGTTTCGATAAGCTCGTTTTCAAAGTGAAGTCCGCCTTTTGTAACGATCACTGCCATCATCTCACCCGTGGAAGCGGTCCGGACCATCAGATGCCGCAGCTCTCCCCTGCCCGTTCTTTCATCATAGGCGGTAATGCCGTGTGCATTCGCCCAATCCGTCACGGCACGGAGCGCCGCGATCGCTTCCGGTTTTTCGATCAGGCAGTCTGCAATCGGAACAACGGTGTGGCTTTTTTCGGAAAGGCAGCCGGAAACGATCTTTCCGTTTCTTTCGGAAAAGGTGAAAACGCCTTTATTGCGGTAGCGCGCAATTTCCGGCGACGGAACGCAGGCTTCGACGCGGATCCCTTCAAGCCCGCCGATGCGTTCGAGCGCATCCCTAACACGCCGTGTCTTGAAAGCGAGCTGAGCGCTGTAATCCATGTGCATAAGTCCGCATCCGCCGCAGCTTCTGTAATACGGGCATGGCGGTATGCAGCGCTCCGGCGCTTCGGAAAGGAGCTTTTCAAGGCGCGCGACGGCGAACCGCTTTTCGGTTTTTATAACTTCGGCGACGACTTTTTCGCCCGGCAGCGCACCCGGGACAAAGACCGCGATATTATCCGCGCGGCCGACGCCCTGGCCTTCCGAGCCGAAGGCAGTAATGGATATCTCGATTTTTTCTCCGATTTTCAACATTTTTCGAATCAGTCGCGCTGCGGCGGCATGGGCGCTTTCTTCGGGACGGTCCGAACATTCGCGTCGCCGAGAAGCCCGCTGAGCGACGAAATAAGCTCCTTTGAAAGGTTCACCGAAAGCTCCTTCGGGGCTTTCAGCTTCCGGCCAGGTACAAGATCGATAAAATAGACTTCACGATTTCCCGGGAAACGCCGCAGAGTTTCGACAACTCTCTCCTTCAGGATTGCGGTCTCCGGCGTGAAATTCAAAACGAGAAGGCGTTCCCCGCCCTTGATAAGCGGCACGACATCCTCGATCAGCAGCGAATTTGCCCGATCCTCGCGCATTGACAGACGCCCTGTGACGATCACTTTCCGATCGTTGACGAGCATTGACGAATATTTCTGATAAACACTCGGGAAAGCGACGACCTCCACTGAGCCGGACATATCCTCGAGCATACCGCTTGCCATCATGCCCGTTCCGGTCTTGACCGGCCGGGTGCGGATCGAGCCGAAGATACCGCCGACGCGGACGTTCATGTTGTCGTGGATCGCGCCGCTGCCGTCCGCCTCGGTCAGTTCAAGGCAGTTGAAGCGGAATTCCGCAAGCTCCTGCTCATATTCCATCAGCGGATGTCCGCTCGCGTAAATTCCTATCGCTTCGCGTTCCATAGTCAGGAGCTCGTCGAGCGGGAACTCATCCTTGGCGTCCTCCCCCGACGGCTGCGAAGCAGGCTGCATGAGCTCCGCGCCGAAATCGAAGAAGGAGAGCTGGCCGGATTCAAGGCGTTTGCGCTCCGCGTTTGCGGCGGAAAGCTCCTGTTCGTAATGGCCGATCAGGTACTTGCGTGAAACGCCAATGCTGTCGAAGCAGCCGGCCTTGATAAGGCCCTCGAGAAGGCGTTTATTAAGTCCCTCCGAGCGGCGCACGAAATCGGAAAAATCTCGGAAATCTCCGCCGATCCGGCGTTCCGAAAGCACATCGTTGATAACGCCTTCGCCGACGTTTCGGATCGCGGCAAGGCCGAAGCGGATGGAACCCTTGTCCACCGAGAAACGGGCTTCGCTTCGGTTGATATCCGGCGGAAGGATCGCGATGCCATGGCTGCGGCAGTAGTAGATATAGGATGCGATCTTTTCGGAATCGGTAAGGAAGCTGTTGATAAGCGCGGTCATGAACTCGACCGGATAAAGGCATTTCAGCAGCGCAGTGCGATAAGCAACGACCGCATAGCATGCGGCGTGGGCCTTGTTGAAGGCATAGGACGCAAAATCCATCATCTCATCGAAAATCTCCTCCGCCGCCTCCTTCGAAACGCCGCGCCGAAGCGCGCCGTCGACCGTCACAACGCCGTTTTCTTCGATTCCGTAAATGAAATTCTTCCTCTCCTGCGCCATCACGTCATGCTTTTTCTTGCTCATGGCGCGGCGGACGAGGTCACTCCTGCCGAGCGAATAGCCGGCAAGATCGCGAACGATCTGCATGACCTGTTCCTGGTAGACCATGCAGCCGTATGTCGTATCGAGTATCGGGCGGAGGAGCTCCGTTTCGTAATGGACCGACGCGGCGTTCTGCTTGCCCTCGATATAGCGCGGGATCTGGTCCATGGGACCCGGGCGGAAGAGAGAAATACCCGCGATGACATCCTCAAGGCAGGAAGGCTTCATTTGCATCATGAACTGCGTCATACCGGCGGATTCAAGCTGGAACACGCCGACCGTTTCACCGGAGCTGATGAGGTCATATACCCGCTTATCGTCATAACTGCAGTTTGAGAAATCCGGCGGCGTTCCCCCGCCTTTGCGGATATAGTCAAGGCAGTCTCGGATGACGGTCAAAGTTCTCAGGCCGAGGAAGTCCATTTTCAGCATGCCGAGCTCTTCAAGCTCCGTCATGGTGAACTGAGTTGTGATCGATTCATCGTTCCTTTGCAGCGGAACGAGCTCCATCGTCGGCAGGGACGAGATCACGACGCCTGCCGCATGGGTCGAAGTATTGCGCGGCAGTCCTTCGACCTTCATCGAAAGATCCATCAGTTTCTTGATCTGCTCATCGGTATCGTAAAGCGTTTTGAGTTCCGGAACGGTCTCGAGCGCGCTCTTAAGGTTCATATCCTTGACCTGCGGGATGAGCTTCGCGATTCGGTCGACGTCCTGGTACGGGATGCGCAGCACTCTTCCGACGTCGCGCACCGCGCCTCTTGCCGCCATCGTGCCGAACGTGACGATTTGGGCAACATGGTCGCTGCCGTATTTGCGTTTGACGTATTCGATGACCTCCTGGCGGCGTTCATAGCAGAAATCGACATCGAAATCGGGCATACTGACGCGTTCGGGGTTCAGGAACCTTTCGAAAAGAAGCTTATACTTGATCGGGTCGATATCCGTGATGCCCATCGTGTACGCCGCGATGGACGCTGCTCCGCTGCCGCGGCCGGGACCGACCTCGATGCCGTTCGATTTCGCGAAATGGATGAAGTCCCAAACGATCAGGTAATAATCGACGAAACCCATCTTCGTGATCACGCCGAGCTCATATTCGAGCCTGTCCCATTCTTCCTTCGTCGGCTCGCCGTAACGGCGGTACATGCCCTCTGTGCAGAGCTTGCGGATATATGTCTCGTTGTCCATGCCGTCCGGCGCGGTGAAGCCGGGCAGGTGGCGCTTACCGAATTCAATGTGCAGATCGCATTTCGCGGCGACTTCGGCGGTATTTGCGACAGCGTCCTCATAGCCGTACATCCGCTTCAGCATTTCGTCTTCGGATTTAAGATAAAACTCCTCCGTCTGCATCCGCATGCGGTTTTCTTCATCCACAAAGCGGCCTGTCTGAACGCAGAGCAGTACATCCTGCGCCTCCGCGTCGTCCTTCGTGACATAATGGATGTCGTTGGTCGCAACGGTCTTGATCCCGAGCTCCTTCGCGAGCTTATCAAGGCGCGGCAGAACAACAAGCTGCTCCGGGATGCCGTGGTTCTGGAGCTCGATATAGAAATCCTCGCCGAAAACGCCTTTCAGCCGCAAAGCGAGCGCCTTCGCTTCATCGTATCTGTTCATCAAAAGATACTGCGGAATATCGCCGGCAAGGCAGGCAGAAAGGCAGATCAGGCCCTCATGATACTGTTCAAGAAGGTTGTAATCAATGCGCGGGCGGTAATAAAAGCCGTCCACAAACGCAATGCTGGACAGCTTGATAAGGTTCTTATATCCGGTTTCGTTTTTGCACAGGAGGATAAGGTGCGCGTTCTCGCGCATGCCGGTCTTGTCGGCGATCGATTTCGGCGCAACATAGGCTTCCATGCCGATTATCGGCTTTATCCCCGCTTTCGTGCATTTTTTATAGAATTCGATCACGCCGTACATGTTGCCGTGGTCGGTGATCGCAAGGGAATCCATGTTGAGCTCCTTCGCACGGTCAACGAGCTCGCCTATGCGGGCCGCGCCGTCGAGAAGGCTGTATTCAGTATGAACATGAAGATGGGTAAAGCTCATTTTGTACCTCTTTTGTTCGCATCCGTCGAGACGGGCGTTCCGTTTCGGATATCGTCGGCAAGCGACTGAAGCTTTTTAAGGCGGTAGTTCACCGCGGATTTTCCGAGAGAAAGCTCATCCGCAAGCTCCGTCAGCGAAAGCTCATAGTTGTTCATCCTCGCTTCCGCAACGACGCGCAGGCTTTCCGGCAAAGCATCGTAGCCGAGAGTTTCGAGCACAAGGGCGATATCCTCCGCCTGGCGGCGCGATGTTTTCGCTACTTTTTCGGCATTCGCCATGATGCAGTTGACGCCGCGGTTCGCCTCGTTATTCGCCTGTTTGAATATGCGCTCGTTCGAAACCTCCATCATCGCCGCCGAAGCGCCGATATATGCAAGCAGATCCTCGAGCTTTTCGCCCTCTTTGATATAAACAACGAAGTTTTGTTTGCGCTTCGTGAGTTTGGGCTCGATCCCGTGGTTCGAAAGAAGTTTAGCGGCAGCCGAAGCAAGCGCTTCATTGCCGATGACGAACTCCGCATGATAGGATTTTTCCGGTTTGGAGACCATCCCGCAGGCGAGAAAGAGTCCGCGCATGAACATCTTTTGCTGTGTCTCGGTCTTCAGCGCACCAACCGGCACCTCCGCGGCGAACTGCTTTTCGCCGTTTTCATCAAAGCTCATGAGGCCCGTGTCGAGCATGAATCGGTCGATGTTGTCGCCGAATAACATAAGCTCGTGATAATTTGCGTTCAGGCGGTCATGCCTGACTTCGGTGAGCCTTGATTCAAGGCCGTAGTGCTGTGAGGCGAGTTTTGCGGCAAGCTCTACAGCGTCCCTGCTCTTTATAACATAGTGAACGCCCCAGCAGCGCTTTTCAGGGACAAGCTTCAGCGAACCGATGCCGAGGGTGAAGGCGGAAAGCAGGGCGCGCGCATCCGAACCGCGTTTGATGCGCAGGTCCGAGATCTCTTTCTTTATCGATGAAGAGAACGATTCTTCGGTTTGTGCCTGTTTTTCGTCCATACCCGAATTTTTATCAGTTATCGAAATGTTGGGGTTTTCCGGCATTCTTTTCTTCAAAGCGTTCTTTAATGTCGTCCGCTTCGGGGATCAGATCGCGGTGCTCAAGGAAAACGCTGTAATCATCCTTCAGCCTGTCGTGCAGCGCTTCCGCCATCGCAACGGAACGGTGACGTCCGCCTGTGCAGCCGAACGAGACCATCAGCCTGCGTTTTCCTTCCTTCATGAAGGACGGGATCACGAGGCGGAGCATTCCCTCGATCATATCGAGCTGCTTCCGAACGTTTTTATCCGAGAAAACGAAATCGCGGACCTCCTTGTCCCTGCCCGATTTATAGCGGAGTTCGGGAACATAATACGGGTTCTCGGTATATCGCATGTCGAAGATGAAATCGGCGTTACCGGGTATGCCGCGCTTATAGCCGAAGCTTGAAATGATGAGCCGCATCGGCACGTTTTCGCCGTGCAGCAGCAGTTCTTCAACCGTTGCGGAGAGTTCGCGCGGACGCATATTCGTTGTATCCACGATGTATTTCGCCTGTTCCTTCAGCGGGGCGAGCATCTCGCGCTCCATACGGATGCCGATGCTGACGTCATCATGCATCGGGTGGATCCGGCGGGTCTCGCTGTAGCGATGCTGCAGAACATTGTCGTCGCACTCGAGGAACATGATCTCGTGCTCATAAGGAAGATGCTGAAGTTCAAGATAGGTCTTCTGCGGGTTATAGCCGAAACGCGATTCGCGGCTGTCGACAACGATCGCGACCCGGTCGATCGAGTTCTCGCTGCTCAGGCAGAGCTCGATGTATTCAACAAGAAGCTGGCACGGAACATTATCCGCGCAAACAAAGCCCATGTCCTCAAGAACATTGAGAACATTGGATTTTCCTGCTCCGGACATTCCTGTTACGATCAAAATGTACATGTGATTCTCCTTATTCGCAAAACATGTTTCCCGATTCAGAAACGAAGCTATTCGATGATTTTGACCTCTGGTTCAAGCAGCACGCCGAATTTTTCATAAACGTCGGCGCGAACGAAGCAGATAAGCGCCGCAACGTCATTAAAGCTCGCGCCGCCGCAGTTGACGATGAATCCCGCGTGCTTCGGGCTCACCATCGCACCGCCGATGCGTTTCCCCTTCAGTCCCGCCTGCTCGATGAGCGCACCGGCAAAGTTTCCGACAGGGCGCTTGAAAGTGCTTCCTGCGGAAGGAAATTCAAGGGGCTGTTTGTCCCTCCGGCGGGCGGTATAATCGTCCATCCTCGCTTTGGCTCCGCCGTCGTCCTCCTTGAGCTCCATAACGGCACGCACGATGACGGCATTGGGGTATGCAAAGGCCGAATAACGGTAGCCGAGGTCGCCATCCGCAACTTTTCTTGTAATTAGTTCGCCGTCGCGGATGAATGAAACTTCCCTCAGGACCTGCGAAAGCTCTCCGCCATATGCGCCTGCGTTCATCGCAGCGCCGCCGCCGACGGTCCCGGGTATGCCGGACGCCCATTCAAGGCCCATAAGCCCGGCAGCGACGCTCGCTTTCGAAACAACGCTCAAAAGCGCGCCTGCCTCCGCCGTCAGGATACTGCCGTCGAATCCGAACGAAGACATATTGCTGCCGATGCGGATAAACAGCGCGTTGACGCCTTTATCCGAAACGAGCAGATTGCTGCCGTTGCCGATAACGTAAACGGGCAGACGGCTTTCCTTAGCGGCTTCGAGCAGCTCCGCCGCTTCCTTCCAGGAGGAGGGCTCGGCGAAATAGGCCATCGGTCCGCCGACGCGGAAGCTTGTATAATCCCGCGCCGGAACACCGGTGCGGACGTTTAAAGCAGAAAAAACTTCGGATGTGTTTTCGTTGATCATCATAGAGTATTTGACTCCCGATCGCATTCTTATTCATTATTATCATACCATGAAAACAGTTGAAAGTAAACCGCAAATCGTTTTTTCCGTCGATTTTTCCCGCAGGAAAATGCTTATTCGCTCCCCTGTCTTTTCCCGCCGAAAGCGCTGCCGACAGCCCCGCTTCCGCCCGCGCGGATCAGCTCAAAAGCCTCACCGAGGAAGCTTTGCTCATACCGAAGTTCGATTTCCGGATTCATCGGCATCAGGCCGAGCTCAACAAGTTCGCTCTGAGCATCCGGCGAGGTCAATTGTCCGATAAACTCACGGCAATAGCTCAGCTTTTCTTCATCCGCGGAAGCCGAGATCCCTATGAACTGAACAAGATCCGTTTGTGCTTCAAAGGGCAGCGCTTCGAAAAAACGCATCTTTCCGGCGGAAAGCAGGCGCGAAAAGTCGCCGACAGCCCGCGCATCCGCAATACAGCAGTCCGCTTTCCCGCGTCGAAACGCGTCAATGCTGTTTTTCGTTGCGTCCCCGCGCGCTTCTTTTGCTTCCTCCTCCGTCAGCTTTGCCGGATCGAAAACCAGCAGCCGGCACGATGCGGCGTACGGGACTGCCAGAATCGAATCTTCGAACGTTCCCGCTTCCGTCGGAACGCTGAACCCTTCCCCTGCTTCACGCAATGCTGAAGCCGGAAGGAATCCCGCCGGAAAGCTAATGATATCCGGCATCGCACCGTTCGCAAGGCGTTCCGCCGCTTTCGCTTCATCGAGGATCTCAACGTTGAAGTACACTTCATAGTGCTTTTTTTCGAGTTTTGACGCGTATTTTTTCAGCCAGCTGCCCAGACTTCCGAGATAAGGGCGAACGCCGGCAACGTGCAAAATGCTTATCACTCCGCGGAACGGTTCTTCCTTCGGTCTCAGCCAATCGAGCCAGCCTTCACGGTCCATGAGCCGGAAAATATGTTTCGGAAGGAACACAAGGAGCAGCAGCACGGCCGCAAGCAGCAAGACGGCAATGGTTTTTTGGATCTTATTCATACAAAAACTGTATGCTTCCGTCCCCGCGCCGTATTCAGAAGAGGGCAAAACAAAAGACCGCGCCTAAAATAGCACGGTCAAATCCATTGTTCGGTTTAGGTTATTCCGCCCTGAAAGCCCTTTTTCCTCCGAGATATGTTTCAAGCACGCGAACTGAACGGAGCTCGTTTTCCGGTGTTTCAAAAGGATCCTTATCCAATACTACGAAATCCGCAAGGAAACCGGGAGCGATCCTGCCCTTTATGTTCTCCTCAAAGCTCGCTCGCGCACCGCCCTGCGTGAAGCTGTCCAGCGCTTCGCGAACGGAAAAAGCCTGATCCGGAAGGAATGGACCCGTGCCGTCCGTTGAACGGCGGGTCACCGCGCATTCGATGCCCTTCATCACGTCCGGAAGCTCCACCGGGCAGTCCGAACCGTTGGAAACGGTCACTCCGCGATCGAGCAGAGTCTTCCAGTTATAGCTCGTCCGTGCGAGCTCCGGCGCAACGAGTTTTTCGACGATATGGTTATCGTAATCGATGAAGATCGACTGGGCGTAGACATGCAGTCCGAGCCTTGCGATGCGTTCGAGCTGATCCGCTCTGCTCACCTGGCAATGCACAACACCGTGGCGATGATCCTCCCTCGGGTGGATCTCAAGCGCCGCCTCGATCGCGTCAAGCACACGGTCAAGACAGGCGTCGCCGATCGCGTGGATTGCTACCTGCATGCCGTATTCGTTTGCAAGAGCAACCATTTTTTTCATATGTTCCGCCGAAAACAGCGAAAAGCCGCGGTTTTCGGGATCGTCCCTGTAAGGTATCGAAAGGTGCGCCGTTCTGGAGCCGAGAGCCCCGTCGCCGAGCATCTTAAGCGGCCCGATGCGGAACATTTCGTCCCCCTTTCCGGTGATGTTTCCGGCGTCGATGAAGGCGCGAAGCTCCTCTTCGGTCGTGAAATTGCACTGCTCGTTGACGCGGACGGTCAGCTCCCCCGCTTCTGCGAGCTCGCGGTAGGCTTCGTTGAAAATTTCCGGCGGGATCTCGCGGAAAACGCAGTAATCGTCGGTCTGGCTCGAAGTGACGCCGTATCTGTTGAGCTCCGCGCAGGCAAGGCGGATCATGTTCTTCAGCCCATCCTTATCCGGCAGCGGCATTCTGCCGAGAAGCAGGTCCATCGCGTTGTCGAAAAGCCTGCCGTCCGGCTCGCCGTCACGCATTCCGATGCTGCCGCCGGCCGGCGAAGGCGTTTCTCCGCCTATGCCGGCAAGCTCGAGTGCCTTTGAATTGGCAACGCAGCAATGGCCGCATGCGCGGGTGATTACGATCGGTATCTCCGCTGAGACCGCGTCGAGGTCGAAACGGTTGGGCATCCGCTTAACATCCGAAAAATAATCCTGATTCCAGCCGCGGCCGGTGAGCCACTGCCCCGCTTTCGGAGGATGCTCCGCAAGGTGCGCCTTCATGCAGGCGATAACTTCCGCAAGGCTTCC